>Ga0256833_1003234_pt1 | contig 11222 bp, 9 predicted proteins | sample 356284metaG_FD_190535 | JGI IMG/M metagenome (GOLD analysis project Ga0256833, IMG submission 190535) | Hydrothermal vent microbial communities from Mid Atlantic Ridge, Atlantic Ocean - 356-284 | ecosystem: Environmental > Aquatic > Marine > Hydrothermal vents | place: Atlantic Ocean: Mid...
ATAGAAGCCGACTGTTTAGCTATCATTCACCCGCTCCGCTTGTCTCTGTCTTTTTCTCTTCAGTCAACGGTACAGGCGTTGAATCACTCCAGACAATTAGCACCTCCCTGATTTTATCCAGCTTTGACATCGGTGTTGCATGAATCCGGGCAAACGGTTTATCTGGCCTGACTGAAAACTCATCAACAACAGCAACCGGATAACCTTGAGGAAAAACCCCGCCCAGGCCTGAAGTTACCAGCAAATCCCCCGGACGAATATCGGCATTATTTGGTAAAAAAGGCAAATTAAGCCGGTTCAACTGGCCGCTGCCTATCGCAATAGTGCGTAAGCCATTACGATTGACCTGAACCGGAATCGCATGATCAGGGTCCGTAATCAACATGATTTCCGAAGTAGCCGCCAAAGACCTGACAACCTGGCCGATAATACCCTGTGCATCCAGCACAGGTTGCTTGGCTTTCACGCCAAAGCGATTACCTTTATTCACTACAATTAAATGTTCATAGGGGACCAGTTTGACGGATAGCAATTCGGCAATCAGCACCTGCTCCCCGATTTTAAAGGAATTCTCCAGCAAGGCACGTAAGCGGATATTTTCTTTTTCCAGGGCCGCCAGTTTTAATAGACGGGTCTGGTTAATCAACTGCTGCTGTTTTAACTGCTGATTTTCTGCCTGCAACTGAGTATATGAAACAAAGTTTTCACTGACGAAATCATAAATATCGACAGGCAAACTGACCAGTCTTTGTACCGGATAAACCACCACCGATAAAATATCCCGCAATATTCCCAGCTTATCCGTCTTATGATCCATCACCATCAGGGCAACTGATAACAGGACGACAACCAGTAAGCGGGTATTGAGTGATGGACCTGTGGCAAATAAAAGCTTTATAGCAAAACCCTCTGAAGAAAAACTGTGTATGAAAAAAAATTGGCAACTATACTCAGCGCATTTAAAAGAGAAAATATAATATCAGTTGCTTACGAAGTGTATGTAACAAGAATGTCACATTCAAGCCTGCAAGGATGTGTACGGCGTCTTCTGTCATAAGCGACTGATATAAAACACCTGAATGCACTGTACAGTTACAATGATAACTAATCAACGCTGAATAAAGCTTGCCTACTCCAGAGAAAAAGCTGACACGCCTTTTTCATCCAGCATTTCCAGCACCATGCCCCCGCCACGGGCCACACAAGTTAACGGGTCATCGGCAATATAAACCGGCAGGCCGGTTTCTTCGGCAATCAACCGGTCAATATCTTTCAACAAAGCCCCGCCACCAGTTAAAACAATCCCCCGGTTGGCCACATCCGCACCCAGTTCGGGTGGCGTTTGCTCCAGAGCCACTTTTACCGCCCCGACTATACCGGATAAAGGCTCCTGCAGAGCTTCCAGAATTTCGTTACTGTTTAATGAAAAACTGCGAGGCACACCTTCGGCCAGATTACGCCCAGTAACCTTGATTTCCCGAACCTCGGTACCCGGATATGCCGCACCGATTTCGTGTTTGATTTTCTCGGCGGTTGCCTCACCGATTAACGTGCCATAGTTTCTACGCACATAATTGATAATGGCTTCATCAAATCGATCACCACCAATTCTGACAGAGGCTGAATAGACAATCCCATTTAATGATATAACCGCAACTTCAGACGTCCCGCCACCAATATCCAGCACCATTGAACCTTGCGCCTCATCCACGGGCAAACCAGCGCCCACAGCCGCCGACATAGGTTCTTCAATTAAGTAGACTTCCCGCGCACCAGCCATGGAAGCTGATTCACGTATTGCCCGTCTTTCCACCTGAGTGGATCCGCAGGGCACACAAATCAGGATTCTGGGGCTGGGCCGAAGCAACTTGCTTTCATGCACTTTTTCAATAAAGAATCTGAGCATGCGCTCTGTCACAGCAAAATCTGCGATAACACCATCTTTTAACGGCCGGATTGCAGTAATATTACCCGGCGTACGACCCAACATATTTTTGGCATCAATCCCCACAGCCGCAATGGTCTTGGCACCGCGTATCCTGTCTTCCTTAATCGCCACAACAGATGGCTCATTCAGAACAATTCCCTGGCCTGGCATATAAATCAGGGTGTTTGCAGTCCCCAGGTCAATGGATAAATCATTGGAAAAAAGGCCACGAATTCTTTTGAACATCTTTTCTGGATTCCTTAACGAACATAAAATTGTATTACTTTAACAATCAAGCAGGTATTTGAGCAAGATATAAAGTATTATATTGGCATTATTTTAATTGTGGAGTATTAATATGTCGTTAACGGCTGATGACGTAAAAAAAATTGCCCATCTTGCCCGTCTGGGCATTGATGAACAGGATATTGAGCACTACGCTCAGGATTTATCCAGAATGCTGGATTTAATGACGCAAATGGCTGAGGTGAATACGGACAATGTCCAGCCCATGGCTCACCCCCTGGATCAGCCACAAAGACTGCGCCCCGATGAAGTGACCGAAGGCAATCAGCGCGAACAGTTTCAGGCCATTGCCCCACAGGTAGAATCCGGCTTATATCTGGTTCCCAAAGTACTTGATTAAAGGATTAAACATGCACAACAAAACACTTGCAGAAATTTCGCTTGATCTTCAAAACCGCGATTATTCCAGTGTCGAACTGACCCAATATTTTCTGAATCGCATTAACAAACTGGATAATATCAATGCTTTTATCACTGTTGCCGAGGAAACAGCCTTAAAACAGGCTCAGCAGGCAGATAAATTACTGGCATCCGGTCATGCCAATCCATTAACCGGCATCCCGGTTGCACAAAAAGATATTTTCTGCACTCAGGGAATAAAAACTTCTTGCGGCTCAAAAATGCTGGATAATTTTCCGGCCCCTTACAATGCGACTGTCATCGAGAAATTTAACCAGCAGGGCGCCGTGATGCTGGGTAAACTCAATATGGATGAATTTGCCATGGGTTCATCCAATGAAACCAGTTTTTACGGGGTCGTCAAAAACCCCTGGAATCCCGACACCGTCCCCGGCGGCTCATCCGGCGGCAGCGCTGCCGCCGTTGCTGCCCGGCTGACACCGGCCGCCACCGGCACAGATACCGGCGGCTCCATTCGTCAGCCCGCCGCGCTCTGTGGTATCACGGGTTTAAAACCGACTTACGGCCGGGTATCGCGCTATGGCATGATTGCCTATGCCTCCAGTCTTGACCAAGGCGGTCCGATGACACGAACAGCCGAAGATGCAGCGCTATTACTGCAGGCCATGGCCGGGTTTGACAGTAAGGACTCTACCAGCGTCGACCAGCCGGTTCCGGATTACAGTGCATCTTTGAATGACAGCCTTGCCGGATTAAAAATCGGCCTGCCTGAAGAGTTTTTCAGCGCTGATTTAGACAGCGCCATCGCCACCCGGATAGAAGCAGCTGTTGAGCAATATAAACAGCTGGGAGCCGAGGTTAAATCTGTTTCCATGCCTAATATAAAACTGGCCATTCCTGCTTATTATGTCATTGCTTCAGCTGAATGCTCATCCAACCTGTCCCGTTATGATGGCGTGCGCTTCGGCTACCGCTGTGAAAACCCTGAGGACCTGAATGATTTATACACTCGCTCCCGGGGCGAAGCATTTGGCGCAGAGGTTAAACGCCGTATCCTGATGGGTACATACGCTTTATCGGAAGGCTATTACGATGCTTATTACCTGAAAGCGCAAAAGGTTCGGCGACTGATCAGCGATGATTTCAAACAGGCTTTGTCTGAAGTTGATGTGCTGATGGGCCCGGTTTCGCCCTCAACGGCATTCGCCATCGGTGAAAAAACCGGCGACCCTATCCAGATGTATTTATCTGATATTTACACCATTGCCATCAACCTGGCCGGACTGCCGGCCATGTCCATTCCGGCCGGTTTTGCCAATAATATGCCGGTGGGTCTGCAAATTATCGGCGATTACTTTTCCGAAGCCAAGTTGTTAAATATTGCCCACCAGTATCAACAAGCGACAGACTGGCATCAACAATCCCCCAAAGGCTACGCATAAGGAGAAAGAAAATGGAATGGGAAACTGTTATCGGCCTTGAGATTCATGCTCAACTGGCCACTCAATCAAAAATATTTTCCGGCGCATCAACCGCCTACGGCGCAGAGCCCAATACTCAGGCATGCGCTGTTGATCTGGGCTTCCCCGGGGTCTTGCCAGTTCTGAATCGGGAAGTGGTGCGCATGGCCGTTAAATTCGGCCTGGCAATCAACGCGGAAATCGCACCTTATTCAGTTTTTGCCCGTAAAAACTACTTTTATCCCGACCTGCCCAAAGGCTATCAAATCAGCCAGTTTGAGCTACCGATTGTCGGTAAAGGTTATCTGGATATTGATGTCGACGGCCAGAGCAAACGCATAGGTGTCACCCGCGCCCATCTTGAAGAAGATGCCGGCAAATCTTTACACGAAGATTTTCACGGCCTGACCGGCATAGACCTGAACCGTGCGGGAACACCTTTACTGGAAATCGTCTCGGAGCCGGACCTGCGCTCGGCCAAAGAAGCCGTGGCCTATATGCGTAAAATTCATGAACTGGTCAGATACCTTGAGATTTGTGATGGCAACATGCAGGAAGGCTCTTTTCGCTGTGACGCCAATGTTTCTGTCAGACCTAAAGGTCAGGCTGAATATGGCACCCGTACCGAATTGAAAAATATCAACTCATTTCGCTTTGTTGAAAAGGCCATCAATATTGAAGTGGAAAGGCAGATTGATATTCTGGAATCCGGTGGCAGCATTATCCAGGAAACCCGCCTGTATGATGCCGACAAGGATGAAACCCGCTCTATGCGCAGCAAGGAAGAAGCCAATGACTATCGCTATTTTCCTGACCCCGACCTGTTACCCGTTCACATAGAAGACTCTCTGAAACAGCAGGTTCAGGCCGATATGCCGGAACTGCCGGTGGCCAAAAAAGCCCGTTTTATTGAGCAATACAAACAAGATGCGGAAACAGCCACTATTTTAACTTCTTCTCGTGAACTGGCTGATTTCTTTGAAATTACCGTCCAACATGCAGGAAACGAAGTCAAACTGTCTGCCAACTGGGTCAGCGGGGAATTATTGGGCGCCTTGAACAAACAAGGACTGGACATCTCGGAAAGTCCAATCAGCCCTGAACGCTTAGGTGGTTTGTTAGCACGAATCAGCGACAACACCATCTCCGGAAAAATTGCCAAACAGGTTTTTGAAGCCATGTGGAACAGTACCGACAGCGCTGATGACATTATCGAGGCCAAAGGCTTGAAACAAATCACCGACTCAGGGGCTATTGAAGCCATTGTTGATTCCATTATTGCCAACAACCCAAATCAGGTAGAACAATATTTAAGTGGTAAAGACAAGGTATTTGGCTTTTTTGTTGGCCAGGTGATGAAAGAAACCCAGGGTAAGGCCAATCCCGCAGAAGTGAATAAGATATTGAAAACAAAATTAAAAAAATGACCGACAAGGCAAACCGGGACGCTTCCGGTTTGCCTTAACCCTTTCCCCCTTCAGCACCCCCCGATTTCTGATTGATACTGGCAAATTTCCAAATCGGGTCTACAATCAGATATACCCTTTAATCATCTCTCACTCAAGAAAAACAAAGGAGACCTTCTTCATATCACCAGTGCCGCCTGAGCCTATGTCAGAAACAATCGATATTCTTGCTATAGATGATGATAAATTTGTTCATAAAATGATCAGCAGGGCGCTGCAGTCTGAAAACACCAACATTCGTTCAGCTTATGATGGTGAATCCGGCATTCAGGCCGCGCAGGAATCCCCCCCTGATATTATCCTGCTGGATGTCGAAATGCCGGGCATTAAAGGCTATGAAGTCTGTGACAGGCTTAGAAATATTCCTGAAACAGAAGAAATTCCCATCATTTTTCTATCCTCCCACAGTTCCTTGCGGGAAAGACTGCAAGGCTATGAGGTTGGAGCCGATGACTACATCATAAAACCATTCGAAGCAGAATATCTACTCACCCGTATTAATGTCTTAATCAAATATTACAAGGAACGGCAGGAGTTAAAGTCCCAATACGAACTGGCTCAAAAAACTGCCATGATTGCCCTGACTGGTTCCAGTGAATTGGGTCAGGCCATGCAGTTTCTGGAAAAGAGCCTGACCTATCAGAATATTGAAGAAATGGCTCAGGGTCTTTTTAACTGTACCGATATTTTTGCACTGGACTGTTGTCTGATGATGATTTCCAAAGAAGAATATCACTGGTTTTCCTCTGAAGGCGTTATCAGCCCGTTGGAAAAAGAATTGCTGGAGATGTGTGACCGGGAATCCCGTTTTCTTGACTTTGGCAGTCGCACGATTGTTAATTATCCAACCGCCAGTCTGCTAATTAAAAATATGCCCCTGGATGATATGGAACGTTATGGACGTATAAAAGATTTGGTTCCTATTTTGCTCGCCGCCGTTAATACCAAAATAAACTCTCTGGCAACACAAGAAGCACTCACCGCACAAAGCTTAAATCTGCTGGATTCATTCAAATTGATTCGCAGCAACCTTTTTTATCTCGGCACAACCATTGTTAAAAACCGCAAAGACAGTACGGCTATCATGAGTAAGCTGGTTGAGGATCTAAACTATGATTTATTAAAAATGGGGCTGGAGGAAGACTAGGAAGAGTTTCTGCTTAACCGGATTGATACAGCCATTGATGATGCAACCATTAAAATGGATGCTGGCCGGGAAATTCGCATGGCACTGACTTTTATCCTGTCAAATCTAAAAAACGTTATGGAAAAACAGGAATCCTTGCTGGAAGATTTTAAAGCCAGCCTGGCTCATGAATCCACTGAGCAGGAAGATGATTCTGACGATAATATCGAATTATTCTGATTACTTCGTAACTATTCAATGTGTAACTGACCGAAAAAAAATTAATCTCCTCATAGCCAGATTACGCTTTCCTGGTTCCCACGGTCTCCGTGGGAACCCATACCGAGTATTCCAGGCAAGATATGCAACGCCCTCGCCAGGGAAATTCCCCAGTGGGAACAACGCCCAAAACGCAGAGCGTTTTGCAGGGCATTCCCACGCTGGAGCGTGGGAACAATATGGGGTTTTCAGTATATAACTGACCGGAAAAAACAATCTCCTAATAGCCAGATTACGTTTTTATTAAATAACTTGAAAGCCTTCTGTCGATTACTTTAATAAGTTTTGCCTGCCCGCTGTTTCCAATGTACTATCGACACATGGGCAAAAAACAACAAATCCTAGCCATAATCAAACCGGCCCGTTACGGTTTAGCGCCCCGTATTGCCAGCGTATTCATTATTATTCTTCTTTTAGCATCAAGCTTTTCCGTTCAGGCAGGCTTATCAAAACCCATAACGACAGCGACTGGCAAAAAAATTTATATCGCTGATATTCGTCAACGTCTTCACCAGTTGTTGAGAGAACTGGGCGAGCCTCGTTGGTCTACGCATGAACTGAATCGCTTAAGCCGTTCTGTTTCAGCCTATTTACGAGCCTTTACCGGTCGACAATACGATAAAACCCTGGAGGCTTTACGCCGGGGAGACCGCTACCGACCCATGATTCGAGCAAAACTGGCAAAAGCAGGCCTGCCCCGGGCCTTTGAAGCCATGCCCATGGCCGAAAGCGCATTCCGTTTTGATGCCCGTAGCCATGCCGGTGCCCGAGGACTCTGGCAATACATGCCGGCCAGCGCCCGTCATTATGGTTTGAAAGTCGGTCGACACATTGATCAACGAACGGATCCGGCCAGAGCAACTGATGCCGCGGTAAAATATTTAAAATTTCTCAATCGAAAATTTGAAAAGACATCTGTCTTGCTGACCATTGCGGCTTATAATGCCGGCGAAGGACGTATTGCCCGCATCGTCCGTAAAAGTGGCGTAAAAAACCGACGCCGGGGCTATAGCCATGTTTTGCGCTTCTTGCCCAAAGAAACCCGTGGTTATGTTCCGGAATTTCTGGCAGCCGCCTTGATTTTAAAAAAACCGGAATACTTTGGTTTTCCGGTCACCCGACAACAACCTTATCGCTTTATCCAGGTTCGCAAACCGCTCTCGATAAAGAAAATAGCCGGTTTGACCAAATTATCCAGTAAAAAAATCAAACAGCTTAATCCTGAACTAAAAAAACACCAGCGCCTTCCCACCTCTAATTATTTTCTTCGACTACCTGCCAGAGCTGCCTGGCGACTGGATAAAAAACTGTCTTCCGTAAAATATTGGAGGCCTCTGGCCAAGTCGATTAATTTTGACGACTCCGCCACCAAAACCGCCCGTCTTAACAGAAAAATCCAGCATAAAACAGCCAAAACCCATCGCTCTACTGCTCTAATCTATCAAGTCAAACGAGGCAATCACCTGGGCGGCATTGCAAAGATGTTTGATGTCAGTATTGCTTCACTTAAACGGGTTAACCATCTCCAGAGCAATAGAATAACAGCAGGGCAACGGCTGACCATACCGACCCGAAAATTATTAAGCAAAAAACGCTACCGGGTTCGCCCTGGAGATAATCTCGGTGTCATCGCCCAACGTCTGGGCGTCCCCATCAAACACTTGAAATTTGTCAACGGGGTGACAGATCCCCGCCGACTCCGCCCTGGGCAGGCACTGTACTATTTTAAATCCTGAGTAAGGACTTAACCTTTTGCATAGGAAATCAATTCAGATTGGGTTCCGGGTTTTTCTGAATCCAAACCTGCGTGGGATAGGCAAACTCCAGATGATTGTTTTTTAAAATCTCATCCAGCTTGAATAAAACATCCTCCTTAACTTCAAGCCACTCAGCCCAATTAACCGACTTGGAAAAACAATAAATCAATATATCAATGGAAAAATCATTATAGCGATCCAGAAACACCAGCTGAGTGGTTTTAATTCCCTGAGCATCTTCTCTTGAAGACAATCTGAAGTGACGCCTTTTTAATTCATTTTTTTGTGACGGATTGGCAATCCCTGGATGCTGTTTCAGCATTTCACGAATATCGCCCAGTGCATTCCTGATATCATTCATATTACTTTCATAGGTGACACCAATATACATTTTGATTCGTCTCCCCACGGCCCGCCTGTTCCAGTTTTTGACACTGGACACGGAAACCTGGGCATTGGGAATCGTAATCAGGGCATTATCAAAGGTACGAATAGTGGTACTCCGCAAACCAATTTCAGCCACTGTGCCTTCTACATCACCAATCTGCACCCAATCACCCATGCTGTAAATATTGTCGAACAAAATGGTGATGCCGCCAAAGAAGTTTGACAAGGTGTCTTTAGCAGCCAGGGCAAACGCCAGACCACCAATCCCCAGTGTCGAAACAATTGCCGTGATATTAATCCCAAAATGGCTGAGACAAATAGCCACCACCGTAATCAGAACAATCCCTTTGGCTACCTGAATACCTAAATTAAAAAGCTCTTTCCGTAACGCTTTATTCCTTTTTTGCATTCGGTTGATCTGCACCAGAACAACACTGTCCAAAATTTTAAATAACAGCCAGATAAAAATAATGCTGTAGATGATATAGGTAATGTTTTCAATTACCGGCTGAAAACCCGTGCGATAGAAAAAAGCATCACTGGCAAGGTCGATACCAAAAAACACCAGCAAAGTCCGTGCTGGCCGTCTGATTTCATGATAAATCAGTGTTTGATTTTCTTCCCCTTCATCAATGATATATTTTTCAATAAACCAGCTTGTGCATTTAAAAACAAAAGGGTAACTGAAAAATACCAGTAAAATAATAGTCAATGAAACACTGACGCCACCGATATCGATATTAAATGCCGCTAATTTATCATTAACGGGCCTCGCCCAATCAAATTGATTGATATAGCTGATGGCGGAAAATATGGATAAATCCTGATACCATTGCGTTGTAACAAACTGCCTGGGATTGCTGATTACAAAGCCCAAAATATCCTGGAAAGTATTATTAACCGCTTCAAACCGGGCCAGTTTGTTTTTAACATCATCAAGAATCGGGCTTTGTTGTAGCGTTAAATCATCCGATAATTGTAATTCCTTTGCCAGTTCCCGGGTCTTTTCCAGTAATTTTTGTGAATAACTGATAACTTTATCGATAGCAATATTTTCATTTGAAGCCTGACTAAGATAAATCAAATATTGTCTGATTTTCTGCCGGGTATTGCCGGCTTCCAGTTCGGCTCGATCCCGTAAAACCGCCAGGTTATTGCCTCGTTCCTGATTTATTTTAATCCGGGATTTTAATAAAGCATGGCGTTTTGCAGATATTGCTATCGGTAATTTTCTTACCGGATATTGTCTTAACAGATTACCCAGCTGGGTCAGCGCTTCATTTTTTTGTTCCAGTATCTGACTTAACTGTTTTTCATCTTCAGTGTTTAATAGTTTCTGATTATAATTTTCCAGTTTGGTCAGCAAGCCGAGAACTGTCTCCTGTTTTGTTTGCTTTTCGACTGGAGCAGTATCTGCTGACAAGGCAAAACTAAAAAATAAAATCGTAAAAAATAACCAGCCTCTCATGTTGATTCCTTAAAGCGGCTAACCGTTAAATTATCAATCAAACGCGGTTTACCCAGCCAGGCTGCTGCTAAAATCACTAAATCAGAATCCTGCTCAGTGGCTTTTTTCAAATCACTTTGCCTGGCAATAGAAAAATAATCGGGTTTGAAACCAGCCTGACTCAAAAACTTCAGTTGTTTCTGTTCAATATCCGCAAAGTCTCTGTTTCCAGACAAAATCTCATCCCGGGCCTGACATAATGCCTGATACAATTTTGGCGCAATGGTTCTTTGCTCAGAAGTCAGATAATGGTTACGGGAACTCATGGCCAACCCATCAGCTTCCCGGACAATCGGCATGCTCTGAACCTGAATATTAAAATTCAAATCCAAAACCATTTGCCGGATAATTGCCAATTGCTGAAAATCCTTTTCCCCGAAAAAGGCCATATCAGGCTGGACAATATTAAACAACTTACTGACAACAGTAGCCACACCATCAAAATGCCCTGGCCTGCTTTGGCCGCAATAGGCATCAGAAACTCCTGTCACTTTAACTGTCACCAGCATTTCAGAAGGATACATCTGCTCTACAGATGGCACAAACACAACATCCACCCCCGCTTGCTGAAGCATCTCAATATCGCTCTGTTCTGTTCGGGGATAACTGGAAAAGTCTTCACCTTCGCCAAACTGGATGGGATTGAC
>Ga0256833_1003235_pt1 | contig 11221 bp, 8 predicted proteins | sample 356284metaG_FD_190535 | JGI IMG/M metagenome (GOLD analysis project Ga0256833, IMG submission 190535) | Hydrothermal vent microbial communities from Mid Atlantic Ridge, Atlantic Ocean - 356-284 | ecosystem: Environmental > Aquatic > Marine > Hydrothermal vents | place: Atlantic Ocean: Mid...
CCTCATATGGACCCTTCACTAGCTTGTTGTAGAGTTTCAATCCCTTCTAGGTAGGCTAGAATCACGGATTCATGAAGGGCCTCGTGCAGTTCAGGCATGGTTTCAATCCCTTCTAGGTAGGCTAGAATCTCGTGCTCTCTTATCTGCATTCCTATATAAAAATCCTTCTGATCACTCGTCCGCTGGGCCAATATCGTCGATCCATAAACTTGAGATATAAGTGGGTCATCGACGACTATATAGTTGCAATATCACTAAGAAACAAGCCTAGCACAAAATTTCATCTGTGGCCGGTAGAAGGAAAGAAGGGACCAAATAGTAATTATATCTTACTAGCTTGAAGACAAGACTCCCCATGAGGGTCAGACTCGACCTAGCAACTCCGAGGGGCGGGTTGTCCCTTCCAATCCACTATAATTACCTAATAAATTCCGCTATATATAGGACCATTTCATCGGATTACGCGACCTTCCTCCACGATGGCGGATTTAAACTAGGAAAAAGATCCTTCAAGCTCTTCACCTTTTCCAGGATATTGGCACCTTTCGTCCTTAAGGGCTACAGGATAACATTTAGAGGGAGAGCAACACTATTCATATCATCTCCTTTGCTTAGATTCCTCAAGGAGTTAGTGAGTGGATTCCTCAGAAGAGGATATTTGAATCTGAACGGTTCTAGGGTGAGAATAAGTGGTTTTGAGTTTCTGGAATCGCCCTTCATCTCTGAGAGTGTGATCATAAGGACTCTCTCACCAATCACGGTCTATAGCACTCTGAGGGGAGAGGGAGGTCGGAAGAAGACCTACTACTACAATCCAAAGGAGAGGGAGTTCTCCGAACTTGCCTCAGAGAATGCGCGTAAGAAGTATTTCCTGCTCAGTGGAAGGAAAGTAAGTGGAAATTTGAAGATCGAGCCCCTCAGGGTTAGGGAGAATGTGCTCCTCTACAAGGGAACTGTGGTTAAGGGATGGACGGGGACTTTCCTGCTTGAAGGACCTAAACCCCTCATTCAGACGGTCTACGATGCAGGATTGGGCTCCAAAAATCCACAGGGATTTGGAATGTTTGAGGTGATCTCTTGATAGAGTCGTTGAGGGAGATAGGCTCTCTTGTACTGTTCGATGATCCGCATGCGCTCCCAATAAGGAAGGATTTATTGTATCAGAGTAGGAGAGATAGGGATCTACTGATCAAGATCGTATTCAACTTGGATGAAGGTAAAGTGAGCACGATAGCAGAAGAGATATCGGAGGACAGGTTGAGGGAGTACATGTGGATAGGTAATCCGATGGGGAACAAACCTCAGGTAGTGTTGACCACTGATAATCCCCAATACTTACTGGATCCAGCGAAAAAGAAGAAGTTCGCTTTCCAAGCCATTCAGGATCTCATTGAAACTGACCATCTGAGGAAGAGTGAGCACATCGACGACCTGTACCGGTATATCAGGTTGATTAGGGAGAGGTTCTTTGATAGCAAGGAAAGAGAAAAGATTCACTTGAATGTGAAAGAACTGAAGAAGGAGGGCTCCCTTTTCACACCATCGGTAGTTAGCTCGGGGAGAATTATAGACTTGGCCAAGCACCCTGGATACAGAGAGGTGATCAGTTACTATCTCTTCGAGCGAGGCAGATTGAGGAATGGAAGGTGTCATGTATGCGGAAGGGAGGAAGAGGTCTTTATAGATCCCGCCTTTCCCGAGGGGAGGCTGCTCAAAATCTACGTGACGGACAAGATCGGCTTCCTATCTAACATGAGCGATCACCCTGAGTCCCTCATCAGGACATTCGCTATATGCAGGAAGTGTAGGAGGGAACTAATACTCGGACTGAACTACATCGAGAACGAGCTGAGCATGAAACTGGGGGATTCTTTCATCTACGTGATACCCAACATATACGGGGGAATGACGAAGGCCTTACTGGACACTCTGTCAGATAAGGTGAAGAGGATGGTTGGGCTCCCCATGAGATCGCTCCGAGACATGGAGGAATTTCTGGAGGGTTACGCTGCTGAGTTCGGAGGGAGGGTCTATATGCTGAATATAGTCTTCGGTAGACCCAGCAAGAGCAGCTTCGAGTTCTTGGGATTCATCCAGAACGTACCGACGACTAGGCTGATAGAAATACATTCGGTGGGCTTTAGCGTGATATCGGAGGTTCAGAAGGCTATCGACCTATTGGTGGAAGTTAGCTTCACGATAAACGGCATTTACGGAATATTTCCTCTCAAGAAGGGAGAGTGGAGGCCATTTATAGATTTGCTTAACGCCCTTTACCACGGATCGACCTATCCAATTAGGGAGCTACACGAGAGGGGTGTCAGGTTAGCCCGCATTCACAGGTTCGGGGACGGATCATTCAATATAAAACCGGGGGATGACTTCACCCTCGCTAGGGACCTGATAAGGTTCAATATTTTGATGATCCTCCTGAGGAGGGTTGGTGTTATTATGAGAGGTGACGCCGGAGAGGACACGGGTACTGATTACGACGAGTATTTTTCCATATCAGGTTATGACGAGGGCCAGAAGGCCCTCTTCCTTATGGGAGTCCTGATAGCGAAAATAGGAAGAGCCCAGTTCGCTAGGGGGAGCAGGGAGGGCTCTGTCAGAAGCAAACCCATTCTGGAAAAGATAAACTTCTCCGGAATGTCCAAGGAGAGAGTTATGACCTTGGCAAACCAAATAATGGAGGGCCTGAAGAACTATAGGCTACTCACATCTGAAAACGAGGAGCTTTACGGTAGGATGAAGGTCCTCCTGGATAGGAGTTTGGGTCGATTGAACGACCCTGTTGAGAATGTCTTCTACATACTCTCTGGGTATGGTTTCGAGAGTTTGAGGAGGAGGGAGAAGGGTGGTGAGAAGGATGGGAGTGAGTAATGGGGAGATACTTTTCCTCTATGAGGCGAGGTTGTGCAACCCCAACGGGGATCCAGACAATGAGAACAAGCCAAGGCTGGATGTCAAGACCGGGAGGAATCTGGTGAGCGATGTTAGGCTCAAGAGGTACTTCAGAGACTACATAGCCAGCAAGTTCGGGGAAGATTACGTTTGGGTAACCAAGCTGGGAGGCGAGCATGTGGATGCAACCACTAGATTGGCTAGGCTGCTGGGTAAAGATTCCAGAGGAGTGACCAGATACGTGAAGGAGCATCCGAAGGAGGTGAAGGAGCTACTCAAGAGGAGGCTAGTTGATCTCAGGCTGTTCGGCGCTACAGTTCCAGTCAAGGCGGGTGAAGGGGAGAGGGCAGGTGAATCCATGTCCTTTACCGGACCTGTCCAGTTCTCCTGGGGATTCTCGCTCCATCCCGTCGAGCTTGTAGATTCCTCCACTATAACCTCGGTCTTCAGCGGTAGAGGAACCGAATACGGCAATATAGGGAAGGACTGGAGGCTCTATTACTCACTCATAGCATTCTACGGGGTTGTGAGTGGACATAGAGCTGAATATACTGGGATGACCGAAAAAGACCTGAAAATACTGGATTACGGTCTTTGGAAGGCCCTCGAGCTCCAGGCAACTACTAGGAGCAAGGTGGGCCAGAGGCCGCTTCTCTACTTGAGGGTGGAGCATGCCGACAGTGAGACCCTTCTGGGAGACCTCAGGAGGTTCCTCAGGGTGGAATGGAACGACACCATAAGGGAGCTTTCCGATGTCAAGGTGGACTTCTCCGATCTAGTTAGGGCACTCAAGAGCGGAAAAGTGGCTAGAGTGTACGTGAAATGCTCGGAGGAGTTCTCCGGATTCTGCGATAAATTGAAGGAGGAGCTCAAGGGACGTGTGGAGGATGTGGGAGAGCTCACTCCGGAGGAACTGAAGGCATTTGGGGTCAGCTGATGGAGCTTATAGTCTTCGACCTAGTGGGCTACTTCGCCCACTTCAGGAGGTTCTACTCCACCACGAGCTCCCTTAGTTACGCCTTTCCACCTAGAACTACAATATCAGGGATAATAGCGGCGATCCTCGGAATGGAGAGGGATTCTTATTACGGGATCTTCTCCACGGAGAGAGCGAGAATAGCTGTGAGGCTGATGACCCCTGTCAGGAGGATAACCCAGACCTTGAATTACCTCCACACGAAGAAGGAGGGGAATCTCTTCCTGAAGTACTGGGGAATGCATGAACCAGCTCAGATACCCACTGAGATCCTAGCCACCGAGGATCTTTCCCCATTACGCTACAGGATTTACTTCAATCACGATGAGCTCAACGAGGGATTGAGAGAGAAGCTTGAGAGCGGGAAAGCTCACTATCCAGTTTACCTTGGAACTGCCTTCAACCCAGGTTATGTGGATTATGTGGGGTTGAGGGAGGCTTCGATCACCAGGGGGGGAGAGGAGATAGAGATAGGCACTGTGATACCCAGGTCTGCGGTGGAGGAGATAATTCCGAAGAATGGATTGAGGATCTACCTAGAGGAGAGAGTACCGGCGGACTTCTTCGAGGATCGGAGGATAAGAAGGGTCGAAGATTACGTGTATGAAGGAAGGGGCATGCCGATACCGGTCAGACTGAGTGCCCCCTACTTCTCGATAGATGGGGATGTTAATGGCGTCTTCCTCTAATACCTTTTTATCGCACCCTGGCGTGCTTCTCAGGGATCATTTAGTTGAGGTAGCTTCTCTCGCTGAGAGATTTGCCTTCGAGGCGACTGGTGATGAGCAGTTTGCCTCCTTGGCCTATCTGGTTGGGCTCACTCACGATCTGGGAAAGTACACCTCCTTCTTTCAGCGCAAGCTGACATCACAGATAGATCAGCAGGGAAGGAGCAGGGATCCTAAAGCCAGTCATGCGCCCATATCTTCCTTGGCCTCGGCCTGGCTCACCATGAAGAGGTTTTCTGATCCCTTTTTCCCAGTGATGGCATACGTTTCAGTGAGATACCATCACGGATCCCTCCCCTCACTCGATGGAGCTGCTGACGATCTCGCGAGAGATATAGGAAGCGAGATCATAGGTGAACAGCTTTCAGACATGCGGAGAGCTGATGTATTCACTGAATTGGAGGATATAGGGCTCGGAGATCTCCATGATTTTCTCTCAGAAGACAGGAGGGAGGAATTGCATCATTTGGTAAGGAAGATGAGGCTTCACACACTTTACGTGAAGATGAACGCCATGGAGGGATGGAGGCGATACTATCGAACCCTGATTCTGTTCTCCTCCCTAATAGATGCCGACAAAAGGGACGCTGGTAGGTACGGATCACCGGTAAGAGCGAATATCCCTGAGGATGCAGTAGTCAGGTACAAAATCAAGATGTTTAAACCTTCATCGGACCAGATAGTGAGGTTAAGAGAAGATCTCTTTCGAGAAGTTTCTAAATTCAAGCCCGAAGGAAAGATAATAACACTGAGGGCTCCAACGGGTAGTGGGAAGACCCTTTCTGGCTTTCACCTCTCACTTAAGATGAGGAAGGAGGGGAGGAGGGTTGTGTACTCTCTTCCATTCGTGAACGTAATAGAGCAGAATCATTCAGTTCTGAAATCCGTTCTTGAGGAATCGGTGGGCCGAGCCGGACCCGACGTAATATTGAAGTACCATCACCTCTACTTCCCACCTAGCGAGGGAAGGTCCGTTGACGAGCAGCTCATGCTGGCCGAGTCCTTCGAGTCCGAAGTGGTAGTGACTACCTTTGTCCAGCTGCTTAACTCCCTAGCTACTAATTCCAATTCCATACTTAAGAAGCTCCATAACTTGGCAAACTCTGTAATCATCCTAGACGAGGTTCAAACGATACCTGCTGAGTACTGGAAGTTCGTGAGAGCCGCCCTTGAGGCCTTCACCTCCCTGACCAGAGCGAGAGTCCTCATGATGACCGCTACAATGCCCCTCCTCTTGGGCAGGGGGCTACCAGGGATCTCTATAAAGACCTCGCTCAACAGGTACTCAATACATCTAACTGATGTGAGGAGTTTAGAGGAACTGAGGTCTCTTTTCTTAAAAATATGGCCGCAAGTCCGCAGTCTACTTGTGGTTTTGAACACAATAAGGACTTCCATAGATGTGTACAGGGAGCTGAGGGAGCTGGTTGGAGAAGAGGCTGAGGTGTTCTATCTATCGGCCAACATAGTCCCAAAACAGAGGGCCCATAGGATTGAGAGAATAAGGAAAGTTCTGGGGGAGGGGAAAAAGGTCCTCTTGGTATCCACTCAGGTGGTCGAGGCCGGGGTGGATCTGGACTTCGATGCGGCGATAAGGGACGTGGCTCCTTTCGACTCGATAGTGCAGGTAGCGGGGAGGTGCAACAGGCACGGGAGGAAAGGAAGGGGGAAGGTATTCGTCCTCCGACTGGAGGGTGGCAGCCACGCTAGAAGGATTTATGGTAGGGTCCTCATAGACGTGGTCGAGGAGGTGCTGAGATCTAGGAGTGTGATCGAGGAGAAGGAGCTCAGCGAGGTCATGGAAGCGTATTACTCCCTATTGGAGGAGAGACTCGATCTCAATGATAGATCCACTGACCTCATTAAGAGAGCGCAACTACTGGATTTCGAGGCCCTCTCATCCTTCTCAATAATTAAAGATCAGCCAAAGTTCCCAATCTTCATAGAGCTAGATGACAACGCTGCTAATGCACTGAGGGATTTCAGGAGAGCATATAGGCTATTTAAGAGGGCCAATAGCCTCAAGGAGATTTTCAAACGTAGAGCAGAGCTGAGGAGAGCCAGGATAGCCGTGGAGGGATATATGATCTCGGTGAGAGAGCCCCCCGTTGAAAAGGACGAATACGGCCTCAGAGTCGTGGGAAGGAACGAAGTCGAGGCCTACTATGACATGGAAACTGGTTTTAAGCTCGATAGAGGTGGGTCAGAGTTTTGGTAGACCTCAGATTACCGAGCGGGGAATACGTGATTGGCACGATGGTTTGGTACTACTTCGTGTGTAAGAGGGAGGTATGGCTCTCATCCAGAAATCTCATGCCGGACGAGGAAGCGGAGCCGTTAGATATAGGTAGAGCAATTCACGAAGTTCATTACAAAAGATTCAGAAAGGAAATTTCCATGGAGGGAATAAAGATTGACATGGTGAGGAGTGAGAGTGGATCCCTTATAGTGAACGAGGTCAAGACGTCCTCCAAATACCTGAAGGCCGCAAAGTTCCAGCTGCTGTACTATCTCTACAGGCTCAAGCTAAGGGGGATAGAAGCTACGGGGGTGCTCCTAATACCCAGGGAAAGAAAGAGGATAAGGGTGATCTTGGACGAGGAAAATGAAAAGGAACTCGAGGAGGCTATAGAAGATATAAAGAGGATAGTCCAGCTTGAGAGACCACCTCCCCCAGTTAGAACCCCTTTCTGCAGGAAGTGCGCTTACAACGAGTTCTGCTGGGTGTGAGCATGAAGAAGAGGATCTATCTGTTCTCCAAAGGAGTTCTTAAGAGGGAAGGAAATACTCTCTGTCTCGTCACGGATAAAGGGAAGAAGTTCGTACCTGTGAAAGATGTGGCCGAGATCCACATGTTCGGAGAGGTGAGGTTCAACAGTAGGTTGCTGGAATTCCTCACTATCAACAAGATAACTCTCCATGTATACAATCATTTTGGCTATTACATGGGATCATATTACCCTAGAAGGCACTACAATTCAGGATTTATGACGCTTAAGCAGGCCCAGCATTATTTGGATGGTGAAAGAAGGGCGGATCTCGCGAGGAGATTTGTAAGAGGTAGCGGTGGGAACATGCTGAAGAACCTCAAATACTACGAGAACAGGGTGGGTGGGCTTTCGGATGTGATCGGGGATATAGAGTCCCTACTCTTGGAAGCTGAGACAGTAGGAAGGGCTGAGGAACTCTTGGGAATAGAGGGGAACATGAAGAAGTCCTACTACAGGGCTTTCAACGTGATTCTGAAGAAGGAGGGGTTCACTTTCACAGGTAGGGAGAAGAGACCACCGAGAAATAGGATAAATGCGTTGATAAGCTTCGGTAATAGCTTATTATATTCTACAGTGCTAAACCAAATATACCACACCCACCTTGATCCGAGGATTGGTTTCTTGCATACCACCAACTCAAGGAAGTTCTCCCTTAACTTGGACGTTGCCGATGTATTCAAACCCATACTTGTCGATAGGGTCATCTTCAAACTGGTAAACAAGGGGATGATAAGCGAAAGGGACTTTAGAGAGGAAATGGGCGGTATTCTCTTGAATGATAAGGGGAGGAGAACATTCGCGCAAGAGTTCGAGTCCAGACTCAACACCACGATAAAACTGGGAGGAAGGCACTTCTCTTATACTAGAGTGATAAGGCTCGAACTTTACAAGATCGAGAAGCATCTGATGGAGGAGAAGGAGTACGAACCCTTCGTGAGCAGGTGGTAGGTTGTACGTTATAATGGTCTACGATGTGGGGGTTGAGAGGGTCAGTAGGATACTTAAGATAGCTAGAAAGTACCTCACTTGGGTCCAGAATTCAGTGTTGGAGGGTGAGATAAGCAAGGCGGATTTCACAAGACTCAAGGACGAACTCAGAGGGAGCATGGACAGGGATAACGATTCCATAATTTTCTATGTGATGAAGACCGCTAGATGCTTCAGAAAGGAAGTCCTCGGAGTTGAGAAAGGTACACCCATGCAGTTCTTCTGAAGTTTTTCCAAAATGATTATGTATCTAGGTAATATAAGAAATAATTCTTTTTAATGAGAGAAAACTTGTATCTCAAAGCCTTTTTAAGCTACATGTTTTAAACTGTATATTGTATATCGCGCGCTCGGGATAAGTTCTCTTTTATATATGGCTCTTGTACGGAGATATTTCGTAGTTATATAATAACTTCGAAAGGAGTGGATAGTGACTTTTAATTAGTCATGAGGAATCAGAACCCCGGAAGCAATCAGGGCTCCTAAGGAGCGAAGATTGAAAGAGGAGGATGAGTTGCTAAAGGAATTCGCCGACTACCTCTCCCGAAGCAATCAGGGCTCCTAAGGAGCGAAGATTGAAAGCTAATCTGAAGAGAAGGTAGAGACTGTAGCTCTCGGGAAGCAATCAGGGCTCCTAAGGAGCGAAGATTGAAAGGTGCCTACCCCCTTCTCGAAAACCCAAGCCATCCTCCCACAGAAGAAGCAATCAGGGCTCCTAAGGAGCGAAGATTGAAAGATAACCGTTGCGTTAAAGGGTGTTCCCGACCCCGTGGTTTTCATCCGAAGCAATCAGGGCTCCTAAGGAGCGAAGATTGAAAGAGCTAAAGTGCCTCAAGATCTGGTTTCAATTACACCATTAACCGGAAGAAGCAATCAGGGCTCCTAAGGAGCGAAGATTGAAAGATGCGGATCTCGGTTATGGTTACCTCCTCGTTGAGGTGGTCAGACGAAGCAATCAGGGCTCCTAAGGAGCGAAGATTGAAAGACATATGTCCCAGAAGAGGACTTCTTAGTGTAGTATCCCACCCAAGGAAGCAATCAGGGCTCCTAAGGAGCGAAGATTGAAAGCTGACGTTCATTCCAAGCGGTCGCCGGCTCATCCCTTCATTTAGGCCGAAGCAATCAGGGCTCCTAAGGAGCGAAGATTGAAAGCTGGTACCTGGACGATTGCTAGGTACGCCTTACCAACCCATGATTCTACGAAGCAATCAGGGCTCCTAAGGAGCGAAGATTGAAAGCTGGCACACATTATGCGTTAGTACCTCATCCGAGGTACACATGGGAAGCAATCAGGGCTCCTAAGGAGCGAAGATTGAAAGATAATACTGAAGATGGTATATCAGAGCATTATACATTTAGCTACTCAATGTATTGAAGCAATCAGGGCTCCTAAGGAGCGAAGATTGAAAGTAGGGTTAATGATAATGGTGATAGCGAGATGACCCGCCGCCTGGCGGAAGCAATCAGGGCTCCTAAGGAGCGAAGATTGAAAGAATGATGGTAGCTCGTATCTATATTTAGATACAACCAATGTTCCATTCAGAAGCAATCAGGGCTCCTAAGGAGCGAAGATTGAAAGAATGATGGTAGCTCGTATCTATATTTAGATACAACCAATGTTCCATTCAGAAGCAATCAGGGCTCCTAAGGAGCGAAGATTGAAAGACGGGAGGACCATTTTTTTTCTCACCCTGAATACTCTCGACAGAAGCAATCAGGGCTCCTAAGGAGCGAAGATTGAAAGCAACCGACGCCGAGATAGAAACAAAGACTAGAGAAGCAGTTGGAAGCAATCAGGGCTCCTAAGGAGCGAAGATTGAAAGACCCGAGGACTGAGGTGATCATGCCTTGGCATTTGGCCCAGCACGAAGCAATCAGGGCTCCTAAGGAGCGAAGATTGAAAGTTTACCATATTGCTGTAGAACACGCTTCCACGCCTTGGGAAGCAATCAGGGCTCCTAAGGAGCGAAGATTGAAAGACCCGAGGACTGAGGTGATCATGCCTTGGCATTTGGCCCAGCACGAAGCAATCAGGGCTCCTAAGGAGCGAAGATTGAAAGCCCATATCCAGTATGATGCTATATTCGTCGTCGTCGGTGGCTATAGAAGCAATCAGGGCTCCTAAGGAGCGAAGATTGAAAGTTTACCATATTGCTGTAGAACACGCTTCCACGCCTTGGGAAGCAATCAGGGCTCCTAAGGAGCGAAGATTGAAAGAGTAGTGGTTTGATGTCCATCCTAGGCAGATCGATGTGCTTCATCTCGAAGCAATCAGGGCTCCTAAGGAGCGAAGATTGAAAGAAGTAGTGGTTCCTGATCTCAAGATCACCTTCTCGAGAGTATTCGATCGAAGCAATCAGGGCTCCTAAGGAGCGAAGATTGAAAGGGGACCTTCATCGGCAGCTCAAGTAGTGCCCATGTGTACCTCGAAGCAATCAGGGCTCCTAAGGAGCGAAGATTGAAAGTTCATGAACCGGTGTCGATAAGCGTTCCAACCTAGGCCGGCCAATGGAAGCAATCAGGGCTCCTAAGGAGCGAAGATTGAAAGATATCTCTGCCGCCCAATAAAGTTTTCCAGATTCATCCACATTAACGAAGCAATCAGGGCTCCTAAGGAGCGAAGATTGAAAGACCCGAGGACTGAGGTGATCATGCCTTGGCATTTGGCCCAGCACGAAGCAATCAGGGCTCCTAAGGAGCGAAGATTGAAAGATATCTCTGCCGCCCAATAAAGTTTTCCAGATTCATCCACATTAACGAAGCAATCAGGGCTCCTAAGGAGCGAAGATTGAAAGTTGAGGCTTAACAAAAGTAAATTCATTCGCTCGATTGCTTCATATGAAGCAATCAGGGCT
>Ga0256833_1003236_pt1 | contig 11214 bp, 10 predicted proteins | sample 356284metaG_FD_190535 | JGI IMG/M metagenome (GOLD analysis project Ga0256833, IMG submission 190535) | Hydrothermal vent microbial communities from Mid Atlantic Ridge, Atlantic Ocean - 356-284 | ecosystem: Environmental > Aquatic > Marine > Hydrothermal vents | place: Atlantic Ocean: Mid...
TGAGGAAAATAACGGCAAAAGGGATGCGAAGAAGCTCCTTGAAGAGAGAATGGAGCAATTGGACATCAAGGATAAGGATGGTGCGGCCTTGCCGTTCAAGCTATACCGTATTCTTCGTGGCAATGAGGAAGAGCTGTCGTTTTTCAAACGCCTTCCGGCCTTGTTGGACCGCATGAGCGACCTTGAAGACGATGAGGTCAGCGGGATAGATGCCCAGGCAGAACGCCGTGAGGTAGAATCGCACATAAAGAAATTACTCGGCAAAAAACCAGAAGCCTATTACGCCATGGTCCTTATGGATGGAGATCGCATGGGCAAGTGGCTTGCTGCGGCGGGCGATGTGCCAGAACTTGGAAGCCGTTTTCATAAGAATATCCTGGAAGAACTTCAAAGAGAAAGTGCCTTGCAAGATTACATAAAAACGAAACGGCCACCTTCTCCTGCATGGCATCAGGCCATATCTGCTGGTCTAAATGCCTTTGCCATAGAGATGGCAAGGGTAGTCGTGGAAGAGATTTTCATGGGAAAGCTAATATATGCAGGAGGTGACGATCTTCTTGCCATGGTTGCTGTCCACGACTTGCCGGGTCTTATGCTGGCCTTGAGGTGCGCCTATTCAGGTCACATGCCACAGGACTCAGATGACAAGGATGCGTCTGATCATTTCAGGCAGTGGGAGTGGCTTACCGGAAATGCCATGCCGCAGTCTGTACAGTTAAGGTTATCTGGTGGATATGCCCTTCTGGAACGTGGTACTAACCGTCGCCTTTTAAGACTCATGGGAGAAAAGGCTACGGCCTCTATTGGGGCTGTGGTGGCCCATCATAAGACGCCACTTTCTCGTGTGCTAACAGAACTCCGAAATGCCGAAAAGGCGGCGAAAAACCAAGGAGGCCGTGATGCATTTGCCCTTACCTTAATGAAACGTTCAGGTGGCTATAGCAGGATTGTTGGAAATTGGAGGCTTGAAGAGGGACTGAGAGAAGGAGACATGGGCCTTCTTTTGAGACTACGTGATCTATTGGCTCACCCTTATTTATCCAGGCGGGCTGCATACATATTGAGTGAAGTTGTCAAAGACATCCCACCCTTAGAAGATGCCATGACCAAGGTTATTTGGAGGCAATTTTTGCGCCAAGGGCTTTCAAAAAAGGCCAAGGGTGATCTGCAACTTTTGACCGAGGCAAAGGCCCTGGCAAGTGGGCTCTCTGCCCGTGCTTGCAAGGCCAAGGATTCATTGACTGCCAAACAGATTGAATCATTGAAAAGAGCAGGCTGGCAACCTGCTGGAGCATGGCTGAGAGACATGTTCATCACGGCAGAGTTCCTTGCAAGGGCAGGACGCGCACCCGAGGAATCGAAAGCACAAGGAGGTGCGGCATGAGCACATACCGCCTTATTACCCCAACAGATGTTTTATTCCTTCGCGGCAACCGACTATTTGGCGGTGCAGGCCAACATGGCGCGAGCGAGATGCCACCGTGGCCCAGTGTCTTTGCCGGGGCCATGGCCTCGCGTATCCTGGCCGACCAGAAGAAGATAGACGAGATCACCTCCCATCCGGATAATGCGAAGGAGATACTGGCCGGTGCAGCCGGCGAAGATTTTGCCTGCACCTTTCTCGGTCTTTTGAAAGACAAAAGTCGGGTGATTCTTCCCCTGCCTGCCGACCTGGTGGCCATTGAGACAGAGAATGACAGCCTGCAACTTTTCTCTATGGTTCCAAAAGCTGTGCCAAAGGGGCTTGCCTGTTCGTCAGCCCTGCCACTGGTGCCCGTGCTCCATACAACAGAGAGGGTAAAGCCGGTAACGGGGCTGTGGATGGATCTCGATGGATGGAGACGCCACCTGCAGGGAGATTTGCCAGAGCAGCGCTCGTTAGTCCCTTCAAGCGAATTGTGGGAGATGGATCATAGGCTTGGGATAGCAAGAGACTATAAGGCTAGAACAGCGGCAGAAGGTAAAATCTACACTAGCGAAGCCGTGAGTCTTAAGAGTAACGCCACCTTTCTCGTGGGTTTCAACGGTGAGAATATACCAGATTGCGGCCTGTTGCGCCTGGGCGGAGACGGCCGGGGCGCCGAAATCTCTGTGCCTGCCAAGGAAGTTCCGCCCTCTGATGTGGGCAAGCCGGAAAAAGGTTGGCCAGGGTTCCGCATGATTCTCACCTCGCCAGGCATCTTCCCCAATGGCTGGCTTCCGCCGGGCTGCAAGAAGGCAGGCGATGGCATTGTCCTTGAATGTGGAGACCTTAAAGCCGAGCTTAGGGCCGCAGCCATTGGGAGACACGAGATTATCAGCGGATGGGACATGGCCAAGCATTGTCCAAAACCGGCGCGAAAAGTCGTGCCTGCCGGCAGCGTTTACTGGTTCAGGGTGGAGAAAGGAGACACATGGGAGCTTGAAACTTTGTGGCGTGAGGGTCTCTATGCCTCCAGTGACAGCCTGGACGATGAATACAGGGTTAGACGTAGAAGAGAAGGATTCGGCAGGGCTTGGTTCGGCTCCTGGCAACCAGAATAGAGGAGGGAATATCATGTTTCAAGAAAAACGGTTGGTGTTCATGTATGCCGTAAGCCCGGTACACATGGGAAGCGGCACCTCATTTGGTGTCATTGACAATCCTGTTCAAAGGGAGAGGCACACGGGGCATCCTGTGTTTGCCGGAAGCGGAATAAAGGGTGCGGTTCGGGAGCAGGCTGCGGCATGGGGGATGGATGACAAGGTGCTAAAAGGCATTTTTGGTCCTGAGTCATATGCATCAGAGCACGCAGGTGCGGTTAGCTTCTCCGATGCCCAGATTGTGGCATTTCCCGTGCGGAGCCTGAAAGAAGGATTTGTTTATGCCACTTGTCCCATGGCCTTGGCGCGTCTTTCGAGAATGGCCAGCGTTGCAGGGTTAAAGATGCCAGATGGATTTACCCGAGCTCCCAATGATAATCAGGCCATTGTGATAGACCAGGGATTGCTAAGTAATGAGAAGCTGGTACTGGAAAGTTATGAGTTCAACTCCATCGGAGATGACGGTGAAAATCTGAAAAAGGTGGCCAAATGGTTGGCAGAGCATGTGCTTAGTAAGGATGCGGGATTCAAGTTCTTTAAAGATAAACTCGAGAAACACTTGGTTGTCATCTCTGACACCCAGTTTGCTTACTTCGTAACCAATGCCACTGTGGTTGAGCCCCATGTTCGCATTGATGATGCTACCGGCACCGCAGACGACGGAGGCCTGTTCTTTACAGAAAACGTGCCTCCAGAATCCATCTTCGTTTCCCTTCTCATGGCAAGCCAGGAGCGAAAGCAGAAAGGCTCGAATGAGGAGACCATGGCGGCAGAAGAGATAATCTTTAAGGTTTCAAATACGCTAAATAACAGCCTTCTACAGTTGGGGGGCGACGCAACAACCGGTCGTGGACAAGTCTGGCTCAGTCTTGCCGGTGGTGGCAATAGCGTTTAGGAGGGATGATCATGGCAACTCGTGAACAGGAAAGTGCAGAATTTGCATGGCGGAAAGTGCAAGGGCAAAATAGAGATTATCGTAACTTAGTTAAATCGGCCCCTGCCATGGTCATGAGCAACGGGCTTATGCAGACCTTGGCGTTTTTGAAGAGTAAGGGAAAGGATAAGGGGATTGATCATCATACCATGGTCTTAAATCATATAATCGGGTGGCTACATGAGAAAAAGATTCTTAAAGGCAACAACTTCTCATCTGCCATGACCGACCTGTACGGGATGAGCTCTTTTGAGTACCAAAGGGCCACCGACGAGGCCCTGGCCATCCTGCGCTGGATGAGGCACCTGGCAGATGCGGTGATCTCTGTACAACAGATAGAAGGAGATCAAAATGGCTGAGAAAGGAGTTAGGGTGCCCAGGTTTACTTTTCCCGGGTACCTGGTAAGGTATGTTGACGAAATAGAGAAATCCCCGCCAGGCCACCGTTTTCTTCTCTATTTTCAAGGGGCATCTTACGTGGCCAGAGTTCGTGGAAGTGATAACCGAGAGATGAATCGGAAAAGGAAGAACCTTGAGACCAAGCTTGAAAATTGCCAATGGCAACAAGTGTATCATGAGCATCAACCGGATGTTTGGAATCCTTTAGAAGACTCCAAAAAATATGCCCTGAATAGTGTGGCCAGGCCCTTTTCAAAACCTACAACGAAGATGGCAGTGGCCATAAGGCAGCGTCAGCAAAGACTCGCGGAAGGGTCGAAAGGCCCTAAAAGCAAGATTTTTCAGTTTCGTGCAAGAATCACGGCTCCCATCGCCATAGGTCTCGGAAACCCACATTCCGTCGAAAACGGCTTTTCTTTTCTGAGCCCATACGGTCTTCCCTATATCCCGGGGTCGGGCATCAAGGGCGTGGTGCGGCGAGCCGCCGAAGAGCTGGCCCTGTTCGACGGTGAAAGCGGGTGGACCATACCACTTGTTTGGCTACTTTTCGGTTTTGATGCAAACAGCGCCTATATTGCTCCGCCAAAGGACGAGATTGCCGATGAAATTCACAAACGCCACAAAAAATGGCTTTCTGTCTTTGAAGAATACGCGAAAAATGAAGCCGTAAAGGACGAACTTCTCAAATGGTGGCTTTCCCTTGAAGCGATTCGTAAGGCATTGCCTGAAAAATTGCGTGGCCTTGCCAATGACCCGGTTCGGTTTTGCCAAACACTCCAAGAAAGAAACAATAATGCAAAGGCCCTTCGAAAGGCCATTCACTTGCAGGGGCTTTTAAGGTTCTGGGACGTGTTTCCCAAGATAGACCGGATGGAGGTTGACATTCTGAACCCCCATCACAAGGACTACTTCGAAGGAAAAGCCAATCCTGTGGAGGTCGAAGCCCCTAAACCTGTGTTTTTCATCACCATCCCCGCTGATTCTGTCTGCTCCATTTACTGTGAGCTTCAACGAAAAATCGACAATGTCCCCTTGCCTGCAGAGCTTGATAGCCTTTTGAGCGAGGCATTGTCGCACGCCTTGGAGTGGATAGGGGTCGGTGCCAAGACCGCCGTGGGCTATGGAGTGGGAAGTATAGACGTGGAAAAACAGGAAAAGCCCTTGGTATCATCCCAGGGGCAAAAGAACGTTAACCGACTCTTCCACCAAAAAAAAGCGGAAGCGGAAAAACGGCGCAGGGAAGAAGAACACCGCGAGAAGAGGGAGTTTGAAAAGGAGAAAGAAAAAGAGGAAGCGCTAAGAATCGAGAAGGAGACAGAATACGCACAGAGTCAGTTAGAAAGCTTCAGAGATCGTATTAACAAGTGTCGGAATCTGCCGGGAGATGTAGAGATATTTATTCAATCGGTTCAATACCAAGAAGATCCAGACTTGCGAAAGAAAATGTGCCAGGTGCTGTTAGAGAAGGCGAAGGCATTGAAAGGTAAGAATAAATTCTCTAAGGCCGTAAAAAGTGAGAGAAGCTGGGCTATAAAGCTCAAGAAACTGTTGTTGGATAATGGGATTGAAGTTGATTAGGTGCCATGTGGTGTTAAAAGGTCCAAAAGGTGAAAAAGATTCTGGGGGAATGACGGAATAGAAAAATGGAAACCCAAGTGGCGCTCGTTTCGGCTCAGCCCATGCCGACGTTGATTCTCGCCTTTCAGCGGGAACCCGAGCGGGTGGTGCTGATGACGACGGACGAAATGAAGGGAAATGCCATTTTCCTGAAAAACGTGTTTAATCCGAAGGGGATCAAGGTCGCGATCGTGCCTGTTGCTTCCTACGACATACAAAAAATTCGCGACAGTGTGGCCCGCGTGATAAATGATTATGACAACGTGGCGCTGAATGTCACGGGTGGGACGAAGGTGATGGCGCTTGGCGCGTTTCTGGAGTTTTCCGAAAGAAAACTGCCGATTTTCTACGTGGATATGAAGTTTGGACTTATACGAAACCTGACGGATAATTCCATGGCCCCTCTCCGGGGGCGCGTATCTCTCAAGGAATACCTGATGGCGCATGGGTTTTATGTAGAATCATCCGAAGGATTGCGGGAAGTAATCCCCAGAAAAAAAATCGTGTCAATCCTTGCCAAAACCCTGACAAAAATGCCTGGGAGAATAACGAACTGGAATCACCTTTTTCACTATTACACGCCCCACGACAACGGAAACATGGGGGTTGAAAGCGCCGATCGTGACCTGCGGGATGTTTTTGAGTCGTTAGCCTTGGAAAGTGTGGGAAATCTTGAAAAGGGCCGTTACACCTGCGATGAGGAAATGAGGAAGTATTTTCTTGGCGGTTGGCTGGAGGATTATGTCTTTCTCGAAGTGAATGCCTTGAAACCGGACAGCCTTGCCAAAAATGTGGTTGTTTCCTGGGAAAGCCCTGGGAAGAATAAGATAAAAAATGAGTTCGATATTCTTTTCACCCATAATTTCAAGCTGTATTACATCTCATGCAAGACCTCGAACATTACCGGGGGGCATGAACATTCCAAGGAAGCCATTTATGAACTGGACGCTTTACGCGACAGGATCGCGGGCCTGTTTGGTAAGGCCATGTTGGCAACAGTCCGGAAACTCGGCGAAGCGGATTTCACTCGAGCAAAACGCATGGGCGTGGCGGTCGTTCAGGGAAAGGATCTCGCGAATCTGCGTTCTATGATTGCTTCGTGGATAAAAAGTCGTTAACAGGGAGAAAAAGACGTTGCGGAGGAAAAAGGCGTTGGTCGTGACGGTGGGGACGGGCACGCGCGCGGATACGAACATCGTGGCTCCCCTGGTAAAAACCATAGAGGATTCCAACCCGGATTTCGTTGTTTTCGTGTGCACGGGGGAGAGCGAAAAGAACACCCGCGAAATAGTCCGGAATTTGGGAATTAAAGAAAACGAGGATTTCAAGATCTTCAAACTGAGAACGGTCGACGATCTCGAAAAATGTTTCACCGATATCGCCGAGGCCTTCAGGTTTTTGACGAAACGAGAATACGAAAACGGCGAAATCGACATAGATTTTACCAGCGGCACAAAGGCCATGACCAGCGCCCTTGTTCTTGCTGGCCTTGCGCACGATTGCGGCAAGATAAAGTATATTTCTGGAGAGAGAAGAAACGGTGTTGTGATCGGGGGGACGGAACGCTTTTACTCATTCGTTCCCAATCGCCTGAAGGCCTACGAAAGATTAAACCTTGCGAAACGATTAATTTACGAACTTCGCTTCGATACGGCGCGTGATCTTCTTGAAGGAATTGACGAAAAAATTCTGGATGACTTCAATAGAGAAAAAAAGAAAGCCCTCTTTCAGATCTCCGTGGCTTACGGTCATTGGGATCGTTTCATGCATAAGAAAGCGAGGGGAGAAATTGAAAAGGCCAACATTCAAAAGTTTCAGGACCTTAAAACCTTTGCCCTTTCAAAAGAGACGAAAAACCTTCTCGTCAAAATAGGCGGGGACATTGAAAAGGAAGGGCCGACCTGGGAAATCATGGCGGATATCTACTGCAACGCGCGGCGAAGGTTCGACGAGGGAAAATACGACGACGCCTTGGCGCGGATTTACCGTCTCACCGAAATGTTGGCGCAATGGGTGCTTCTCAATGAATACGGCATTGAAACCTCGAATATTGACGTAAAAAAAGTTCCTGACGACTTGCATCCCTTACTGGAAAACAATCGCAATAACGAAGGGAAGATTCAGACAGGCCTCATGAAAGATTACGAAATCCTAAACGCCCTTGAGGATAAATTGGGACAGACATTCCAGAAAAACAATTCATTTCAGAAACTGCTAAAAAAAAGAAACCGCACTATTCTCGCCCATGGTTTTTTCCCGGTCAATGAAGATGAAGTGGGAGACGCCTTCAAATATTTCGAGGAATTCGCTTTATTGAAAAATCCCGGATTCAAGGAATTATGCCGCAAGCTCACCTTCCCCTGGAGAAAACCATGAGCGATTTTACTGTCTCTATCTTTCGCGTCAAGATAAAAGGGGAAGAGAAGACACCGCTGCCGTATTTTCCGGGCGTTACCTTGCGAGGCGCCTTCGGAATGGCGCTCAAGCGCACCACCTGCGTCACCCGCCAAAAAAACTGCGAAACCTGCATGTTGAACCAAAAATGCGTTTACGCCACCTCCTTCGAGACCATCTTCTCGGGGAACTCCCCTTACCTGAAGGGCACCGACCGGGCCCCGCACCCCGTTCTCGTCTATCCCACCCAGCTCGGGAAAAATATCTCCCGCAAGGGAGGCGTTTACACCTTTGGCCTGACCGTTTTTGGAAATCGCCGGGATTACCTCCCATATTACATCTACGCCATCAGCAGGCTGGGGAAAATCGGTCTGGGCAAAACGCGGGGAAAATTCCGAGTGGTCTCCGTCAAGGAACTTGGGTTCCCGAGGGGGGCGCGGGAAATCTACGACCCGATGACTGAAACTCTTACCTTCCCTGGAAACGGCATCCCCCTTCGGAACGTGTTGAAAACGGTCACGCGCCGCCGCCGCGCGACGCTCACGGCATTGACCCCCTTGCGCCTGAAGGCGGATCACAAACTTCAGCACACCCCGCGACTCCCCCACATCCTCAAGTCCGCCGCCGGCAGGCTTCGCGTCCTCTCCAGCCTCTATTCCGACACGCCCATCGACCTCTTTCCGACCCTGGACCTCGATAAAATCCAGAGGGAAATAACCGTGGAATCGGCCGATTTTTACTGGCGTGAGGTTTCCCGTTATTCCAAGCGCCAGGAAACGAGCATGAAATTGGGCGGCGTGATGGGGCGCATGGCCTTCAGGGGAAACCTCGAGGAGGCGTATCCCATCTTGAAGGCGGGCCAGTTCCTCCACGTGGGAAAAAACACCGGCTTCGGCCTGGGGCGGTACGAGCTGAAAACGGAGTAAAGGACATGAGTGTCGTTTACATCACCAACCAACGGGGATATATCACGAAAAAGGGGAAACACCTCCTCCTGAACGTCAAGGGACAGGATCCCTGTTCCATCCTCACCTTCAAGCTCAATCAGATGGTCCTTGTGGGAAACGTCGAAATTTCGACCCCCGCCATCAGGCACCTCCTCTATTCTGGAGTCGAACTCGTCTTTCTTTCGTATGACGGCAGGTTCATCGGCCGCGTCGTTGGTGAGCTTCCCAAAAACATCTTTCTCCGGCGTGAACAATATAGAAAACTCGAAGACAAGACATTTGTTCTTGGAATGGCCCGAAACCTCGTCAGAGGAAAGCTGAAAAATCAATTAACGCTGCTGAAACGCATCAAGCGCACCTACAACCCCCCGTACCTTGACAAAATCCTCGAAGACTTCAGCTATCTTTACCGGCTTCTGGAAAAAGCCAAAACCCTCAACCAGATACGAGGTTACGAGGGAAAAGGCTCCGCGCTCTTCTTCAGGGGATTCCCCATGGGATTCAGGAATCGGAACGACTTTCGAAAACGCGTGCGCCGTCCCCCCACCGACCCGGTCAACGCCGTCCTCTCCTTCTGTTACACCCTTCTGATGAACCGTATCTACGGCGCGGTTTACGCCGCCGGCCTCGACCCTTACCTTGGATCCTTGCATACCCTTGAATATGGTAGGCCTTCATTGATCCTTGACCTGATGGAAGAATTCAGGACCATCGTCGTGGAAACGCTCACCCTCTCCCTGTTTAACCTCAAGATACTAAGCAACGACGATTTCTACCTTCACAAACCACAAGAAAAACTTCGCCTGGATGACATCGCGGATGAACCGGATATCTTGAAAGACCCCATCGCGCAAATGGAAGTGGTGCCTCGGCCGGAGGAAGCCACGGAAGACATTGCCTTTGAAGACGCGGATGGCGAAGACGAAACAGACTGGAAAAAGGAAAAGGTTTACCCGGTCCGCCTCAAGGAAGACGCCCTCAAAAAACTCCTTCAGCAATTCGAAAGAAAAATGAAGACCCGATTCTATTACGAACCCTTGGGCAGGCCTATCGACTATCAAAAGGCCATTTACGAACAGGCGAAACAATACGCGAAACGCATAAAGGATGAAATCGCCGAATACAAACCGCTGCAAATGCAATAAGCGAGGCGAGCGGGAATGATTATCCTGGTAACCTATGACATCGTGAAGAACAAAAACCGCGTCAAGCTTCGGAAACTCCTTCTCGATTATGGCTATCCCGTTCAAAAATCGGTCTTTGAAGTCATGCTCGATTGGGATCGCCTGGAAAAACTCAAACGGGAGGTTCAGCGATACGTCAAGGACCCGGAAGATTCCGTTCGTTTTTACCAGGTATGCGAGCACTGTCGCCAAAACGTGAAGGTCATGGGGCAGGGAGAAAAATTCCTCAACGACGAGTTTCAAATCCTTTGAGTGGAAGATGCTGATTATTGTAACTTACGACGTGGCGGATTCCAAAAGGCTTATAAAAATCGCGAAAATCATGGAAGACTACGGCACGCGCGTGCAATACTCCGTGTTCGAGATTCACGCGGACGTATCCATACTGAAAGAAATGATGCGGCGGGTTTCCAGGATTATGAAAGACGAAGAAGACTCCATAAGGATATATCCCCTTTGCAAAAATTGTGAAAGTAAATTAGAGGTATTGGGAAACCCCGTTTACACCGCAGCCCAGCCGGACGTGGTGGTATATTAGCCAACCGGGCGATTGCTCTTTGACAATTTGGCAAGGGAAAGCAGTAGCTTAAGGTGCGAACCTCCCGGCGCTGGAACGTGCTTTCGCGTAACATTTTAGAATCATGGCAAAAAGTGTTTTTAGGTGTCAGGAGGTTCGCGGAAATTTGAAAACGCTAATAAAAACAACAGAATGAATAAATTACAACGGGACAAAATCATGGATTTGCGAAGAAAAGGAGGTTGACAATTGAGAGGTTCGCGAATATCATATCAGAAAGACAAGCGGAGAAAGGGGTGAGGGAGGAAGAGTTAAAAAATCAGACCTCGAAAAAAGGGATTAAGACTCATGTCCAATCTCCTTATAGGTTTAAGGTTTAAGGTTGTTAAAAAATCAGACCTCGAAAAAAGGGATTAAGACCTTATCCACAACTTATCAACAGATTTTCCACAACTTATCGTTAAAAAATCAGACCTCGAAAAAAGGGATTAAGACGCAGCAGCCTCCACGTACCAATTTTTACCTTGCTGGAAAACGTTAAAAAATCAGACCTCGAAAAAAGGGATTAAGACTCTCTAACCTCGCCTTCCTCCCGGACGGGAAAACCCTAGTTAAAAAATCAGACCTCGAAAAAAGGGATTAAGACAAGGGAGGAGGAGG
>Ga0256833_1003237_pt1 | contig 11211 bp, 8 predicted proteins | sample 356284metaG_FD_190535 | JGI IMG/M metagenome (GOLD analysis project Ga0256833, IMG submission 190535) | Hydrothermal vent microbial communities from Mid Atlantic Ridge, Atlantic Ocean - 356-284 | ecosystem: Environmental > Aquatic > Marine > Hydrothermal vents | place: Atlantic Ocean: Mid...
GCTTAGTCCTGTAGGTTGTAGTTTAAGTGTTCCGTGTAAAGTTGCTACGTCATCATACATATCGAATGGTTTTTTTTCGTCTGATGCAAGAAGTTGGTCGTCGTATGGTAACCAGTGTATGTATGTTTCGTTTGAATGAACTGTTGGATACTCTATGCCTGATGTTTGTTTTTTGATATTAAAACTTTGGGCATGTGTGTTCATTGAATCAGGAAAGAAATTAAAGTCGTTAGATTTTGTTATAGATGTTAAATAGGTAAAATCCCCATTTCCTTTTAGTCCACGGTTACTTAATCTAATATCGTTATGGAATTTACCTTTTCCTCCGTAAATTTGTATTCCGTTAGGTGGCGATTTTCTTACAAATCCTAATGAATAATCTGGCATAACTCTAAGTTTTTGGTCGAATGGCGGAAAGATTCCTCCTGACACAAAGTGACCATCGAAGCCTAATGAGTTTGTCGAGAATGTGTTTAGGCTGTCGATTTCGTAGGGAAATATCTGAAAATAAAATTTATCTCGTTTATAAACTCCTTTGTTTATACTTTTTTTGTCGTAGTAAACAAATGAATTTTTCTCGGATTTAAATATGGGATATTGTGCTAAACTTTTATTTCCCGATTTGTTATTGCTTTGGTCTATAAGTAGTTCGCCTTTAACGTTTTCGATTGTTGAGCGAACTGTTATCATTACAGGCATACCATATTTATCGCGTTTTGGTGTTGCTACTTGCATTTTAAGAGCATCTACGTTTGGCATATCAATTTTAAATCTATCGTAATTAAAATAAAATTTTGTACCTCGAAATAAAAAGTTTCCTGCTCTTACTTTTCCGTCGAATTCAAAATTTCTGTTTCGTAATAAAGTAATCTCTTCGCCTCGTGGGTATATTGCCACGTTTTGCGAGTCGCTAAGATGTATTAAATGCACTCCGTGAATTTTAAACTCGTAGTTTAACAAACTAAGTGATGCGTTTGTGCTTGAACCTGTTTTTGATGTAAATTTTATTACGTCGTAATCTTTTTTTCCTACGCTTGCTTTTAAATAATCGTATAGTTTTTGTTTTACCATAATCATCTGATTATCAAAATTATAATCTACAAATCCTGCAAAAGCAAGTCGCATTATATATTGTTTTGTTTGTGGAATTGATGCTTTTAAAAAATCGGCAAAGTCTGTAAGTGGAAATTCTTCGCTTGATGAGTATTTTACAAATTTACGAACTACAACTAATGGGTTTTCCATATCCATACCTTGTAAATCGAGGTATTGACTTTTGCTGTAAAAGTCTGTTGATTGAAATTGTCCTACTTGGTTTGTTGTTCCTTTATTTACCGAGAATGTAATTTTTGGGTCGTCGATATTCCACGATACTTCGCCTACATCAATTTCTACTTTATGAAATGTGTCGTAGAATGGTGCCCGTGTCATTTTTTTTCCGTTTCGTATGAGTGTAATATTTCGATTTTTTTTATTAAATTTAAAATATAATCCGGGGTGATATATCGAGTCGGTATCTAGTTTAAACGTAACAATAGCTGTTGAGCTTATTATATCGTTTTTGTTAAATATAAAAAGTTTTGATTTTGCTATAAAAAATAATGTATCTTTTCGATATACTTTTATTGATGCGTAGTTATCGTTATTTCCGGAGCCTATAAATTTTGCTCCTTTCATTGAGAATCCTCCATCGTAATCGACATTTTTATATATATTTTTTAATGAGAAACGTTGCGAGTATGATGTAAATCTTGGATATGATGCTTTTTGTCCGTGCATGTGTGCTAATATTTTTTCTTTAATGTTACCTTCTAATGAATGGTCAAAATAATATAGGTTTGTAAATGTAACTGAGTCGGCTTCGAAATTTGATTTTCGCATATCAATTTCGTAATGTTTTATAATTGCAAAAACACTATCGGGTGGGTAATTTGCCCGTTCCCAATTTATTTTTCCGCCTTTTCCTATCCATTTATTTGTAAGCGGAAAATATGTTCCTTTTGTTGAGTATATATTTGAGCTATCGGTTTTTGCATAACATGTAAGGTTTAACGACGGAAAAATAACTTTTAGTTTTTTGTCGTATTTATATTCAAAATTTTTATTATCGGTTTTCCATGTTGTAGTAGTAGATTTAAAAATGTTATTATTTTTTATAAGTTCGTATGTTCCGTCTAAAAAGAATTGTATTTTTCGGAGTGTTGTTTTTCGATTTTTTAATAAATCGTTAAATGCATTGTTCCAATTATGATAACTTTCGGCTGATTGTTGCGAAGCCGAAAAAGCCATAATTACATTTAAATAACTTACAAAGTGGGGAACATTTCTACAACGTTTTTTTAACATTTTGTTCATGTTAAAAATTATCGCTTGTTTATCGTTGTTTGTAAAATATGTGCTTGTATTCCAAACCGGTTCAAATTTTTCGAAAAGGGCTTTTCCTTTTTTTGCATTATTTTTTTCTATAAAGTTACTAATTTGTTTTAAAAATTTATCGTTATTTTGCGAAAACTCTTTAATATTTTGCGAAAATATATTTATTGATATTGTTAATATTATTATTGTTAATATATATCTCATTTTTTTAATAATTTTAAAAAATATTGTGTTATAGCTTGTAAAAATAAAAGTTATAATTTTAATGTGCAAGATTAGATTTAAATACTTATTAACTCTAATAATTTGTCTTTAAATATTTATTAAATTGTTAATTTTTTGTTGCACGTAACATATTTCGTTTACCGGGAGGTCCGTCGGGTTGTTCTATCTTAAAATTTAATGATTTTAAAATGCGTTTTACTTCGCCGTTTACCGAATAAGTTACAATAATTCCATTATCATTAAGGTTATTGTGTATTTTATTAAATATATTTTTTGTCCAAAGTTTAGGTTGTATATTTGGAGCAAAAGCATCAAAAAATATTAAATCGTATTTTTTGCAAAAATTAAAGTTTATAAAATCTTCCTCGATTTTTTTTAGATTAAATTTTTCTGATATTTCTATATCTGTATTCCAATATTTTTTAAATTTATTTATAATGGTTGTATCTTTTATATTTAAAAGTTTAAAATAATTTAATTTGTTATACTCATCTAATGTTAATGGGTATTTTTCGATAGATGTATAATTTATTTTTATGTTTTGCTTTAATGTTTCTAAAAATGTAAGTATTGCATTTAGTCCTGTTCCGTAACCTATCTCAAAAATATTAATATTTTTTTTGTTAATATATTTAAGTCCATTGTTTATATAAATATGTTGCGATTCTTGAATTGCTCCATGTTTTGAATGATAATTCTCGTTAAGTTCGGGTATTTTTACAGATACCGAACCGTCATTTGTTATAAAAATTTCACGTTTTAGCATTTTTTTGTATAATAAAAAAGGCTGTTATTTTTAAACAGCCTTTTTTGAATTTATTTTTTTGTACTTTATTTAATAATAATTTTTTGCATTATTGAGTTTTCGGCAAAATTTACTTTTAAAAAATAAACTCCTGCATTTATTTTAGTAACGTTAATGTTTGCATTGTTTGAGTTAATATTGTTAACTAAAACTTTATCTCCTACTATATTAAATAATTCAACAGATGTAATTTCTTTTTCTGATTTTACTGTTAAATTATTATTTGCAGGAATTGGATAAATTTTTGTATTATTTAATAAATTTTCTAAAATACCTGATGATATTACTATATCGCTTGCTCCTCGTGGATTTAAATGATAATAATTGTATCCGTAATCCATAACACCTGTTATATCATATACTTCGTTAAGTGTAGGATTTTGGACATACATTGAAGATAAAAAGTCGTCGATTTTTACTTCTACCGAGTTATTTGTAGCCGACCATACACCGTAAGTAGATGATGATGGTGTTGAAACACAAGTTAAATTATTAATTTTTACAAAAACTCCTTCGTAGTCTTCGGTATTTGCTTGTGTTGCTGTAATTACAGTTGGAGTTACTGTGTTACCCGAAGATATAACTGTAAAATTTTTAACGTATGTTAATTCTGTAAAATCATAATATTCAGATACTGTTGCTTGTAATCTTACAGAATCACCTACATTTGGGTGATTATTATAATCGTAAACATAAATACCGCTCCAAGGTCCTGTACCGTCTTGTATAAAATAGCCTTTAATACTGTTATAATTGGTATCTAATGCTGTTACAACTCCGGAAACTATTACCGAGTCTCCATCAAATGGTGAACTTGCTGTTTGTCCTTGAACAGCCGAAATTGTTGTTGCTGTTTGAGCCATTAATCCTACCGATATAATAACTCCTAAAATTGTTAAGTAAAGATTTCTCATTTTTATATTGTTTTAATTAATAAATACATTTTTTGCAAAGTTAAGCATTTTTTTTAATTACATCTAACACTATCTAATTTAACATCGTTTTTACTAACAATTGTTAATTGATAGTTGTTCCCGTATTTTGTCATTATTCCTGTTATAGTGCCGTTTCCCGACGGAATTGTATCTCCTGCAAAATTAGCATATCCGCTGGTTCTTACAATAAGCGAGTCGCCTGTGCAATTTTTTAAATATTTGTTTAATGATATTTGATTAACAGGATCGGCATAAGTTGTTCCTAAATCTTTATCTCTAAATTGAACGTTTTGTAGTTTTACTAATTTGCCAACATATATATCAAATATATGGCCGATTTGGACTGTTGTTGTTGTTAATTCTTTAGGGCATGATTTTCTAAACATATAATCTTTTAATAATGTTACAGGTATTCGTCCTATGGTTGTATTATTGTATAGTCCCATTCCTAAAACAAATATTGCTGCATTGTCGTCGTGTTCAATATTTAATCCGTTTAATTTAATATACACTTCCTGTCCCTGATTAAATTCGTTATACAGGTATGTTCCGTCAACAGATAGTTTCATTGCTCCTGTAGAATCTTCGATATAAATTTCTTTATATATATTACCTTCTTCGTCGCTTGATATAATATTTGCTTTAAGTATTAAAGATGAATCGTTTGGAAATGTAAAAACTGTTTCGTTAATAGTATCTAGTTTTCCGGTATTAAACATTTTTTGAATATCAAATATAGATACATTTGCCGACAATCCTGGGTCTTCGTTGCAAGGATTAGGTATTTGCGGCTCTGTAAAATCTTTCTTTACACAACTGCTTGTAAATATTAAAATTGATAAAGAAAAAATAATTATTTTTTGTATTCTTTTTGTCATAATATTTTATTGTTTTAATTACATCTGTTATTTGTCATTATAATATCGTCGGGTTTTATAATGTATAGTTGATAATCTTGTCCGTATTTTGTAAGAACTCCTTTTATACTTCCATTTCCGCCGGGAATTGTATCGTTTGCAAATGTTGCATATTCGCTTGTTCTTACTATTAGAGTGTCTCCATTACAATTTTCAATTATTTTGTTTGTTCCGTGTCCTCCTGAGTTATTAGGGTCGAAATATGTTGTTCCCACATCTTTATTAACAAACTCTACATTATCAAATTTAACATATTTTCCCACCTCGGTATCGTAAAAGCTACCTATTGTTAATAATTTGGGATTTAAATTGTCGGGTTTAGGACATGATTTTCGAAATATATAATCGTTTACAAAGTTGCTTGATATTCTACCGACATCGCCGTTGCTTATATCTTTACCTAATATAAAAATAGCTTCCCATGAGTCTTTTTGTATATTTAAATCAGATAATTTTATTTGTATAACTTGACCTAAATTAAAATCGTTGTATAATTCTTTTTGATCGATTGATACTAACATTGCTCCCGTAGAATCTTGTATAAATAATTCTTTATAGAAGTTCCCATATTCGTCGCTTGAAACAACGGTTGCTTCTAAAACGTAATTAGAGTCTTTTGGAAATGCTAAAATATCTCCTTGTAATGTGTCTAATTTTCCGGTATTATACATTTTTTGAATTTCAAATATATTTATGTTTGGTGATAATCCCGGATCTGCATCGCAAGGGTTTGGCAATTCGGGTTGATCAAAATCTTTTTTAACACACGATAGCAAGCTAAACGATGTAATAATTGCCAATATTATTGTTAATTTTATATTTATTTTCATTTGTTTATAATTTTGTCTTTATTGATTTTTAATAAGCTAATAAGTTTTTTTTTAAAATCGCAAACCTAACATTATAAAATAATTTCTGCCATATGCATAAAAATATTTTGGAGGAAATCTATCTACATCTCTATTTATGTAATCGTAACGTAATTGTTCGTAACCTCCTGTAATAAAATTGGTATTGTTTAAAATATTATTAATACCTACGTTTAGATATATGTAATATGTGTTTGATTTTATTTTTCCTATTAAACTTTCTTCGGTTGGTGTATCGTGACTAATTCGCCATGATTTACCTCCAAAAAAGTCAAGAGTAAAAGCGGGGTTTAATTTTTCTTGATTTATTATTTTATCCCATTGTTCGCTATTTTGTTCTACTGCATGTGTTCCATCTGGGTTTGCAAGTGCGTCTATTGTTCGTCGTTCAGGATTAAAGTCGAGATAAATATTATCAAAGTAATTTGCATTAAAATTAACAAACCAATATTTAGGACTTCGATATCCTAATCCTAACGAATAAGCATTTTGTGGACCGTTAGCTTTAAAAAAGTATTTTTGATAAACGGTTTTAGGCTTTGCAATTTGTGTTGCATCGTTGTCTTGTATAATAACTGCAGTTGGTCTGTTTGTATAAATATTTTGACCTCTTGCTGCAACTAATGTTGCCGATATTGTTGTAGTTATTTTTATTTCGGAGCCAAATTCTATCCCTGCATTTTGACTATTAATACCTGTAAGTATATGGTTTGTAAAATTATGATACAAATCGTTATAAAAACTACGAACTCTTGTTTGATTCTGAAACGCTGTATAATATGCTGTTAATCTTGCTTTTATACGTGGTGCTCTTAAATTGTAACCTAATTCGCCTGAATATATTGTCTCGTTTTGCAAATTATCTACTACAAAATCTCGTGTTCTTGGCGATACATAAGCATTTCGCATATATGGTGCTCTTGTTAAATAGGCTCCTTGTGCATAAAAATAATTTCTACCGTTCATTTTATATGTAATCCCGCCTTTTGCTCCGTAGTTTATAAATTTTTGTTTTTTTGATTCTCCATAAGAATTATCAGGAAATTTTCCGTTTTTCATATATCCTGTTCGCCAAAATGTAGTATATGACGCATCTCCCGAAATGAAAAAATCAAATTTAGAATATTTAAATGTCGATTGAGCCCATAAGCTCGATTTTGTTTGATTTAAATCGTAATTGTAACCAAATTTATCTCCTTTTTTTACTATTCTGTTAGGATTGTTTAAATCGTTTTGATAAAAATCTTCGTTTGAAGGATTATCTCTTTCGGCAAATTTATCTATATCAACATAATAATCTCCGCCAAGCAAATCGTCTATAATTTTGTAATGATTTCCTTTATACATCCAAAAGTTAATACCTCCGTCTATTGTTATGTTATCGTTAAATTCGTTATTTACAGTTATATTTGCTATTTCTTGTTGATAATCGGTTCTTCTCTCTTCTATAATATATTTTGAACGTTTTTGTGCATTTTCATCAATATTTTCGCTATTTATTTTATAAAAATTTTCCCAATTTAATTGCGAGTTATTTATAAAGGCATTTGCTACATCTTGCATCAACGACGAATCGTTTTGATAACTTGGTAAATATCTGTAATAATCGGGACGAGGATCCATTGTGTTATACCAGTCTAATGCTGTTGAACCATATTTACCAAAAGTATATGCCAATGATGTTGTTATTTTTGTTTTTTCGTTTAATTTAAAGTAATCATTTAATATAATGTATGGTTTGTGAGAACGTGCAATTCTGGAATTTCGTTTTTCGCCGTTTTGATATCCCCAATACGGATTATAATAATTGTTGTTTAACAAATCGTATGCTTCTTGTGTCGAACCGCCTGCTTTTCCTCTTTCGGCAGGAGAGCCGAATCCTGTTAGAGTAATGCTGTGTCTTGAATTTATTTTTTTTTCTATTGAACCAAAATAAGACCATGCATCGTAAAATGTAGCAGCTTTGTATCCCTCTTGTCCCCAACGTCGCGAACCTGAAAATGTAAAAGCCCAACCGTTATCCATTATTCCTGTTGAATGGGTAAACATAATTCTATTTGAATATGAACGATTTGATATGGCATAACTAACTTTTGTTCCTTTTGCTTGTTTTGATGCTCTGGTATTTATATATGCTCCGCCTCCTATGCCTCCAAAATCGAAATGCATTTTATCTAACCCGTTAACATATTGTTTATTTCTTGTTGCATCGTTTAATCCGCCCCAAACCGACCAAAAAACTCTGCCGGACTCTATATCGTTCATTTGAATTCCGTTTAAAAAAACATTTGTGTTTTCGGAATCGTAACCTCTTATTCTAAATCGTCCTGCACCAAAAGTATAACCCGCAGTATTTACAAAAACATCACGCGATGCTTGTAAAAGACTGTAAACATCTTGTGTTTCCTCGTCGCTATCGAACTCCGTTGAACTAACAGAAATTTCAGGCATATCCAATTGTAAATTTATTGTAGAATCTTTTTTTTCTAAAATATTATTTTGTGCCGATAAAAATAAAGAAAACGAAAGTAGTAGAATTAATAAAGTAAAAAATTTCATTTGTTATAATTAAATTATTATTATAAATTGTTATTTTAATTACATTGACTATACATTAATGTGTGTAAAATATTAACATGCAAATATATATTATATTTTTTAAAAAAATGTTAACTAAAAGTTAATTTATTACTTAAATAATTTAAGCATTAGTGTTATAAAATATATTATACAATATGTGTTAATTGGTTATAAAAAGCATATAAATAATTAATTTACAAAAAAAATACATCAATTATGTATAGTAAAATAAAAAATATATATTTGTTTTTAATTTTAATTTTTTTTTATGGAAAAAACATTTGCAAATTACACGACAAATAATAGAATAGGCTATATTACCTTAAACCGCCCCGAAAAACGTAATGCCCTTAACGATGTATTTGTTGAAGAATTAAAAACAATTTTTAATTATGCCGAAAGCGATAACAAATCTAAAATATTAGTTTTAAAAGCAAATGGTGATGCTTTTTGTGCAGGAGCAGATTTAGCATATTTAAAAAAATTACAAAACAATTCATACGAAGAAAATTTTATAGACTCGAATAATCTAAAAGAATTATTTGATCAAATATACAATTTAAAAAAACTTGTTATAGCACAAGTCGAAGGTCATGCCATTGCCGGAGGCGGAGGATTAGCTACTGTGTGCGATTTTGTATTCTCGATACCCGAGGCAAAATTTGGATTTACCGAAGTAAAAATAGGATTTGTTCCTGCAATTATTTCGACTTTTATTTTACGAAAAATTGGCGAAACAAAAACCAAAGAACTACTGCTTACGGGTGATTTAATTTCTGCAGAAAAAGCTCAAAATATAGGATTAATAAATTTTATTACTAATAAGGAGAATATAAATACAGAAGTAAATAATTTTGCCGAAAAAATATGCAAAAACACATCAGGCGAATCATTAAAAATAACAAAAAAACTTATATCAGAAGTTCAATCTATGAGTGTTAAAGAAGCATTAAATTACTCTGCAGAATTAAATGCAAAAGCACGACAAACCGAAGATTGCAAAAAAGGAATAACATCTTTTATAAATAAACAAAAAATAATATGGTAAATGCAATTTTTTTTTTATTTTTGTTTTTTAATAAAAAATCTTTATGAGAATTAAACATATATTTTTATTTTTTATTACGATTTTTGTTTTTTATTCTTGCGACAAGTTCGGAGGTAGCAGTCAAGGGGTTATTACATACGAATTAAAATATCTCGAAGACGAAAAAGACAAACCCGTTATTAGTTTACTTCCCACAGAAATGAAATTTTATTATAAAGACAACAATACATGCCAAAAAGTCGAAGGTTGGATGTCTATATTCAGCATAATAGGTATCTCCGATTTTAAAACCGGCACAAGATATGCTTTACTAAAAATAATGGCCGATAAATATATGTATAAAAGCACAGGTAATACTGCATTTGGTTACGACGAAATGAAAGGCAAAAAAATAAAATTTACAAAAGAAACCAAAGAAATTGCCGGATATAAATGTAAAAAAGCAATTGTAGAATATAAAGGCGACGAATACGAAGTATATTACACCGATAAAATAAAAATAAAAGACCCTAATTGGAATAATCCATACAAAGAAATAAACGGTGTTTTAATGAAATATCAAATATCAATGTTTGGCATAAAGACTGAAATAACCGCTACAAAAGTAGAAAACATAGAAATCGACGACAATAACTTTGTTGTTCCCGATGGTTATAACGAAGTTACCAAACAAAAAATGGAAGATGTAATTAACAATTTAATGTAATATATTATGAAAAAACTAACAAGTATTTTATTTATTTTAACTTTATTAATATCGTTATCGGTAAATGCTCAAAAAAAAGCAAAACCATTTACAGGAGTAATATCTTTTAATATTTCTTTTGAAGGAAGAGAATTAGAACCAAACGAAAAAGCTCAAATGCCAACAGAAATAAAAACTTATTACGGAAAAGACAATTTAATTAGAACCGATCAAATATCAGCTATGGGCTCAGTATCGTCAATATCAAATACCGCTACAAATGAGTCAACAGTATTGTTCGATATGATGGGACAAAAAATGGCTGTTAAATCAACAAAAAAAGAATACGACGAATCTGTTAAAGATTTAAAATACGATGTAACATACACCGACGACACAAAAACAATTCTTGGATACAAATGCAAAAAAGCAATAGTAAAAGATAAAGACGGAAAAGAAATGACCGTTTATTATACCCAAGACATAAACGTAAATAATCCAAATGCAAACAATCCCGCTTTTAAAGATATTAAAGGTGTTGCTTTAGAATATACACAACCAACAGCCGACGAAGATTTAACACTACACCTAACAGCTAAAGAAGTAAAAAAATCTAAAGTAAAAAAATCTATGTTTACAATACCGGCAGGTTACAAAACAATAACTAAAGAAGAATTTAAAAGTATGATAGGTGGTTAATTATTTTAACCACAAATAAATTACAATCCTCATTTTTACGAGGATTTTTTTTTAATATAATGACAAAGAAAA
>Ga0256833_1003238_pt1 | contig 11208 bp, 13 predicted proteins | sample 356284metaG_FD_190535 | JGI IMG/M metagenome (GOLD analysis project Ga0256833, IMG submission 190535) | Hydrothermal vent microbial communities from Mid Atlantic Ridge, Atlantic Ocean - 356-284 | ecosystem: Environmental > Aquatic > Marine > Hydrothermal vents | place: Atlantic Ocean: Mid...
TTCCGGCACAACATTATTGGCAGCGGAAAAACTTAAAAGGAAATCCGTTGTGGTGGATATTGAACCTATTTATTGCGAAATTACAATAAGAAGATTGGAAAGATTTAGAGCAACCGGTAAATTGGGGTGGCAAAATTCCAATCCTTTTGAAAAAGAAATTTTAGAGGATAAAGAAATACAAGAATACTTAAAAGAAAAATACAAAATCGAAATTCCTAAATAAAAAATCAGAAGACTATGCAAATTATTGACGGTAAAAAAATATCAGCGGAAATTAAGGAAGAACTTAAAACCGAAATAGCCCGAATAATTTCGGAAGGAAAAAATCCTCCGGGTTTGGTAACAATTCTGGTTGGAGATGATCCGGCGTCATCCGTTTATGTTAAAATGAAAAACAAAGCTTGTGCTGCAATTGGAATGTATTCCGAAATAAAAAAACTTGATGCGGAAACTACGGAAGAGGAATTATTGAAAATAATTAACGAATATAATAATAATCCGAAAATTCACGGAATACTTGTACAACTGCCTTTACCAAAACATATTAACGAAGATAAAGTGATTGAATCGATTTTACCCAAGAAAGATGTTGACGGATTTCATCCTTACAATGTTGGAAATTTGGTGATAGGAAAAGAAACATTTAAATCTTGTACACCTTACGGTATTGTGGAATTGTTAAGACGATATAATATTGAAACAAAAGGAAAGCATGTTGTGGTAGTAGGAAGAAGCAATATTGTAGGTAAACCGGTAGCAAATTTAATGCTTCAAAAAGAAGAAGGTGCAAACTCCGTAGTAACGGTTTGTCATTCCGCTGCCCGTGATTTATCTTATTTTACAAAACAAGCGGATATTCTTATAGCGGCAATTGGCAAAGCAAATTTTATAACGGAAGATATGGTAAAAGAAAATGTGGTTGTTATTGATGTGGGAATAAATAGCATTGATGATCCCGCAACTAAAAAAGGATACAGACTTGTTGGAGATGTTGATTTTGAAAATGTTTCTAAAAAAGCATCCTACATAACGCCTGTCCCGGGTGGAGTTGGACCAATGACAATAGCAATGTTACTAAAAAATACTTTGCAAGCATACAATTTACAATAGTATCTTTACAAAAAGAGTTTAAAATAAGTAGGAAGAAAAATGAGTAATTCAATTATTGATAAAGTTGTTAATCAAGTATTAACAGAGAAAGCATTACACGATTTTTATTGTGTGGAAGATACCTGCAAAGGCTGGGAAAGAAATGTGGTGGATCAACCGGTTGCCGTAAAAACAATCATCACCAACGGAGCAGAAAGAATCTCGGCAGGGAAAGGAATTGGTGCGGAACTGAAAGATATTTCGCTGGCAAGAATGATAGACCATACAATGCTTAAACCTGAAGCAACACCAAGCGAAATAACAACCTTGTGTGATGAAGCAAAAACTTATGGCTTTGCTTCCGTTTGCATTAATCCTTCTTACGTTCCGTTGTGCAGTAGTTTGTTAAAAGGTTCGTCTGTGAAAGTATGCACTGTTATCGGTTTCCCGCTTGGTGCAACAACAACAGCAACAAAAAGAGCCGAAGCCGAAGAAGCTTTGAATAACGGTGCCGAAGAAATTGATATGGTAATTCACATCGGTAAATTAAAAGCAGGTGATTATGAATACGTTTTTAATGATATAAACCAAGTTGTGTTAGCCGCCAAAAGAAAAAATGCGGTTACAAAAGTTATTATAGAAACAGCTTTGTTAACAGACGAAGAAAAAGTTAAAGCTTGTTTAATCAGTAAAGAAGCTAAAGCGGATTTTGTTAAAACATCAACCGGATTTAGCAAAGGTGGTGCAACTGCCGGAGATATTGCTTTAATGAGATTTGTAGTTGGAAGTGCGCTCGGCGTAAAAGCTTCAGGCGGAGTAAGAACTGTAGAAGATGCCGAAGAAATGATTAAAAGCGGTGCCAGCAGAATTGGTGCAAGTGCCAGTGTAAAAATTGTAACAGGAAATACTTAGTTATTTAATAAATGAGTGATATTATTTTATTGACAAATATACTTTATTTATATACTTTTAGTATATATAATTGAGGTAAATATGAAGACAATTTCACTAAAATTGGATGAGACAATATTTCAAGAAACTGAAAAATTAATTTCCGAAATTAATAAAGCAAGAAACAGATATATAAACGAAGCTATTGACCATTATAATAAAGTACAAAAAAGAAAATTGCTTGAAGAAAAATTACTAAAGGAATCTGAATTGGTTAAGGAAAATTCCATTAAAATTCTTAAGGAATTTGAAAAAATTGAAGATTAATCAATTTGAAATATGGATAGCGGATTTAAATCCAAGATTTGGAACCGAACCAGGTAAAAAAAGACCTGTTCTGGTTGTCCAAACTGACTTAATCAATAAAATTCATCCTTCTTCGTTAATTTGTCCTATCACAACAAAAGTTATTCCCAAAAGTGATATACTTAGAGTGCATCTAAAAAAGAAAGAAGGAAATGTAAAAAGTAATTGTGATATTATGATAGACCAAATTAGAGCAATCGATAATTCAAGGTTAATTAAAAAGGTAGGAAAAATTCCTGTTAATAAAATTGAAAAAGTAAAAGAAAATATTAAAATTATATTTGATTTATAAACTGAATTATGTAAATGTATTGATAGGAATTTCGAGTAATTTTATATGGTTCTAGATTTAATTGTAATAAAAACAGATGATGGTGTTACGGCTGAAATTCCTTCGATTAAAGGATGCGAAACCTGGGCACATCAAGAAGAAGAAGCAATAAAAAAATCCGTTGATATGCTTAGGTTTTATTTGAATCTAAACGAGGAAACGGAAATAATTATAGATAAATCCAGACGAACAAAAAATAAAACGGTTTATAAATTAGTTTTCGAAAAAGACCTTCCGTGAGAAAATTTAAAACAGAAAAAAGATTGGAAAAAATTAAAAAAGTTGCCGCAGCGCGTCAATTTTCCTTACGTGTTGTTTTGGAAAACATTCACGATCCGCATAATGTTAGTGCAATCTTTAGAACATGCGATGCCGTTGGTGTTCCGCAAGTGGATTTACTTTACACTGTAGAAGAGTTTCCCAAAATAAGCAAGGTGTCTTCGGCTTCATCAAAAAAATGGGTAGAGCGGAAAAGATATAACTCAACTAAAGAATGTATAAAACAACTAAAAGAAGATGGCTTTAAAATTTACGGAACAATTCTTTCTGATAAAGCTGAAGATATTTATAATTTGGATTTTACCGAAAAGATTGCAATTGTTATGGGAAACGAGCATCGCGGAATATCCGAAGAAATTATTGAAGCTTGCGATAAACATATTTACATTCCAATGCGCGGTATGATTCAAAGTCTTAATGTATCCGTTGCAACTGCGGTGGTGCTGTACGAAGCACAAAGACAACGTATGCTAAAAGGAATGTATAATAAAAGTGAATTGAGTAATGATGAACTTGAAAAAATGATAGCTGACTGGTGTAATAAATGATTCAAGAATTTAATAAAATTGAAAAGATAAAAGGTAAATTAAGTTTACCCGGCGATAAATCAATTTCGCACCGTGCAGTAATGTTTTCCGCTTTGGCAAATGGTAGGTCTGAAATTTATAACTGTTTACTATCCGATGATGTGCTTTCTACAATCGATGCATTTAGAAGTTTGGGAATTCGGATTGAAATTGATAACGTAAAAGTAATAGTTAATGGCAAAGGAATAAACGGACTTCAAAAACCTGAACATGAATTATATCTTGGCAATTCCGGAACAACAACAAGATTGCTAGCGGGAATACTTTCCGCACAAAATTTTTCTACTGTTCTTACAGGAGATGAATCGCTTTCAAAGCGTCCGATGAAAAGAATAATTGCTCCGTTACATCTTATGGGAGCCGATATCAGCGGAGAAAATGATTGTTTACCTTTGAAAATAAATCCGGTAAACAGCTTAAAAAATATTGAGTACAAATTACCGGTGGCAAGTGCTCAAGTTAAAAGTTGTATTTTATTAGCCGGTTTGTTTTTAGATGAGAAAACTTGTGTTATAGAAAGCAAAGTTAGTAGAAATCATACTGAAACAATGCTTGGACTGGAAGTAAAAGAAGAAAACGGATTAAGAAAAATTTATTCCTCAAAAAAAAACTTTCCTATTGCAGATAATTATTTTGTCCCTTCCGATATTTCAACTGCTGCATTTTTTATTGTTTTAACGTTGCTTTCAAAAAATTCCGAATTACATTTGGATAGTGTATTACTGAATGAATCAAGAATAGGAATAATCCAAGTATTGCAAAAAATGAATGCCGATATTGAATTTGGGAATGTAGAAATAATGAATGGCGAAAAAAGGGGAGACATTATTGTAAAGAGTTCTCTCTTAAAAAATATCGAAATACCGGCGGAGATAATTCCGAATATTATTGATGAAATACCCATTTTAGCAATTGCCGGTTTATTTGCCGAAGGAAATTTTATTATTAGAAATGCAAAAGAACTTCGTCATAAAGAAAGTGATAGAATTAGTTCGGTTTGTAATAATCTAAAACTTCTTGGGCTTGATATTATTGAGTTTGATGATGGTTTTGAAATTATAAAAAAAGATTTTAAAAAAGTTTTAAAAAAACAAAGTGTGCATTTTGATAGCTATGACGACCACAGAATTGCAATGGCATTTTCGGTATTATCGATGCTATTGGAAAATGGCGGAAAAATAAATAATTTTGATTGCGTGTCTATTTCAAATCCTGATTTTCTTACACAACTAAAAACAATTACTCGCTAGAAAAAGATATTATCCTTTTGTTTAAAGGTTGTACCGGTCTGTAATTATGATGCAACATTTGAGATAATTTTTTTAATTGTGATTTGGACGCTGTTAGTGCCGTACGGAAAACATACCAATTAACAACTTCGGAACATGGTGGAGTTGTTAAAGAGCCGTTATAATGAAAATAGCTTTTATTATGCGGCAATAGTTTAATCAATTCAAATTTTCCAAGTGAACGGAACGAAGTATTTTTATATTTCGGAAATTTATTCAAATATTTAGTTAATAAAGGATTTGGTTTCCCTTCTTTTATCAATAAGGCCAATACTGCATAATCATCATCGGAATTTTTATGCACAAAGTGGATTTCCAAAGGATAATGTTTTCCGCCAATTGTATGTTCGCTTAAAGCATGAAAATGAAATTGCAGCAATTTATAATCTTTGTGATCAACACTAATTGTACTTCCTTTATCTACATTAAATTGAATTGTGTGTCCGTTATTTATGATGTTTGTTTTAGTACGGTAATAATCAAAAATAATCGGGTCAAGGTGTTTATCATGAACAGCTTTACTTATATCAATAGGCGATTGAACAGTGCCGCCACAAGCTGAAAACGAAGTGCATAAATCCGGCCAATGTTCCGGAGCTTCTTCTCCTTTATAACCCCAATGAACATGAGAACAATCTTCGGTTTCTACATTATGCTCGGATTTTTTCTTCTTTTCATGTCCGTTATCATTAGCAAAATTATTTGTTATAAATAGCAGTGATAAAACAAATACAATTATGTTAAAGAGTTTTTTCATTGTAATCCTTTATTCAAAATAAATTGAATTTTTAATAACAGTTTTCTAAATGAATAATCGAATAAAAGACCAAAAATTTAAATAACAGATGAGATTTTTATGATTGAATTTAAAACACACAAGAGAATAATTGTTTTATAAACAAGTAGCCGCCGGCTTTGTGGCGGCGTAAAAAAACTAAATAAATTTTGTTACAATAAATAAAAGAGAAAATGCAACAAGAAATACTATTCCGCTTATGCTTAATATCTTTAACCAAGTTTTAGGTTTAAACTGTTCCGGCATAAATGATGAAGTAACAACCTTATAGTTAATTATTGCAAACACCGGAGCAGCTAAAAAAGAAAGAATTGTAGCAAAATCCAAAAGTGTTTTCAATCCGCTTACAAAAAAACCGATAATAACAATGCTAACAATAGCCATAATAAGACTGCTAATCCAATACCAATTGTTATTTTTAGACGTAACATTTCCGGAAAGAAGTTCAATTAAACCGGCAAGTGTTCGCGGGTAAGCATCAAAAACAGTTAACATGGTGCTCATCATTGTAATGAAGACAATTGTGGAAATAATAATTTCACTCCAATTTCCAATTGTTTTTGTATAAAGAGAAACAAGTTGAGAAGAAAAAACGATTCCGCTATTAGAAAAAGTTTCACCTGTACCGAACATTACAAAAGCACCGAGTCCTACAAAAAACAAAGCCATAATAGTAGTTCCGATGTAACCGATATGAAAATCAATAAGAGCTTCACTTAATTTCGGTTTATAATTGGTTTGTTTGGAACGTTCCAAAGCCCAAAGAGAAGGCCAAACCGACGCTTCGATAGGTGCAGGCATCCAACCCATTAAAGCTAATAAAAAAGCAATACCGGCGGAACTCCATAAATCCGGTTTGGTAACTTCTTTTGTAATGTGTGATGTTATATCGATGTTAAAAGCTATAATTACGGTAATAACTGTTGTTAAGGTTAATGCAACAATCATTACTTTCATTATAGAATCTAAAAATGAATAATGACCTATAAAAAGAATTGCTAACGTAACTATTAAAATTATAACACTAATGTAAGCTGCCGGAAGTGTTGAAGCGAATAGATTTGCTGTTAGTCCTGCAGTTACAATTGTAATTGCAGCTGCATTCACAAGGGCTGTAATTATATTAAGAATTAAAAATAAAATAACTGTCGATTTTCCCAATTTAAAATATCCGTGCAATAAACTTTCTCCGGTAACGGCTGTATATCTATGTCCGAATTCAAAAAAAGGATATTTGAGAATATTGATTAATAGTACAAGAGGAAGAAGTTCCAAACCGTAATTTGCTCCGGCTCTAGTAGATTGAATTAAATGCGAACCGCCGATAGCAGCTCCGGCAAATAATATTCCCGGACCAATTGTTTTTATTAGATTTTTATAATTCATTATTTCAACACTTTTATTATTAAGAAAAAGTTACAACATATTTACTAATCTAAAGTGATTTTCAAATCATTAAAATAATCATTTTTATCAAATATTGGAAATTAACTTAAAGTGGATAATTATTAGTAAGTGGAAATAAAATTTTTAACCGAAAAACTGAAAATTAAAAACATTATAAAAAAATCCGCTATTAAGTAAATAATAGCGGATTTAAAAAATCGTTTATATTACAGCAATCTACTTGAGTAGTATCATTTTTTTTGTGCTTTTGAAATTACCTGAAGTTAAACTATAAAAATAAATTCCTGAAGGCAATTTTGAAGCATCAAAACTAATATTATGTTGTCCTGCAGTTTCCCTTTGTGCAACCAAGGTTATTATTTCGATACCAATTGAATTATAAACAGTAAGCTTAGTATAACCATCTTTTGCTAATGAATATGATAAGGTAGTTGTCGGATTAAAAGGATTAGGATAATTTTGAGCTAAACTATAATTATATTGCAGATTATCATTTTGTTCTGTTCCGGTTATATTTTCAGGTACGCCAAACATAATTTTGGAAAAATGTTTTAAGTAAACATAAAGGTAATCTGATGTAGGAACAATCTCAATGCCTATTTTATCCGGTTCCAAACCTTCCGAAGCAAACCAGGCGATTAGCTCTTCAAACTTCATATTTAATTTTTTTAGTATTTTTTTTACGTTTTCAATTTTTAATTTTAGATATGCTTTTTTACCTTCGTTAAAATAATAGTATGAAAAAGGCTCATGAATACCGGAATTACTACCAATTACTTTGATTGTAAGCATAAAAGCTTCTTTAAGATTTGCATAATCTTGGGCACATTGAATTGGAGTAAGATCAATTTTTAATGTTACATCTTCGGATAAACTACCACCTGGCAAACCAATGCCTGCACCGGCAAAAACATCAATATAATCTTGATATTCTTTATATGCATCAGGCAATTTTACAGAAGGAAATTCAAATTCTTGTCCCTCAAAACCGGCTCCGCTAGCTATTTCGATCTTTGTATTTTCTCCATCACAACTTGATGGGATATAAATTCTATAGCCAATTACATGTTGTGCAGCTATAGAAGATAAAAACAAAAAAGATATAAAAAATGTAAATATGGTTTTTTTCATATTGTTACTCCTAGTAAAAAATAATTTACTTGAAATAATATGTAATAAACCCTTAAATGTCAAGTACTTAAAAATATTTATTTGTTAGCATTTACATTTGTTTGGGAAAAATTCATTATATTTTTTATTAAAAATTTGTTAACAATTTAGAGAATAAAGAAATGGCACAAAAATTTTCATTTGATATTGTTTCGGAAGTTGATTTTCAAGAAATTGATAATGCGCTAAATCAAGCAAAAAAGGAGATTAGTCAACGTTACGATTTAAAAGATGCAAAAACCACTATAGAATTAAATAAAAAGGATAAAAATATTACAATAAATTCAAAAGATGATTATTCATTGAAAGCATCAATTGATATATTGAAATCTAAGTTTATAAAAAGAAAAATTTCGTTAAAAGTATTAAAGGAAAACGAAATTGAACCGGCTTCCGGCGGTAGAGTTAAGCAAGTTATTTCTTTACAAAGCGGAATATCTAAAGAAAATGCTAAAAAAATAACTAAAATGATTAAAGAAATGAAGTTAAAAGTAAATGCTCAAATTATGGATGAACAAATTCGTGTTCAAGGTGCTAAAAAAGATGAATTACAGGCTGTAATGAGTAAAGTTAAACAAGCTGATTTGGATTTTCCGGTACAATTTGTTAATTATAAGTAATTTTGTTAGTAATTTTTCATTCTGATTCATAAATTTGTCTCAAAATATAGATTTGATGACCTGAATCACAGCATTACGTTTTGAATGCAGTTAATTAGTATTAACGATTTAAGAAAACAAACAAAACGGAAATAGAAAATGACAAACTCAATAGCCTTAACATTAGAAAAAGAAAGATTTGGAAACGGAAGAAGAAAAAGAACAAATACTAATAATTCTTCTTTCATAGCAGATGTTAAAAAAATTGCTAATGACAGTTTGTTTTTCTTTGGAATCTTTTTAGTAGCAATAGTTTTGTTACAATATATTCCTGTAACTTCCGGTTTGATAGAAAACTTTAATATTGGTATAAACGAAGTAGTGGTTAGTTTTTTAGGTTTTGTTAACGTTTTTGCAATTCAAGTATTTACTAAAGTATTAAAAAAGAACAATTAAAAATATCAAATAAATATTTTCTCCTTTTGTTAAAATTTAACTCCTTAGAACCTTAAAGCTTCTCAACATTGTTGGGGAGCTTTTTTTTTGATAAAATGTAAATATTATTTTAAAATAGAAATAAATTGAATTTAAAAATAAAAAAGGTTTTGAAGCAAATAAATTCAAAACCTTCTAGAGCTGATGGACGGACTCGAACCGCCGACCGGCTGATTACAAATCAGCTGCTCTACCAACTGAGCTACATCAGCATTTTTTAAGAGACGTAAATTTAATGTTTTTTATATTTCTATGCAATATGTTAAATTGTTTTTTACAAATTTTCTTTAATAAATTTTTCGGATAGAATTTTAATGGTTTCCAAATCAGAAATAAAATATTACTCCGCATTAAAACTAAAAAAATACAGAAAGTTAGAAAAAAAATTTTTGGCGGAAGGTAAAAGACTTATTGACGAAGGCTTAAACAGTAATTTTGAATGTGATAGAATATTTATAACCGAAGCATTTAAGAAAACAGAAAGCAAGTTTATTTCTAAAATATCTAAAAAAAAAATTCCCATCAATAGTATTCCATTATATGATTTATTAAAACTTTGTTCAACTAAAAATCCTCAAGAAATTGTTGCGGTTTTTAATTTAAAATCTAATAACACCAAGTTGATTAATGCTCAACCTGTAATTGCTTTGGAAAATATTTCTGACCCGGGAAACTTGGGAACAATTTTACGTACTTGCGATTGGTTCGGAATTAAAAACGTTCTAATTAGTAAAGGAAGTGCCGAACTTTATAATCCGAAAGTATTGCGGGCAAGTATGGGAGCGGTTTTTAATTTGAATATAATTGATGATGTTATTTTGATTGAAGAACTAAAAAAACTAAAAAATAAAAATTATTTATCCGTGATTGCAGATATGAAAGGAACCAATTATAAAAGAGTTGATTGGTCAAATAAAACCGTAGTTACATTCTGCAATGAAGCAAACGGTCCTTCGGAAGAATTAAAAGAAATTTGTGACATGCAAATTACAATCCCTAAAAAAGGAAAGATTGAATCTCTAAATGTTGCAGCTGCCGCAGCAGTAATAATTTCTGAGTTTAGTAATCTTGTTTTTAACTAATTTGTTTTTCCCTTGATTCAAGTTAGAGCTACTAAAAAAAGTTACAACTTGCCAATTCATATTTGTTTTTCAGATATTCATTTTATTGAATATACATCGAGAAGGATTTATCTATACTAAAACTAAAGTAGTTTGCGGATTTATGAAACACATCAAACTGTCATTCCGGTTTATACGTTTTTTGTATAATACCGGAATCTATTGAACAAACGGATACCAGTATTGCAAAAATCGCCACGCCCAACAAGATGGCGGACAGGCAAACCGGTATGACAATAAAAATCCGAAAGCCAAATAGTGTTTAGTATAATAAGACCATCATAAAAAATAATTTTAACAAGAAGGGAGAAACTTCTTAAAATATAAAAGGATGCTTGGTTAAGAAAAAAAACATTTGTTCGTATAAATATGGATTTGAAATTTTATATAAATGTTTTATCTTAATAAATGATTAAATTAAATTCACCTTTTGCAAAAATCTAAATTGCTTAAAGATTATAATGTTATTTGATTTGAGATTTATTAACAACTTAGTTTTAATTTGAGGAAGAACACAAAAATGTATAAAATATATTTACTTATACTTTTATTGGCTCAAAATGTTTTAGCACAAGATTTTGTTTTTTTTAATGAAAGTGAATTAAATGACTATTATGATTATAGTTGGGGCACTTATGCTTCTCCAAGTTTGTTAACTTTAGTCGGACCCGGAAATAGTAAGATTCCGGTAGATACTACATTAAGTTATTCCGGTTCAAACAGTTTGAAATTGAATTGGACATCTCACACAAACGGAAACTGGGCGGTTGCAATTGCAGAAAAGGGAT
>Ga0256833_1003239_pt1 | contig 11207 bp, 8 predicted proteins | sample 356284metaG_FD_190535 | JGI IMG/M metagenome (GOLD analysis project Ga0256833, IMG submission 190535) | Hydrothermal vent microbial communities from Mid Atlantic Ridge, Atlantic Ocean - 356-284 | ecosystem: Environmental > Aquatic > Marine > Hydrothermal vents | place: Atlantic Ocean: Mid...
AAGACATGGTGCGCTCGGTGTATGGCTACGGCTTCCGGCGGCTGTTATTCCTGAACGGCCACGGCGGGAACATTCCGGTGCGCGGGCGGCTCTACGAACTGGCTTCCCAGATGCCCGACCTCCGCATCGCCTGGTACGACTGGTGGCTTTCCGACACGGTCAAGCAGGTGGCCGAAAGGCACGGCCTGCAACCCGCCCACGCCAACTGGCTGGAAGCCTTCCCCTTCACCATCGTGGGCGACATGCCGCAGGAATACAAAGCGCCGCCGAAAGTGCCGGGGCTGTTGGGCGCGCAGGAAGCCCGCCAGGTGTATGGCGACGGCTCGTTTGGCGGGCCGTATCGTGCTCCTGAAGCCGTGATGGATGAACTGTTTCGTGAGGCATTGGCAGACGTTCTGAACCTGTTGCAATTTGATGCGTAAGGTGAGCGGCTCGCGCCGCTCGGGTGCCCCATGGCGTCGGTGCTTCCGCTCGACGAATTGACGCGTGTCTTGACCCGCAACGCGGGGGAAGAAGTGCTGGAACGGGCATTGCAACGCGGCGCGCCCGTGGTTGTGTTGTTTGTCGATATCGACCATTTCAAGAGCATCAACGACGCCTTTGGGCACGAAGTGGGCGACCATGCTTTGCAGTTCGTGGCCGAGCGCCTGCGGGAGGTGACAGGGCAACACGGCTATGTGGCCCGCTATGGCGGCGATGAGTTCTTCGTCGTTCTGCCCGAAGCCGATGAGACGGCGGGGCGTGCTGTCGGTGAGCGGTTGCTGAAGGACCTGGGGAAGCGCGTGGTTTCCTCTGCTTACCCGCTGCACCTGCGGCTGAGCATTGGCATGGCGTTAGGGCCGCGCGACGGCACTACACCTGCCGCCCTGTTGCACACTGCCGATCGGCGGCACTATTTTGCCAAACACGCAGGGGGACATTGCTTGGTGGCCACAGACCGCCGGGCAACGGGGGAACTCGTAGCCGTGCCGCGCCGCCCCATTGGGCAGCGCCAGCAATTGGCCTTGCTCTATGCCCATTTGGAAGAACTGCTGCACCATCGTAGCGGGGTCATCCGGGTGCAGGCGCCGCCCCTGGGCGGGGCAGACAACTTCCTCCGCATTGCGCAGGATATCAGTCGCCTGCAAGGCTACCTTGTCTTGCCTGTTCGGGCCACGCCCGCACGGCATCTGCGTCACCTCGGCGCGCTTGGCCACGCAGTCGCCCATGCGCTGAGCGAGCAGCGAGAAGAAATCCCTCCTCTGGAAACTCCCGCCCAAATCCTTGCTGCCCTGCGGCGCTTGCTGGAAATCACCCAACCGGCCAAAGGGTTGTTACTGACCATTGCCAACGCCGCCTGGCTGGATGAAGCCAGCGTGCAGGTTGTCCAGCGTCTTTTGCGCCTGCCGGAAGGTTTTGAACACGTTGGACTGGTGTATGCGGCAATCGGGAACGCTCAAACGCGCTTCCGCGCCCCCATGTATGCCAATATCACGCTGCCGCCGCTCGACCGCCACGAAGTCAAAGCCTGGATTCGTCACGCCCTGCGATGGGAGCCCCCCAATGCTCTGGCGCGCTGGGTGTGGGAGCAGACGGAAGGATTGCCCGAAAAAGTGCATCAGACGCTGGTGGCGTTGGTGCAGCGCGGCTATCTCCAGCCGTTGCCGGAAGGGTGGCGGTGGCAACGGCCTGCCGATTGGGAAGACCCCATGCTGCCCCATGCCGATGCAGCCCAAATCGGCGTGCCGGCAGACCTGCCGCTGCTGTTCGGGCGCAACCGGGCGCTTTGGGTGCTGCAAGAGGCCGTCAAGAAATACCCGTTGGTCACGGTGAGTGGCGCCGGAGGGGTGGGAAAGAGCCGCCTGTTGCAGCAACTGGCGCTGGAAAGCCATGAGCGGTTCCCTGACGGGGTGCGTTATATTGCCCTGGAGGGCATCCGCGGGGAACACCTTGCCGCAGCCCTGGCGCGTGGCCTGCGTATGCCCTTGCCGGTGCGCGGCGAGGTCTTCGCACACATAGCCCATCACCTGCAAAGCCGCCGCATGTTGCTGGTGTTAGATGGCGTTGCTGCTGCGCCGGAAGCGGCCACGGTGTTGAGCCGGTTGGTCACCGCCGCGCCTCAAAACCGCCTGGTGGTGGGCACGCTGTGGCAGTTGCACCTGCCCACAGAGCATGTCATCCGTTTGGCAGGGCTGGAAACCGGAGAAAGGGAAGGGGCTTCACCGGCAGCACACCTTTTCTTCCACATCGCGCGCCGTAGCGGTGGGGGGCAGCATTGCAACGAAGGGCGCGAACGTGAACTTGTCGAAGAAATTTGCCGTTGGGCGGAAGGTTCGCCCATGGCCGTGCGCATCCTGGCGTCGTGGTGCAATACGCTGACCCCCGCCCAAATTTTGAAATCGCTGAGCCGCGTCAAAACACGCGCGAACCCCCTGGAAGCCGCACTGGATGCCTTTTGGAGCGCCCTCTCGCCCGATGAGCGCCGTCGGCTGGCCTTGCTGGCCTTGTTCGAAGGGGCCTTTCCGCTGGCAGCCGCCCGCCAGGTGGCCGATGCTTCGCTGTTCTTCCTCGACGCGCTGGCGGCCAAAACTTACCTCTCCCGCCGGGGTGAGGGCAGGTTTTACCTGCACCCGCTTTTGCAGCAATATGCCCGCGTGCGCCTGCAGGCTTTCCCCGACGAAATTGCCCGCGCGGAGCGGCAGCACGCCTTCTGGTATCTGCAGCGCCTGCCTGAAACAGCCGGCGCTCACAACGAGGCCGCGCGCTGGGGCTTCCTGGCCCCTGAAGACGACCTTCCTGACGTCATCAAAGCCTGGCGCTGGGCGCTGCACCATCGGGAAGCCGCCCTGCTGGTGCAGGCAGCCCCCTGGGTGTTCCCTTCCCTGGGAGAATATAGCCAGTTTACCGAAACTTTTGCCCTGGTGGATGAGAGCCTCGCCCACTTGCGGCGCTGGGAGGCAGCCCAGCGCAATCGGGATTATTTCCTCCTGCGGGCTTACCTCGAGGTGGCGCGGGCCGAGTTTCATTACCACTTTGGCGATTATCAGCAAGCGTTACACATCCTGCGGCGGGTCTATCAGCGGCAGTTCCATGCACTTGCGCCGCTTTATCAGGCTCACGTGACGGCCGTTTTAGGCCGCGTGCACAGCGCGGTAGGGGATTACGCCGCGGCGGTTTCCTTCATGGAATATGCCTATCAGATTTACCAGCGAGAGAACATTGCCCCGCTGTTGCTTTCGTTGCTCAATGCCATTGGCATCGCTGCCTATGGGCAAGGCGACCTGACCGCCGCGGAGCATTTCTTTGAAAAGGCGCTGGCCCTTGGCAGGGAGCAACGGAAGCCTCGCGCCGTGGCCGCGCTGCTCAACAACCTGGGAAACATCGCCTGGCAACGGGGTCGCCATGATCACGCCGAACAATTGTTGCGCGAGGCATTGCGCTTGCTGCAAAAAGAGCATGCCCTCAGCCTGAAAGCCTCGGTGCTGGATAGCGTGGCGCGGGTGGAAAGTGCTCGGGGGGCTTACCGGCGCGCCTTGAACCATCTCAACGAAGCCATTTCGCTTTCCCGGCGCATCGGCGCATGGCCGAACGCGCTGGTCGCCATGAGCACCGTCGCGCAGGTGTGGGCTGAAATCGGGCATACCAGGGAAGCCGCCGATTTGCTTGCCACGCTGACCCAATGTCAGGAACTTCCCCATTACGATTACGCCCAGGTGCAGGATCTGATGCGGCGTTTGCCAGAAGGCACCCCCTTGACGCTTCCCGATGCCGAGGCTTTATCTCAGTATGTGCTTCGTCAAAATCGCTTGTGGAGCATGGAACTCCCCCAGGCCCTTCAAGATACTTCTTCAGGAGGTTCATCGTGAAAAAGCAAATTATCACGACCGAGAAAGCGCCCAAAGCCATTGGGCCGTATTCTGCTGCCGTGCGTGTGGGCAATTTTGTATACACCGCGGGGCAAATTGGCATCGACCCGGCCACGGGTGAAGTGGTGCCCGGCGGCATCGAGGCCGAAACGCGGCAGGCGCTGACCAACCTCAAGCACATTCTGGAGGCCGCCGGCGCCTCGCTGGATAGCGTTGTCAAGACCACGGTTTTTCTGCGCGACATCAACGACTTTGCCCGTATGAATGCCGTTTACGCCGAATTCTTCACGGCCAACCCGCCGGCGCGGTCGGCGGTGCAGGCAGCCGCGCTACCCAAGGGCGTCGCGGTGGAAATCGAAGCCGTGGCCTTCGTGGAGGGTTGAGTTGCCTACCGACCGCCCGCTGGTGCTTGTGGTGGACGACGAGCCGCATATCGTCCAGCTCACCCGCATGTATCTGGAGCGGGAAGGCTATCGCGTGCACAGTGTGGGCGATGGCGAGGCTGCGCTGGCTGCGGCGGCCTCCCTGCACCCCGATGCCCTGGTGCTCGACATCATGCTGCCCGGCCTCGACGGCCTGGAGGTCGTCCGCCGCCTGCGCGCTGCCGAGGACCCCGTGCCCATCATCATGCTCACCGCCCGCGACGACGATTACGACAAAATCCTCGGCCTGGAACTCGGCGCGGACGACTACCTGACCAAGCCCTTCAACCCCCGGGAACTGGTCGCGCGGGTGAAGGCGTTGCTGCGTCGGCAGGAACGCTTTGCCGCGCAGGCTGCGGCGCAGCCCCGCCCTGTGCATCTTGGCAATACCGAGATTGACCCCGCCGCGCGCGAAGTGCGGGTTGAGGGGCAGGAAGTGCCCTTGCGTGCTCAGGAATTCGAACTGCTATGGGTTTTCGTGCAGCATCGCGGCATGGTGCTGAGCCGCGAGCAATTGCTGCGGCTGGCGTGGGGCTACGATTACGTCGGTCAAACCCGTACGGTGGATGTGCATATTGCCCAACTGCGCAAGAAACTGGCGGCCAGCGACCTCAAGATCGAAACCGTCACCGGCGTGGGCTACAAACTGGTGGTGTAAATGCTGCATTCCCTGCGGGCACGATTGTTGTTGACCTATGTGGCGTTGATCGCGGTGGTGTTGGGGGTCGTCGCGGTGGCGCTGGCCGTGCTGATTGTCCGTAACCCGGCCATCTACCGGCGGGTTTACACGCGCCAGGCGCTGGCTTTGCAGATTGCACGGCGTCGGCTGGAAGCCGCGCCCCGCGAAGAGCCTTCCCAGGCATGGCGGGAAGCCGCCCGCATTGCCGAGGTGTTGCGGGCGCGTGGCCTGGTGCTTTCCCCCGACGGTCAGGTGTGGCGTGACACAGCGCCTACCGCGGCGGCGCTGCACTTTCCGCCGTTGGTGGGCAAAGACATCCAACACGGGCGGGTGCGCGCTGCCGACGGCAGCCCGTGGGCGTATTCAGCCCTGCGAGTGCGAGGGGGGTGGTGGCTGGTGATCGCCGAGCCCCTGCCCCGCCCCCTGGAGATGCTCTGGCGCAATCGGCAAGACTGGTTGGTGCCGCTCATCGAAGCCGCCGTGCTGGCCCTTTTGCTGGCCCTGGTGCTGGCGTGGTGGCTCAGTCGTTGGGTCGCGCGTCCCCTTCGGCGCACGGCCCAGGCCGCGCGCACCCTGGCCGAGGGGCGCTACCAGCCGGTGCCCGAAGAAGGCCCTCAGGAAGCCCGCCTGCTGGCGCGCACTTTCAACGAGATGGCGCGCCGCGTCGAGGCTTCCCAGCGCTCACAGCGCGAATTCGTGGCCAATGTCTCTCACGAACTGAAAACCCCCATCACCTCCATTCAAGGCTTTGCCCAGGCCATCGTCGATGGCACTGCCGACGATCCCGAAAGCGTGCGCACCGCCGCGCGGGTGATTGCCGAGGAAGCCGGACGAATGCACCGCCTGGTGTTGACTTTGCTCGACCTGGCGCGGCTCGACGCCGGTACCGCCGACCTGCGTCGCGAGGCTGTGGCCTTGCGCCCGTTGCTGGAAAACCTCTGCCTGCACTTTCGTCCCCAGGCCGAGGCAGCAGGCGTGCGCCTGACGCTGGAAGCCCCCGACGGCCTGACCGTGGTCGGCGATAGCGACCGCCTGGCGCAGGTGTTTACCAACTTGCTCGATAACGCCCTCAAGCATACGCCGCGGGGTGGCGAGGTGCGGGTGCAGGCGCGTCCCACACCCGACGGCGTGGAAGTCAGCGTCAGCGATACCGGCGAAGGCATTCCGCCTGAGGCCCAGGAGCGCATTTTCGAACGCTTCTACCGGGGCGACAAAGCCCGCAGCGGCGGCAGCGCCGGGCTGGGACTGGCCATTGCCCGCGAAATCGTGCGCGCCCACGGCGGCGAGATTGCCGTCCGAAGCGCCCCTGGCAAAGGCAGCACCTTTGTGGTAAAACTGCGGCTGTAGTCGCCATAGTCGCATCGTCGGTTAGTCACGCCTGCCTGACTATCCGACTATCAGACTATCCGACCACCCGACTATCTGACTTCCTCCCCCCCATGCCTACCGTTTCCGTCATCGTCCCATGTTACAATGAACAGCCGACCATTGGCCTGCTGCTGGACGCCCTCTATGCCCAGACCTACCCGCGCGAGGCGCTGGAGGTCATCATTGCCGACGGGCTTTCCACCGACGGCACGCGTGCGGCCATTGCGGCATGGCAGGCGGCGCACCCTGACCTGACCGTGCGGGTGGTCGATAACCCCGACCGCATCATCCCCGCGGCGCTCAACCGGGCCCTGGCCGCGGCGCGGGGTGAGATCATCGTGCGCCTCGACGCCCATTCGGTGCCGGCGCCCGATTACATCGCCCGCAGCGTGGCTGCGTTGCAGGCGGGGCGCGGCGAAAACGTCGGCGGGGTGTGGGAAATTCGCCCCGGCGGGGAAGGCTGGCTGGCCGAGTGCATTGCTGCCGCCGCGGCGCATCCGCTGGGCGTGGGCGATGCCCGCTATCGCTATGCTTCGACCGCCGCCGCGGTCGATACCGTGCCCTTTGGGGCTTTCTACCGTCGCCTGGTCGAGCGCATCGGCGGGTTCGATGAGAGCCTGCTGACCAACGAAGATTACGAGTTCAACACGCGCGTGCGTGAGTCGGGCGGTACGGTGTGGCTTGACCCCGCCATCCGCTCGGCTTACTTTGCCCGCCCGACCTTGCGGGCGTTGGCGCGACAATACTGGCGCTACGGCTACTGGAAGGTGCAAATGCTGCGGCGCTACCCCCACACGCTGCGCTGGCGGCAGGCGTTGCCGCCGTTCTTCGTGTTGGCGCTGGGCGTGCTGGTCGTCGCGGCGGTGCTCTGGTGGCCGGCGCGGGTGTTGTTGGGCTTGCAAGTTGGCGGCTACATGCTGGCGCTGCTGGGTGCAGGGCTGCATCTGGCCGTGCGGCGGCGGAAACCGGCCTGCGTGGTCGGTGCGCCGCTGGCGATGGCCACCATGCACCTGGCCTGGGGGGCGGGCTTCCTGTGGGGCCTGATGTCCCCGCCGCGAGCCGTTGGCACCCCTTCCCGGCGATAACGCCGCCGCATTCCTCCTTGCCGCGCTTTCGGGCCTTCCTGGGCTTGAAGGCGCATTGAGAGAACCATGCCGTCTGAGCAATCGTCGCCGAAAACTTCCCCTTTGCGCTTGCGCCCGGCTGAGCGGCGCACTTTGTTGCTTGCCGGGGATGTGGCCGCTGTGCTGCTTGCCTGGGCCACCGCGGTGTACTTCTGGTGGGCGGGCGACCGGTTGGTGTTTGGCTTCCCCGGTCGGGCTTACATTGCCGAGCTGCCCCTCTGGTTCCACCTGTTGCCGCTGTTCTGGTTGCTGCTGCTGGTGGAACTGTACACGCCCCACAAAGCCAGCCGCTGGCGGGAAACCGTGCGCGGCGTGGTCATGGCGGCTCTTGCGGGAGGGGTGATTTATCTGCTGGTGTATTTCACCTCGCCGCCGCTCTCGTTGCCGCGCAAGGGGGTGGCTGTTTTCTTCATCGCCGCCACGGTCTATACGCTCATCTGGCGGTATTTCTACATTCGCGTCTTCAACGCGCCGCGCTTCATGCGGCGGGTGTTGGTGGTGGGGGCGGGAAAGGCCGGGCGGGCCATTTTGCAGGCGATTCACAGCATCGAACCACCACCTTTCAAGGTGGTTGGGGTGCTCGACGACGACCCGCAAAAATGGGGCAATACTTTTGAGAGTGAGCCTGTGCTGGGGGGCAGCGAGCGCCTGCTGGAGATTGTGCAGCGTGAAGCGGTTTCTGACATCATTGTGGCCATCAGCGGCGAGATGCACGGACGCATGTTCCAGGCTATTTTAGATGCCCAGGAACGCGGCGTGGAAATTGCCACAATGGCCGCCGTCTATGAAGAATTGCTGGAACGAGTGCCCATCAAGCACCTTGATGCCGACTGGCTCATCCGCTCTTTTGTGGACGAAGCCCGCGTCAGCGCCTTTTATCTGATGGGCAAGCGGGTTGTGGATATTATCGGTGGCCTGATTGGGGTGACGCTGCTGGCCGTGCTCTTTCCGTGGATCGCGCTGGCGATCGTGCTGGAAAGCGGCTTTCCGGTCTTTTTCAAGCAAACCCGTTCAGGGCGCGGGGGGCGGCCTTTCACGATGATCAAATTCCGCACGATGCGCCCGGCGCCGCCCGGCGAAGACGAGGGCAAATGGGCTGACGACGACGCCCACCGCATTACCGCTTTGGGGGCTTTCTTGCGGAAAACGCACCTCGACGAGTTCCCGCAGTTCATCAACGTCCTGGCGGGCGATATGAGTGTGGTGGGGCCGCGCCCCGAGCAGCCTGCTCTCATTGCCGACCTGGAGCAGAAAATTCCTTTCTACCGGGCGCGGCTGTTGGTCAAGCCTGGCGTCACCGGCTGGGCGCAGGTCAACTATGGCTACGTCGCCTCGGTGCACGATACCGAAATCAAACTGGAATACGACCTTTACTACATCAAGCACCGCAGCCTGCTTTTCGATGTGGTGATCATTTTGCGGACGTTGGGCACGATTTTTGGGGGGAAGGGACGATGACCCTGGCGCTGGTCACTGGCGGAGCAGGCTTCATCGGTTCGCATATTGTGCGGGCGTTGCTGGCCGAGGGCTGGCGGGTGCGCGTGCTCGACGATTTTTCCAGCGGCAGGCGCGAAAACCTGGCTGGCCTGGCGGGGGCGCGGCTGGAAGTTCAGGAAGGCGACCTGCGCGATCCGCAGGCATTGCGCGCCGCGCTGCGCGGAGTGGCGGTGGTGTTCCACGAGGCGGCGTTTGTTTCGGTGCCGGCCTCGATGGAAGACCCGCTCACCTGCCACGACATCAACGATACCGGCACGGCGCGCCTGCTGGAGGGTGCCCGGCAGGCAGGCGTCGCGCGGGTGGTGCTGGCTTCCAGCGCCGCGGTGTATGGCAACAGCACGGCCTTCCCCCTGCGCGAAGACCAGCCGCCGAGGCCGCTTTCGCCTTACGCGGCCACCAAGGCGGCCAACGAACTTTTTGCCCGGCTTTACACGACGGCCTTTGACCTGCCTGTGACGGCTTTGCGTTACTTCAACGTTTATGGGCCGCGCCAGCGCCCCGACAGTCCATACGCGGCGGCTATTCCTATCTTCGCCCGGCGGATGCTGGCGGGGCAGCCGCCTATCGTGTTCGGCGATGGCGGCCAGCGGCGCGATTTCGTCTTCGTGGGCGATGTAGCGCAGGCCAACCTGCGCGCCGCCGAAAGCGAGGCCGCCGCGGGAGAGGCCATCAACATCTGCACTGGCCGTGAAGTGACCCTGCTGGAACTCATTGCCACGCTGCAGGAACTTATCCCCGGCGCACCGGCGCCGGTCTTTGCGCCGCCACGCCCCGGCGACATCTACCGTTCGGTAGGCGATCCTACCAAAGCCGCCCAACTGCTCGGCTTTCGCCCCCAAACGCCACTGCGGGAAGGATTGGCCGAAGTGGTGACCTGGATGCAAAAAACAGGCCCCCTGAGCAAGTAGCCGAAGGGGGCGAAGCAATCCCCTCCTGAGTTTTACCTATATTTCGACAAAGGTGGCCGTTGGCCCATCCTAGGCTTTGCGGGCACGAGCACTTCGTCCTCACTCGGCGCCAGCGCCCCCTCCTCTCCCAAAGGGAGAGGAGGGGGATGGGGGAAGGTGAGGGCATTTCAGGCGCCTTGCGTCCCTTCGCCCTCACCCCCGGCCCCTCTCCCAACGGGAGAGGGGAGCCCCGTTGCCCTGCTAAGAGGCGACGGGAAGCCATATAACGGCTTATGCGAGCGTTTCATCAGGCCCGCAATGCCTTCTTTGACTTATGGGTAAAAGTAAGCTCCCAGCGGGAGAGGGAAGCACTGATGGAGGAGACTGCTTCGGCGGGCTTCGACGACGCTCAGCCCGCCTCGCAGTGACACACCTGCATGGATTTTTTTGGGTAGATACTACGCCTGTTTCGAGAGTGATGGCTCCGCGATCTCCGCTCAACGCGCTGTTGGTGGCGTTCCGTGCCGGGCAGAGCGACCCACGGGAGCAAACTCGAAGTGCGAAACGCTGCCGGAGAGATGGGCCGACAAGGAGACGATTCGGGTCAAAAAACGCCAAAACCCGCCGAAAGGGCGGGTTTTTTCGCGTCCATAGGGAGCACAACAAGCCACTTAAAAGAGCGGCAGCGCGATTTTGTCGGTGACGAGCAGGCAAAACGACCCCAACATGCACATGGAAAGGAAAAACAACACGGCCAGCACAAATCGCTGGACGGGCGTCATGCCGAAAAGCAGATCGTCTTCGACGGCTTCAGCCGATGGGGAAGAAACTTCAGGTTCTTCATCATCCAAAAAATCGCCGCTTTCGCGGAAATCGTCCAACATGGTGACCTCCTCGGTGGTGCGTCGGGCGCTGGTGTAAGTTTATGGCAATTTGGGCTGGCTGTCAACCAGCCGCAGGTGGCCTTCCAGGGCATAGAGGGTTTGTGTGTGGCCGGAGGGCAGGCGCAAACGAAGCCCGCCGTGCGCGTCGAGCCCCAACAGCACGCCGCGCACCTGGCCGGCCTGCACGCACTGGCCGCGATAAGCCAGTCGGCTTTCCCACGCTTGCAGGAAGGCAGGGCTGCTGAGGCGATACCGCCACCAGAGCATCCGGCGCAGCACCGCGACCAGGAATTCCCAGCGAGGTGGGGAAAAGCCCAGGGCGTCGGCCACACATCCGGCAGGGAAATCCGTTGCCCCGGCGGGGGGCAAGGCTTCCGGTGCAAGGTTCACGCCAAGGCCCACAACCACCGCCGTGGGGCGCTCACCTTCCCAGGCAGCTTCGGCCAGCACGCCCGCGACTTTGCGGCCTTCCAGCAGCACATCGTTGGGCCACTTGAGTGC
>Ga0256833_1003240_pt1 | contig 11203 bp, 12 predicted proteins | sample 356284metaG_FD_190535 | JGI IMG/M metagenome (GOLD analysis project Ga0256833, IMG submission 190535) | Hydrothermal vent microbial communities from Mid Atlantic Ridge, Atlantic Ocean - 356-284 | ecosystem: Environmental > Aquatic > Marine > Hydrothermal vents | place: Atlantic Ocean: Mid...
CGGCGCCTATGTTAAGGCGTATATGACGAAGGAGGCACAGAAATTCATCACCAAGGATGCCCTTGTATTCGCAACAGGAAACGATGTGGTATGTGACCTATCGGGGATGGACGAGCATCTTGATGATTTTGATCTTGTCTTGGTTTCTCCAGCCACAGCGAATATAATTGGGAAGGCAGCCAGCGGGATTGCAGATAATGCCGTAAGCACCCTCATCCTTGCAAATCTTAAAAGATGCGTGTTCGTTCCTGCAATGAGCGTGAGGATGTACTCCAACGACATTGTGAGGGAGAATATCAAAAAACTGGGTAATTACGCAGGAATCATTGAGCCAAAGATGGAAGAAGGGGAGATGAAAATACCATCCAGGGAGATGATAGCGGCGAAGGTGATGCACTTCCTGGGAGAAAAACTGAAAGGCCGGAGGATACTCATCATAGGTGGTGCAGGATACGAGAAGATTGACGATTTCAGAATAGTGACAAATCTGGCTAGTGGATGCACCGCTGTAGAAGTGGCGAGGATTGCCTATTACATGGGGGCCGATGTAGATCTATTGATTGGCCTGCATGAATGCCATATTCCAGAGTTCATAAATGCTGAGAGATTTGGAACCCTTGATGATCTTATCTCAAAAATTGATGACATTATAGCGGGCAATTACGATGCCATCCTTGTGCCTGCAGCTCTGCCAGATTACAAACCAGTATCTCAAAGGGGAAAAATTGATTTTGAAACCATGAAAGGGTTGAGGTGGGAAGAGAATCCCAAATTTCTGGAGATTCTGAGAAAAAATTATCGCGGCTACCTGGTGGGTTTCAAGGCGGAGTATGGAGTGAATGAAGAAGAACTCCTGAAAAAAGCGAAGGACAGGATGCGGAGATACAAACTTGACATGGTGGTGGCCAACGACCTGTCCAAGGTGAAAAAAGAGAGCACCGAGGCGATGATCATCACGGGCGAAAATATCGTGAAATTCAGGGGCAAAAAATATGACCTCGCAGTTACCATCATGGAGAGGATTGCCAATGGGATATAGAGCATACTCTCCCGGGAGCGTCACTCTATTCTTTCGCATTGTTGAAAATGAGGATCCGAGAAAGATGGGCTCTTTGGGAGTGGGTGTATGCGTTGATCCCGGAGCCATAACAGAGATAAAAGAGGGAGAGGGAATTTTTCTCAACGGCCAGAAGATTGAGGGCCCCATACAGCGAAAGGTAATGGAAATGTTCGGATTTCAGGGACAGGTTGAAACCACCATTGCCCTTCCCGTTTCTCAGGGATTCGGAATGAGCGGTGCAATAGCACTCAGCACATCCCTTGCCCTTGCGTCAAAATTCAGGAAAACATACTTTGAAGCTGCTGAAATTGCGCATGTTGCAGAGGTAACAATGGGCACCGGACTGGGTGATGTGGCCAGCGAGTTTGAAGGGGGATTCACAATTCGCACATCTCCCGGGATTCAGCCCTTTGGAGTGGTGGACAGAATTCACTACGGAGGTAAGATAAATCTCTTTGTTTTCGGTGAGCCAATCAACACAAGGGAAATTATTACCAACAAGAAGTTCAGGGAAAAAATAATTGAGGAGGGGGAGTATGCAATGAGAAGATTCATGAAAAAAAGGACATTTGATAATGCACTCGCTATCGCGCGGGACTTTTCTCTGGAGCTTGGTGTGATGAGCCCTTCCCTGAGAGATTTCATAGAGAATTGTGAGAACTCTACTCAGGCACTTCTTGGCAACTCTGCGATAGTTTTTGGAGAATGCAGGGATATTCCTGATAACGCACAGAGTTTTCAGGTATCCCTTGGCTCGCGAGCCAGGATTCTGAGATAATTCGTATGTGATTCTCAATTTTGATTATATCGGGAAATAGTCACTCATAAGATTTTAAATACCCTGCAGGAGAGGGTAAACTATGATGCGGCTTGCCTCGGTACTGATAAATCTGGCGATTGCAATTCTCTTTTTCAGCGTTCTTTATTCAGCTGCGAATATTGATGTTAACATAGATGTAAGTACAAAGAGCCCGACCGGGTATACGCTAAGCGGTGACACACTTAAAGTAGCAGTTCCTGTTGAAATCCACAACAAAGGCCTTTACCCCATAGAGGATGTTAAGATAGATGTCGCGATAAAAAATGATAGCCACAACCTTCTTGAAAGGCAATTTACAATAAAAAAGATTGATTCATTAAGGGATTACACAACGGTATTTGAAGTACCGGTAAACCTCACCCAGATGTACAATAAACTCGGAACCTACTATATCTTCCACGGTGGAAAGTTCGCTCTCAATATCAATGTGTCTGCGAAATACTGGATAATTGCAGGGTTTCATGCCAGATATTCAAGGAATATTACATGGCAGCCTCTATTGCATGCATACAGGATCTACTACGATGAAATAAAATTTGATGGAAATTCAATAAAGATCCCATACTTCATAAGCAAATTACCCATAAAAATAGGCGGAAAAATAGAAATCGCTATTCGGGATGATCTTGGTCTTCTTGCCAAGGGTACCGAGAAAATTGTATTTGATAAAAAAACATGGGCCGAAATAAAAATCCTCAGAAATGCAGATTATTTAATTAGCAGGGGTGATAGATGGAAAATAACAATGAGGGCATTAATAAATGGCATTGCGATTACAAGGGAATTCACCTATGACTGGAGGCCACCTCTCTCTGATATGGGGGTCCAGGAAAAGATTGTGAATAATACGCCTACCATATACCTCGTATTCAAAAACAACATTGAAAGGACACTTCATCTCGGAGTATACATAGAGCACATATTCAATGGTTCAGAGGAAACTAAAAATATAAATCTAACCGTTGAACCAGAAAGGGTAACGATGATAAAGTTATTTACCCTCGTACCTGGAGAGCATCATGTAACGGTGAAATTAACTGTAGTAGAATACGGGCTTGAAAAAACACTCACCTACAATCTGGAGGTGTGAGTATGAAAAAGGAGGTGTTTGTAGGGGCATATTTCATAATATACGTTGCACTCCCCGCAATGATACTTCATTATATCCAGATAAAATACCCTGAAATCGCTAACTCAAACGCACCACTATACACGATGTTGTTTTTGATTATAATATTCATCTCATCCGTAGCGGGACTTTACATAAAGCATAGTTCAGTATCGGTGGCAATTTCCGTTGTGGCAACCATAGTCTACATGAACACTGTCCTGAGTCAGATGCATCTCCAGATAATGGGTGCAAATATCACCATTGATTTGCGGACTACTCTCTACGCAATCTATGCACTTCTAATTGTAAAGATACTAATAGCGTTATACGAAGACCTAAAACAAAAAGATTTATCTTCCAGTACCGATAAGGGGGTGCAATGAAAGAAAGGAATGTCATAGTTAATGAACTTTTTAATCGCGATATTCTTGTTGATCCTGAGGTTGTGGATTACATCATTGAGAATGGGGGAACATTATATCTGGAAGAATTCATTAAAAAATTCGGACATCTCGGGTATATAGCAAAGGAGGATGTGCTTTCTGATACGAGTAACATAGATAGGGCAAATCCAGGGGTTATGAGCGCTCCCGAAAACACTGGAGGAAAAGAGGTGGATCACAATGGGAAAATTCTGAATAAAGAGCACACAAAACCTCCTAACAAAGTTGAAAATATGGATTCAAGCCTTGAATTAGAGAAAAGCAAAAAAGTAAGGGTAATAGGATCCTCCACACCCAAGTGGGATTTCAAGGTAATTATGGATGCGAGCAAAAATATGTGTGCCAGTGGCAGCGCAGATGATTTTACCAAACTCTTTCTGGACAGATACAGAAGGATCAGTGCTATGATAGCACGGAAAGTTATGATGAAAGGTGCCACAAGCATTGACAGAATGAGAGAAGGAGAGGTAAAAATAGTCGGAATGATTATGGACATAAGAACAACCCAAAAGGGAAAGATTATTTTTGAACTTGAGGATCCAACAGGCAGAATAAAATGCCTTTATTCAGGTAAAGAAATTTTGCTAAAAGATGAGGTTATTGGAGTCATAGGGACATATAGACGCGGAAAGGATATTGTGTATGTGAATGAAATCGTGAAACCCGATGTTGCATGGTCCAGAAAAAACAGAAAAATAAAGGAAGAAATTGGTGTGGCTATAATATCGGATGTTCATGTGGGAAGTAAAACATTTCTGGATAGAAAATGGAAAAAGTTTCTGGAATGGCTAAAAGGAAATGAGGATGGTGCCAGAAGTATTGAATACCTCATAATTGCAGGTGATCTGGTGGATGGAATAGGAGTATATCCCAATCAGGAGGAGGAGTTGGAAATACTTGACATTTTTGAACAGTATGAGGCTCTTGCAGAGTACCTGAAAGAAATTCCCGATAGAATAAAAGCCATTATGATTCCAGGAAATCACGACATAGTAAGAGTTGCAGAACCACAGCCAGCCATCCCAGAGAGCATCCAGAAGATGTTTGATTCGCATTCGGAATTCCTCAGCAATCCATCAGTGTTTTCCATACACGGATACAAATTCCTAACCTACCATGGTGCAAGCCTGAATAATCTTGTTGAGTTAATACCAGGTATGGACTACACAAACACTGGTAAGATGATGGAATACATGCTCAGAGTGAGACACCTCTCACCTGTATACGGTGAGAAAGTGCCCGTGGTGCCTCTACCGCGGGATTTCCTTGTTATTGAAGATACACCCGATGTTCTCGTGACGGGGCATGTTCATACCTTCTCCTATGACATTTACAAGGGGATACACTTGATAAATGCATCCACCTGGCAGGAGCAAACCAAGTACCAGAAAATGATGAACTTTAACCCTGATCCTGCCAAAGTGGCCATACTGTGGCTAAACAGGGACGAAGTACAGGTAAAAAGATTCTGAAAAATTTCACATCAGAATTGTTCTTATTGTCCTGTGCGCACCTCTTGTTACAATGCCATAGGGACTCATAATTTCTCTGAACACTATAACACTAGCTTTTTCACCCATCTGGTTATCCACAATCCCCAGTATTCTTCTTGGAACCACTGTGGCCATTCTGATTATATTTTCTGGAGCAACATAACCAAATAACCTTGATATCCTGTATGCAAACTCCATTTCCCTGAACATACAGGGTGAGGCAATCATACCGTTATCCGTTCCAAGAGCAACCTCTATACCATTTGATATCAACCTGGGAATGTTCGGAATTTTGCCCCAGAAAATATTTGCCCGTGGAGTGAGCACCACAGGAACTTTTGCATCGGCCACCTTTAAAATATCCTCATCAGAAGCCTCAAGAAAATGAACGAGGAATGTGGGATTTAGAGCAAGCACCATATCAATATCCTCACGCCTATCCTCAGAGACATGCAGGGCAAATATCTTCCCATGAGAATGCGCAGTATCTGCAAGTTTTTTTGCGAAATCATAATCAATATCGCTTATACTGCTTATCCCAATTCCATCCGCATGCCTCCAGAGTCCATCACGTCCAAGAATTACACCGTGCACCTTCCTCTCTTTAAGTAGTTCGTAAAGCAAGTTCACACCCTTTTCTCCACCCTCCCTGAAATCCACAAAATGTGATACACCGCATTCTTCCATCTCCATCAGGGATTTTTTTATACCCTCTCTAACCCCCTCTTCATCTTCTAAAATTTTGAATTTGAGCCCTCCTGGACCAACCACCTCTCTTAGGGTTCCCTTTGGCTCGTCTGGATAGTATGAATCCCCCACATGGGTGTGCATGTTTATAAATGTGGGAATAACAGTGCCTCTGTAATCGTAATCCTCCTTTTTCTCAGAAACTTCAACTAAGATTCCATCTTTAATAGTTATGGTTCCCTTAAAGAATCCATCCCTAAGAAGAATATTGCCGTATATACGCATGTATGAAAATCGGCACCAATCTAAAATACTTTTTGCCCAGCTCAGGTAAATTATAAATCCTTTGAGGAGATGTAAGGGTATGCAACCTAAGAACCCTGAAGAGGAGATTACAAGGCTCCGAATTGAGTTGGATCGTCTCAAAAATTCAATTAATCAAATACCCCCGCATAAACACTGCCTGAACTGCGGAATCTCAATCCCTCCTGATAGGACATTCTGCTCCCAGAAATGTGAGAGGGAATGGAACGCTATGCTGCGAAAAAAGAAAATTAACCTGTACGTTTGGATGGTCTTTATGGCAATCCTCATACTGATACTATTTATGGCCATGGGTGGATAACAATGAGGATTGTGGTGGGCGGAACTTTTGAAACACTTCATATTGGCCATAGAGAACTCCTGAAAAAGGCGTTTGAGATAGGTGACAAAGTTGTAATTGGTATAACGGATGATGATTTCAAAGATGGAATTGAGAAGAGCTTTGAGGAGAGAAAAAGAAAGGTTATTGAGTTTGTGAATAGATTCGGAAAAGAATACAGAATAGTGAAAATCAGAGACATCTACGGACCCACACTGAGCGAGGATTTTGATGCAATAGTCGTTTCAAGAGAGACCAGAAAAAATGCCGAGTTAATAAACAAAGAGAGGGAAAAAAGAGGTATGAGCCCCATGAAAATCGTGGAAATACCCATTATTCTTGCGGAAGATCTACTACCTGTATCTTCACGCAGAGTTAAAAGTGGAGAGATAGATGAAAATGGTAGAAGGCTCAAGAAGATGATAGTGAGAATAGGTTCAAAAAACCCATCAAAAATAAATGCCGTAAGGAAAATTTTCTCAAAGATTTTCAGTTTTGAAATAGAGTACATTGGAGATGAGGTGGATTCAGGAGTATCACCCCAGCCAATAAACGATGAAACTGTAGTAGGTGCCCTTAACAGAGCCAAAGCCGTTATGGAGGGTGCAGATTATGCTGTAGGAATAGAAGCAGGAATATTCTGGGAAAAGCATTTGAATGATTTTGTGGACAGGGCATATTGCGTTATAATTGACAAATACGGACATGTAACATTTGGCCATTCTGGGGGTTTTACATATCCTTCAAAGGTAATTGAAATGGTAAAATCAGGTATGGAAATAGGCGAAGCAATGGAAAAGATCTCTGGAATCCCAGATATAAAAAAGAAAATGGGCGCTATAGGTTACCTGAGCAGGGGGCTCATCACAAGGACTGAATTCAATGCCCAGGCAGTGCTCATGGCAATGATCCCGAGGATAAGCGCCGACCTCTATTTAAATTCAGACTGAAAATTCCCAAAAATAACACTATATGCCTCTGGCCATATGTTAAATTTCCCGTAAGAAGGTCACTTAAGGGCAAGATAGACGAATACCTTGGCATCGTTGATGAGATTCTCAATCCTGCAAAACTCATCTGGTTGATGCTCCACATCATCCGCTGTCATCCAGACCACTGCAGGGATGCCCACCTTCCTGAAAGCTGCAGCCACAGTACCACCCCCGATGCCCCCCACACGTGGCTCAATGCCTCTGAGATCCTTAAGCGCATTTTCAAGTTTCAAAACAATCTCACTGTCCCGAGGGGTAGAGGAGGGCTCTGATCTCTGAACAACTTCAACATCAATCTTAGCCCCTGTTTCTCCCTCAACCTCTTCCGCAATCCTGCGTACTGATTCAATAATCTCGTCAACGCTGTACCTTGGAAGTATTCTGAAATCAAAATAAAACACATCTCTGCCAGGAATGGTGTTTATATTATCCACATTCTTTTCCCGCTTGGTCATCTCAAATGTACTCTCAGGTGGCTCAAAAAGAGGATCTTTGAAATCGTAATTTCTGTGTAGGTATTCATCCACCCTAAGAGCAAATTTTATGGCAACCCTGTGGGCATTCAGTCCAAGATGGGGCATACTGCCATGGCTCTGCTTTCCATGGGTGGTTATTTTGAGCCACACAGCACCTTTCTCGGCAATTTCAACAAATGATCCATCAGAGTTTCCTGCATCGGGAACGACTACAAGATCGTTCTTCATGAAAAGATCCTTGTCCATGAGATAATGCAATCCATATCTACTCCCTGCCTCCTCATCGGATACAAAAACAAGCCCAAGATTTATCCTTGGCCTCTTTCCGCTTGAAACTATGGCCTTTGCGGCAAAATATGAACTAACTATGCCCTGACCATCATCAAGTGTTCCCCGCCCGTATATTTTACCATCTTCAACCACCGGTTCGTAAGGATGATGCTTCCAGAGAGTTATATCGCCTTCGGGAACAGTATCCATGTGAGAGATTATCCAGAGGGTCCTGGAGCGATCCTCTCCAAATATCATACCAACTAGATTAGGCCTTATTATACCGTTCTCATCAACGGCATCAAATCTTTTAACCTCATCGCAAATGGCACGCAACTTCTTTTCAAGGAACTCTGCACGCTTCTCCTCCCCGGTACCTCCAAAGGCAGGATTTACAGCAGGTATTCTTATCATATTCACCATAAAATCTACAATCTCATCGCGCATGTTATCCAGAACTGAGAGAACCTCCTTCATAAATGGGGGAATTACGAGATTGAAGATAAATCTTTGGACTATAAATCACACTAATCTGTAATCTCGGCAATTACCCTTTCAGGAACAGCAACAACATCGCCTTCAAGAACAGCACGTGAAAGCGATATGAACTTTCCAGATTCTGTGTAGACGGTGCACAAGTCACCAGGATTGAGAGAGGGCAAATCAATGACACCTGGTCTGTAAAGGGGAGATCCATGGGCAAGATTTCTATAAGCGCTGTCCTTAACAATTACTCTTGGGAGAAACGAGAGGATATAATCACCTGGTTTTATGTACTTCTTGAGCAAACTATCGTCACCGTCCTCCTTCCAGAAGATATACGCATCAAGAAGATCTGTTAATGTTACCGCATCCTCTTCGGTAAAATGAGCCGTTGATATTCTCCGAAGATCCTCCATATGTGCACCAACACAGAGAGCATCCCCAAGATCTCTGCAAAGAGCCCTTATGTAGGTACCTGACTCCACCTTTGCACGAAAAAGAACGAGAGTGTCCTCTTTTTCCATAAATTCAAGCTCATATATCGTTCTTTTTCTCAACCTTCTTGCAACGGCACTGCGTACGGGGGGTATCTGGTAAATTTCACCTTCAAAATCTCTAAATATAGCCTTTAGCTTCTTTTCACCAACATCGGAATGAAGGCGCATAACAGACACATACTCCTTAGGTTGCTGGTGAAGATAGTTTATAATCTTAGTTGCACGATTAATTGCTACGGGTAGCACCCCTGTAACCTTCGGATCAAGGGTACCCGCATGACCTGTTCTCTTCACATGAAGTATATCACGAACCCATGCACTAACCTGATGACTCGTGGGTCCTCGTGGTTTATCAACCACAACAACACCGAAATTCAGAAGTTCCTCCACACTTATTTCCCCCATCCTATCACTTCCAGTATCTTTTTGAGCACATCCATGGGGGACATGTTATCGGTATCCACCACCAGATCGTATATGGAAAGATCCTCATAGTCAATTCCATATAGCCTCAAATACCTCTTCCTTTCGCTTTCTTCCCTGAGAAGCATTTCCCTTTTAACAATCTCAAATGAGCCTCCATCTCTTCCCATTATTCTTCTTGCCCGAACATCTGGTGATGCATCAATATATACCTTAAAGGCCGGAATCCCATGTTTGTGCAACATCCATCCTCCAAGACGTGAATCTATAACCACATTTTCCATAACCCTGGCCCTATCCACAATCTCCCGATCAATACGAGAATCCACTTCAGTATGTAACTCCGCATACCTGCTGAATTCCACAAGATCCATACCCATCTCCCTGGCCATCTCCCTGAATATCATACCACCTGAGAGCAAAGGATAACCCATCTTCTCCGCCAAAAGCTTTGCAACAGTCGTCTTTCCACTTCCAGGTGGACCACTTATTGTTATCCTCATTCACTCACCGCTCTTCTGCTCACCCTGCTCCATCTCCTCAAGCTTTCTCCGGAACTCAAAATATTTGAATATGTACTGAACCACCCAGGCAAGGGGCATGGTAACTGCAGAGTAAATCCAGAGCCATGATGGAAATATGAACACTGCGTTCATATCTGCTCTGAAATTCCATGGCACTGCCATGTAGGTATACACAGCCATATACTGCATAAAGGTCCACAACCATGTGAAGATGGCAATCACAATTAGAAGAGTAATCATCGTGGCCTTCATCATTTGCGACTGAGTCTCCATACTCTCGGCCATGTACTCCATCTGAACCTTCTTTAGCTTTTCCATCTTGGCCATATCCTTTTTCATCAACGCCTCACGGTAAACTCTGTTAAACTCCTTCATTTTTGCCTGGTTTCTGGCCATCTTCACCCAGTCTGTGAAATGATGCCTGGCCCACACATTTATAAGGGTAAGAACAAAACCTGTGGCAAGAATTGTGTATAGTGGATACCTTCCCCCAAATGAGAACAGGGGCGTGAAGATAACACCTGCAGCAACACCCAGGCTTATACGCAATTCAGGTACGAGCATTATCAGAAGGAGAAGCATCATAAACAGAAAGTACATTGAGGTGGCTCCGCCGCCCTGTGGAGCTTGCCTCGTATCGCCAACATTGCTTCCATCGCTCATCTAAACGCCTCCATGAACTTCTGAACTGCCTGCTCAAGCATACCATCCCTATTGGTAAGTATCATCACAGGAGCTCCTGTGAGTACGGAACAGGCAAAAGCAGCATATCTGTTGGCACTAAGGTGCTCCTTTATATCATCGTAGGTCTCAAAATCCCTTCTTCTGGATGTATCGCTCTTTCTGCGCCTCATTATCTCGTGGGGTTCAGCCTCAACCACCACAATAAGATCAGGACGAATTTCGTTCAGGACCCATACAGGAAGGCCAGGAAGATAGCCCGATGGTGTTTTGATGGTAAGGTGAGTATCAACGATTATATTATCCATCTCTCCAATTTTCCTTGCTGCTTCACGCTGAAGGTCTTTCTGAATATCTATGGGCAATTTACGAATTTCATCACGATCTTTTGCAAGACCCTTTTCAAGGGCAAGCTGAAGCATCACGGAGCCATAGTTCACAATCTCATGGTTTGTCTTGTTGGCAACTTCCCTCATTATACTCGTTTTACCAGCTCCTGGTACCCCAGCGATTATTACCCTCATACATATCACTCAAAGAACTGCCTTATCACGGGATGCATCTCCATAAGCTGCTCCCTGCCCATGGCCTCGTAGAACT
>Ga0256833_1003241_pt1 | contig 11200 bp, 8 predicted proteins | sample 356284metaG_FD_190535 | JGI IMG/M metagenome (GOLD analysis project Ga0256833, IMG submission 190535) | Hydrothermal vent microbial communities from Mid Atlantic Ridge, Atlantic Ocean - 356-284 | ecosystem: Environmental > Aquatic > Marine > Hydrothermal vents | place: Atlantic Ocean: Mid...
GCCCCACCGTCGACAAGCACTCCTCGGGCGGGGTCGGCGACAAGACCAGCCTGGTGGTGGCCCCGATCCTGGCGGCGGCGGGGGCGGTGGTGGCCAAGATGAGCGGGCGGGGTCTGGCCCACACCGGGGGGACGATCGACAAGCTGGAGTCGATCCCCGGGTTCCGCGCCGAGCTTTCGAAGGAGGCGTTTTTCCGCCAGGCCCGGGAGGTGGGGCTCGTCATCGCCGCCCAGTCAGCCGACCTGGCCCCCGCCGACGGCCGGCTCTACGCCCTCCGCGACGTCACCGCCACGGTGGAGAGCGAGCCCTTGATCGCCAGCTCGATCATGTCCAAAAAGCTCGCCGCCGGGGCCCGGGCGATCGCCCTCGACGTCAAGGTGGGGAAGGGCGCGTTTTTAAAGACGGTGGAGGACGCCCGTTCCCTTGCGGAGTTGATGGTCGAGATCGGCGAGCGGGCCGGCCGCAGGGTGGCGGCGGTGCTCAGCCAGATGGACCAGCCCCTGGGCCGGGCGGTGGGCAACGCGATCGAGGTGCAAGAGGCGATCGCGGCGCTTCAGGGTGAAGGCCCGGAGGACCTTCGCGAGCTCGCGCTTGCTTTGGCCGAGGAAGGGCTCGAGCTCGTGGGCCTTCCCGCGGCTCGGGCCAGGAAAGCGCTCGAAAGCGGCGCCGCCCTCGAGAAGTTCCGCGCCTTCGTCGCCGCCCAGGGGGGCGACCCCCGGGTGGTGGACGAACCCGAGCGGCTCGCCCTCGCCCCCGGGGTGGCCGAGGTCCGGGCCGGGGAGGACGGTTTGGTCGCCGAGCTCGATGCCCTCAAGGTGGGGCTCGCGGTGCTCCGGCTCGGCGGGGGCCGGGAGAGGAAGGGCGAGCCGGTGGACCCCGGCGTCGGCGTTTACCTGGAGAAGAGGATCGGCGACCCGGTGAGGCGGGGCGAGGTGCTCGCCCGCATCTACCACCGGGAAAAGGGGCTTGCCGAGGCCGAGGCGCTCATCGCCGAGGCCTACCGGATCGGGGAGGCGGCCGCGCCCCCGCCCCTTATCCTGGAGCGCGTGCGGGCGGGGTGATCCTTGACCCCGGCTTTCGGGGCGTGTCATGCTGCAATGGGGGCGTATGAATGCCGCGTCGTATTAGGCCGCCGAGCCGGTACACCGTGTGGATCGCCCGCCCCGGGCGGCCCCCGCTCACCTGGCAGGTGAGCGCCCTGGTGCCCGCCCTGCTCCTGTTGCTCCTTTTGCTCTGGGGCGGGACCACCCTCTACCTCGCCCACACCGCCCGCCGGTCGGAGGCCCTCAAGGCCCAGGTCGCGGCGCTCTCCGACCAGGTGCGGGCGCTTTCCCAGCAGCTCACCGATAAGGAGAGCGAGAACCAAGCGCTGGCCCGCCGGGCGGCCGAGATGCTCGACCGGCTGGACGCCCTGGAAAAGGACCTCGGTGCGCTCAAGAAGCGCGCCGGCCTCAAGGAGACCGGCGAAAAAAAAGCCCCTAGCCGGGCCCCGGTGGGGGCCGGGCGCCCGGCCGACACCGAGGAGCTCTTCGCCGCCGTCGACGCCCGGTTGAAGGCGCTCCAGGGCGAGCTCTCGGGCCGGGTGGAGCCGGCCCTCTTCCGCACCCTGGCGCGGGAGGCCGCTACCCCGAGGGGCTACCCCCTTTGGGTCCCCACCTACATCGCCAGCGGCTTCGGGGTGCGCAAAAACCCCTTCGGTCGCGGCTACGAGTTCCACAACGGGGTCGACCTGCCGGCCTGGTACGGGACCCGCATCCACGCCACCGCGCCGGGCCGGGTGGTGGCGGTGGGCTGGTCGCGGATCTTCGGCCGGTACGTGAAGATCGACCACGGCTACGGCTACCAGACCCTCTACGGCCACATGTCCCGGATCGCTGTGCGGCGGGGCCAGTACGTAAAGCGGGGGCAGGTGGTGGGCTACGTCGGCTCGACCGGCCGTTCCACCGGGCCCCACGTCCACTACTCGGTCTTCGTGAACCGCCGGGCGGTGGACCCCCGCCCCTTCTTGGGGCTTCGCTACGCGAGCCGGTAGACTGGAGGGCGTGTTGGCCAGGAGGAAGCGTCCCCAAGGCATCACCTTCATCGGCCCCGGCACCACCGTCGAGGGCGACCTGCGCGCCGAGGGCGGGGTGCGGGTCGACGGCGTCGTGCTGGGCTCGCTGTTTCTCGAGGGCGACCTCGAGGTCGCCCCGGGCGGCCGGGTCGAGGGCGAGGAGGTGCGGGCCCGGAACGTGGTGATCAACGGCGAGGTTAAGGCCCGGGTCCACGCCGAGGGCAAGCTGGTGCTGACCAAGAGCGGGCGGCTGGAGGGGGACATCCACGCCCGCGCGCTCGACATCGAGGCCGGGGCGGTCTTCGTGGGGCGCAGCGTCACCGGCGAGGTGCCGGCGCTCGAGCCCCCGCCGGTCGAGGAGGGTTAGTGGCGCTCGACCGCCTTTTCCGCCGCCGCCGGACGCGGGGCGGGGGCCGGGAGGTCCCCGAGCTCTGGGTCCGTTGCCCCGGCTGCGACGCCCAGGTTTACAAGCGCGACCTGGAGCAAAGCCTCTGGGTCTGCCCCGAGTGCGGCTACCACCACCGGGTGCCGGTGGAGACCTACGTCGCGATCCTGGCCGACGAGGGCAGCTTCGAGCCCACCACCGGGGCGATCCGCCCCACCGACCCGCTGGGCTTCGTCGACACCGAGCCCTACCCCGAGCGGCTGGCCCGCTACCAAAAGAAGACCGGCCGGCCCGACGCGATCTACGGCGGTCGGGCGGCGATCGGCGGGGTGCCCAGCGTGCTCCTGGTGATGGACTACGCCTTCGCCGGCGGCTCGATGGGCTCGGTGGTCGGGGAGGAGATCGCCCGCGGCGCCGAGCTCGCCGCCCGGGAGGACCGGGCGCTGGTGATCGTCACCGCCTCCGGCGGCGCCCGGATGCAGGAGGGGGCGCTCTCCCTGATGCAGATGGCCAAGACCACCATGGCCCTGGACCTGGTCTTTCAAAAGCGGCTCCCCTACCTGGCGATCCTCACCGACCCCACCACCGGCGGGGTCACCGCCAGCTTCGCCACCCTGGCCGACGTCATCCTGGCCGAGCCGGGGGCGCTGATCGGCTTCGCCGGCCCCCGGGTGATCAAGCAGACGATCCGGCAGGACCTCCCGGAGGGCTTCCAGCGCGCGGAGTTTTTGAAAAAGCACGGGCTGGTGGACGAGGTCGTCGACCGGCGGAGGCTCAAGGAGACGGTGGTCCGGCTGCTCCGCCTGACCTACCCGGGGGAAGCGGATGGCGCTTGAGTTCGAGCGGCCGATCCTCGAGCTGGAGGAGAAGATCCGGGCGCTCGAGGCCACCGCCCGGGAGCAGCAACTCGACCTCTCCGAGGAGATCGGCCTCCTGAAGGAAAAGCTCGCCCGGCTGGAGCGGGAGATCTTCCAGGGGCTTACCCCCTGGCAGCGGGTCCAGCTGGCCCGGGCCCCCGGGCGGCCCACCACCCTCGACGTCGCCGAGGGGATCTTCGAGGCGTACGCCGAACTGAAGGGCGACCGCGCCTTCGCCGACGACCCCGCGGTGGTCGGGGGGGTGGCCCGGCTGGAGGGGCGGCCGGTGGTCTTCGTCGGCCACCAAAAGGGACGAAATACCAAGGAGAACATCGCCCGCAACTTCGGGATGCCCCACCCCGAGGGCTACCGCAAGGCGATGCGGCTGATGGACCTGGCCGACAAGGAGGGGGTGCCCTTCCTGGCCTTCATCGACACCCCCGGCGCCTACCCCGGGATCAGCGCCGAGGAGCGGGGCCAGGCCTGGGTGATCGCCCGCTCGATCCAGCGGATGAGCCGGCTTCGGGTCCCGGCGGTGGCGGTGATCCTGGGCGAGGGGGGCTCCGGGGGGGCGCTGGCGATCGGGGTGGGGAACCGGGTCCTGATCATGGAGAACGCCTGGTACTCGGTGATCAGTCCGGAGTCCTGCGCCGCCATCCTCTGGCACGACGCCAAGGAGGCCGAGCGGGCGGCGGCCGCGCTCAAGCTCACCGCCCGGGACCTCCTGGCCCTGGGGGTGGTGGACCGCGTCGTCCCCGAGCCCGGCGGCGGCGCCCACCGGAACCCCGAGGCGGCCCTGGCCGAGCTCAAGCGGGCGCTGCTGGAGAGCCTCGAGGAGCTCGCCGGCCTCGACCCCGACGCCCTCTGGCAGGACCGCTACCGCCGCTTCCGCGGCCTCGGCGCCTACCAGGAAAGCTGAAGCTTCCTTAAGCCGGCATCACCGGGGTTTTACCGGGAATTGCTTTAGGATGGAGGGGTAAGGAGGTGGGAAGATGAAGCGATTCCTGGCGGTACTCCTGCCGCTCGTTGCCTTCCTGGCCCTGGCCGGGGCCAAGATCACCCCCCAGGGGATCATCGTCAACCCCGTGCCCGGCAAGCTTCGGGTCAAGGTCTGGGTCGACCGCGACCCCGGCAAGACCGGCGCCGCCCGCTACCGGATCGGCGAGCGGATCTACGTCTTTGCCAGCGTCACCGAGGACGCCTACGTCTACCTCTTCGACGTCAAGCCCGACGGCAGCATCGACCTGTTCCTGCCCAACCCCTACGACCCCAACAACCGGCTCCGGGCCGGCGAGGTCCGCCGCTTCCCTCCGCCCGGGGCCCGCTACGCCTTCACCATCGACGGCCCGCCCGGCGAGGAGCTGGTGCTGGCGGTGGCCAGCCGCCGGCCGCTCTCCTCCCGGGAGATCGGCGACCTGAAGCGGGGCGAGGTGCGCGTCCGCGGGCTTCGCACCCTGGCCAAGGCCCTCTCGATCGTGGTCGAGCCCCTGCCCGGGGGCGAGTGGGCCAGCGACTGGGCCCGCTTTACCGTGGTCGGAACCGGGGCGCCCCCGCCGCCCCCGCCGCCGGCCGCCGCCACCCTCGACGTGCGCTCCGACCCCAGCGGCGCCCAGGTCTACCTCGACGGCGCCTATCTCGGGCTCACCCCGCTGGTCGCCGGGACCCAGCCGGGCCGCCACCGGCTGGAGGTCAAGAAGGCCGGCTACCGCCCCTACCGGGCCAGCGTCCGGCTGGGCGCGGGCGAGCGGGTGCGGGTCTTCGCCCGGCTGGTGCCCGAGGTGCAAAACGGCCGGATCTCGGTGCGCTCGGAACCCCAGGGGGCGTCGGTCTACCTCGACGGCGCCTACCGCGGCCGCACCCCGATCACCCTCGAGGTCGCCCCCGGGCGGTACGACCTCCGCCTGGCCCTGCCCGGCTACCGCGACTACCGCACCCGGGTCGAGGTGCGCCCCGGCGCCACCGCCTACGTCTACGCCCGGATGGTCGCCGACCGGGCCACCCTGGTGGTGGAGACCGACGTGCGGGCCCGGGTCTTCCTCGACGGCTACGAGCTGGGCTGGACCGAGGGCGGCCGCTTCTCCACCCGGGTGCGCTCGGGCACCCGCTGGCTGGTGGTGATGGCCCCCGGCTACCGGCCCTTCGTGGAGAAGGTGACCCTGAACCCCGGGGAGACCCAGGTGATCCGGGTGCACCTGGCCCGGGTGACCTACTAGCCCGGGGACCGGCGGCCGGGGACCGGCCGGTCCCCGGCCGCTAGACGTCGAGCTCGGCGAAGCGGGCGTTCTCCTCGATGAAGCGGCGCCGGGGGGCGACCTCGGCGCCCATCAGCTCCTCGAAGGTCTCGCTGGCCTCGAGAGCGTCCTCGATCGTCACCCGCTTCAGGATGCGGGTCTCGGGGTTCATGGTGGTCTCCCAGAGCTGCTCGGGGTTCATCTCGCCGAGGCCCTTGAACCGCTGAATCTCGACGTTCTTCCCCTTGAGCTCGGCGAGCCTTCGCTCCAGCGCCTGGTCGTCGTAGACGTACTCGACCTTCTTGCCGCTGCGCAGGCGGTAGAGCGGCGGCTGGGCGATGTAGAGGTAGCCGGCCTCGACCAGCGGCCGCATGTAGCGGTAGAAGAAGGTGAGCAAGAGGGTGCGGATGTGGGAGCCGTCGACGTCGGCGTCGGTCATCAGGATGATCTTCTTGTAGCGGACCGCCTCGAGGTCGAAGTGGGCGTCGTTCCCGGTGCCCTGGATGCCGGCCCCGATCGCCGCCACCATGGCCCGGATCTCGTTGTTCTTGAGGGCCTTCTCCAGGTTGGCCTTCTCGACGTTCAGGATCTTGCCGCGCAGGGGCAGGATCGCCTGGAAGCGGCGGTCGCGGCCCTGCTTGGCCGAGCCCCCGGCGCTGTCGCCCTCGACGATGAAGAGCTCGGCCTCGTCGGGGTCCTCGGTCTGGCAGTCGGCCAGCTTGCCGGGGAGGTCGTCGGACTCCAGGGGGTTTTGCCGCCGCACCAGCTCCCGGGCCTTGCGGGCGGCCTCGCGGGCCTGGGCGGCCCGGCGGGCCTTCTCGTAGATCAGCCGGCCGACCTTGGGGTTTTGCTCCAGGTACTCAAGGAGCTTCTCGTAGACCACCCCGCCCACCGCGGTCTGGGCCTCGGGGTTCAAAAGCTTCCCCTTGGTCTGGCCCTCGAACTGGGGCTGGGGCAGTTTGACGCTGACCACCGCGAAGAGGCCCTCGAGGAGGTCGTCGCCCGAGGGCTTCGGGCCCTTGCCCTTCTCCAGCCCGGCCCGGCGCGCGTACTGGTTCAGCGCCCGGGTGTAGGCCGAGCGGAACCCCGAGACGTGGGTGCCGCCGTCCCTGGTCGGGATCAGGTTGGCGTAGGCCAGGATCTCGGCGTTGTAGCCGGCGGTGTGGAGGAGCCCGACCTCGACCTCGATCTCGCCGGCCCTGCCGGCCAGCCGGATGGGCCGCTCGTAGAGGGGCTTCTCCCCCTCGGCGAGGGCGCGGGCGAAGGAGGCCACCCCGCCCTTGTCGAAGAAGGTCTCCTCCTTGCCGGTCCGCTCGTCGACCAGGCGAATCTTGAGCCCGCCGGCGAGGAAGCTGACCTCCCGGAGCCGGCGCCGCACCCGGCGGTAGTCGAAGCTCTGCTCCCCGAAGATCTCGGGGTCGGGCTTGAACCGCACCCGGGTGCCGGTCCGCTTGCCCCGGACCCGCCCGACCTCGCGGAGGGGCTCGGCGACCTCGCCCCGGGCGAACCGCACGCGGTAGCGCTTGCCGTCGCGCAGGACCTCGACCTCGGTCCACTCGGAGAGGGCGTTGACCACGCTGGCCCCCACCCCGTGCAGCCCGCCCGAGACCTTGTAGGCCCCGGCGTCGAACTTGCCGCCGGCGTGGAGCTCGGTGTAGATCACCTCGACCGCCGGCCGGCCCTCGCCCGGCATCACGTCGACCGGGATGCCCCGGCCGTCGTCGGCCACGCTGGCCGAGCCGTCTTGGTGGAGGGTGACCTCGATCGCGCCGGCGTAGCCGGCCAGGGCCTCGTCGACCGCGTTGTCGAGGATCTCGAAGAGCAGCTGGTGGTAGCCGTCGGGGCCCAGGCCGGCGATGTACATCGCCGGGCGCTTGCGGACGCCCTCGAGCCCCTTGAGTACCTTGATGCTGGACGCGTCGTAGCTTTTGGCCATCTTCTCCCCAGAAGAGGGCGGCCCGGGCTGGGCCACCCCGCAAGCCCATTATAGCACAACCGGCCCCGCGCTTTTTGCGATTTCCATCGCTCAGCCGGCGAGTTCGCGGTATAGTTTTTCGTACTCGTTCCGCTCTTTTTCGAAGGGGGCCCCCGGGGCCAGCGGCCCTTGGTAGACCCTTCGGGCCAGCTCGACCAGCCGGGGCTGGCGGGCGCGGGCGGCGGCCCGGAAGACCGCCGCGTCCCACCACACCCCCGGCAGGGGCCGGGCCCGGTAGCCCCCGGCGGTTCGCTCGACCCAGTCCTCGCCGAGGACCCGGCGGAGGTGGTGGACCGCGATCTGGAGCCGTTTGTCGGGGTTCTTGGCGGCGGCGAAGAGGCTCCGGGGGTCGTCGCCGGGCCGGAGCCAGAGAAAGAGCAGCACCCAGGGCTCCTTGCTGGTGGGGAAGCCGAGCGGCCCCTCCCGCTCGATCCGCACCCCCCCGAGGCTCCTCACCCGGGTGGTGCCCCGGCCGAGGGCGAGCTCCTCAAGCAGCGCCCGCCCCGCCGGGCCGGCCTCGGCCGCCCGGGCCCACACCGGCAGGTAGCGGAGGTCGAGGAGGAGGGGGAGGTCCTCCTCCAGGGCGTACCCGGCGGCGTAGAGGGCGGCCTCGTCGCCGGCCGTCCCCAGGAGGACCCGCTCGGCCCGGATGCGGGCCAGCAGCCGCCGGCTCCCGGCCTCGGCGGCCATCGCCTCGGCCTCGGCCAGAAGGGCGGGCGCCGGGTCGGGGCAGAGGCGGGCCCGCTCCAGGTACACCTCGGCGAGCTCGGCCGGGCTCCCCCCCTCCTTGAGGGCGGCCTCGGCGGCCTCGAGGAGCCGGAGGGCGCTGGCCGGCGCCCCCTGGCCCCGGCGCACCCGGGCCCGGCCCAGGGCTAGGAGCCCCTCGCCGTAGCGGTCGCCGGTGGGGTGGAGGGCGGCCTCGGCCCGCCGGTAGGCGGCCTCGGCCCGCTCCCACCAGCCGGCGTCGGCGTAGAGGTCGCCGAGGTTGAGGGCGCTGTAGCCCACCGCCCGGTACTCCCGGCTGGCCTCGGCCTTCTCCAGGGCCTCCTTGAGCACCCGGTGGGCCTCCTCGAACCGGCCCAGGAGCCGGAGGGCCTCGCCCATCGAGAGCAGGGTGTTGGCCTGGGTCAGCGGCCCCATCGCCCCCTTCAGGGCCAGGGCCTCGCGGTAGGCGGCCACCGCCTCCTCGAGGTAGCCGGCGTGGTGGCGGGCGATGCCGAGGTTGTGCTGGGCCCGGGCCAGGACCAGGGGGTCCTCGCCGCTCTTGGCGGCGGCCACCGCCCGCTCCAGCACCCCGGCGGCCTGGCGGTAGCGCCCGTCGCGGATCAGCGCCGCCCCCAGCCCGGCGAGCAGCCGGTGACGGCGGTCCTCGGGGGCGCGCTCGAGCGCCAGGGAGAAGGCCCGGGCGGCCTCCCGGTAGCGGCCCAGGAGGATCAGCACGCTGCCCTCGACGTCGCGGGCCTCGACGAAGACCCCGGGGTCGGAGGTCGCCCGCCGGGCCAGGGCCAGGGCCGCCTCCAGCCGCCCCAGGCTGCGCTCGGCCCGGGCCACCAGGAGGGCCCCGCGGGGGGTGCGGGCCTCCTTTGGGAGGCGCCGCCAGAGCCGGACCGCCTTCTCGTAGGCGGCCGAGGCCAGCAGCGCCTCGGCGACCCGCTCGAAGGCCGGCCCGGCCTCCTCCCGGCGGTAGGCGAGGTAGGCCTCGAGGGCCGCCTCGGGGTCGAGCTCCACCGCCGCCGCCACCGCCCCGGCCACCGCCCCCCAGGGCGGCCGGCCCCGGGTGGCGGCGAGGTAACGGGCCGCCGCCGTCCGCACCCCGAGCCTTTCCCCCGGGACCAGCCAGCCGCCGGCCAGGAGGGCGTCGATCGCCGCCCCCGCCCCGGCCTGCCGCCAGGCGGCCTCGGGGAGGGGGAGGGTGAGGGCCCAGAGCGCCTCGGCGAGCGCATCGAGGCGGGCCAGCCAGGCCTCGAGGTAGCCCCGGAGGGGTTCGGCGGCGGGGTTGACCCGGCCGGCCTCGAGCCCCCGCCGCACCAAGAGCGGCCAGCCCCCCAGCGAGCGAACGGCCTCCCTGGCGAGCCGGGGCGCCCCCACCCGGCGGGCCAACTCGGCGACCTCGGCCTCGCCGAAGGCGAGGGCCTCGGGCCCCACCAGCACCGCCCCGCCGGGCTCGGCCGGCCGGGCGGGGAGGGCCACCAGCTGCCCGGGGGCGAGCCCAGGCGGGGGGGCGGCGAGGTCGTAGGCCCCGGGGCCCTCGCCCGGCCCGGTGCGGTAGGGGAGCCCTTCCGCCCGGGCCACCTCCTTTAGAAGGAGGGTCTTGCCAAACCCCGGCGGTCCCCAGACCACCACCGGCGCCTCCTCGAGCGCTTGCCGCACCCGCTCGACCAGCCCCGACCGGTACAAATATCCCGACGCCATAGCCTTAACTTGAGTTTAACCGGGGAGACTCTACCCTGAGGCCGCGGCCCGGAAGGGCGACGGATCGCGGCCGCTCGCGTTGGGTGGGTGGACGGCCGGTAAGGAGGTGGAACCGATGAAGCCAAGGATGAAGCTCGTGGTCATCGCGTTGCTGGGCCTTTGGGTCCTGCTCTTTGCGGGGTGCAACCAGGGGGCCCCGCCCCCGGGTGGGGGCGGGGGCGGCGGCGGGGGCGGGAACGCCACCGCCCAGGACGTCGGCAAGGTCCTCACCGCCGCCAACGCGCAGCTTTACTGGATCGAAAGCCCGCTGGATTCAGCCGGGGTCCCGGTCCCCATTCTCGGTATTGCCCCCTTTAGCGCCGGCCTCGCGCCCCAGGACGTGGCCGGCTGGAACTGCACCGGGGTCACCGTGACCGACGACGCCCGCGATGCCGATGGCGACGGGATCCCGGTCAACGCCACCTACAACGGTCGCTGCACCTGGAGCTATAGCGGCAGCGGTGGTTCGGTGTCCGGCTACTGGGAGTACAAGAACGTCAACGTGCAGGACCCCGACGACCACGACTCCAAGGCCGGGGTCATGGTGCACGGGGCGATCGAGTGGGGGGTCTCCAGCAGCAACAGGTCCTACACTTCCACCTGGACGATTACCCAGCACGACCTGGTAAGGAGCGGAAACACGTACAACTTTACTTACAAGGGAAACTGGACGCTTACGGTTAGTAGCAGCAGTACTTTCACCTTCAACTACCAGCTCTCCGGCACCTGGACCCCCGAAGATCCCAACCACCCCTGGTACGCCGGCACCATGAACGCCACCGGCTCGTTTAGCGGCACCGGGCCCGGTTGCAACGGCTGGAGCCTGGGTGTGAAGCTCTCGGGTGTCCACGACAACGGCACTACGATCGACGGAGGGACGGCAGAGTTCAGCGGCAAGGGGTGCGACGGCTCGAACTGCACCGTAACCGTTACCTGGCATAGCAGCGGCAGCCCGACGGTGACCGGGCACTGTCAGTAGTTCCGCGGCCTTTAGGCGGGGGCGGCGCGGTCGCCCCCGCCTTTAACTTCGCCTTAACCCTGAGCCTGGTAGGCATAGGGGTGCCAGGAGGTGATGGGTATGCACGTGCAGCGGGTTTTAGGGCTTATTGGTTTGCTGCTTTTGCTCGCGGCCTGCGCTCCCCGGCCGACCGTCGAGGTCCGGCCGGTCCCCGGGGTGAGGGTCACGGTGCCGGTCCGCCCCCAGGGGGCGACCGCGGTGGAGAGCGGCAAGAAGGGTGGGGTACGCGC
>Ga0256833_1003242_pt1 | contig 11200 bp, 9 predicted proteins | sample 356284metaG_FD_190535 | JGI IMG/M metagenome (GOLD analysis project Ga0256833, IMG submission 190535) | Hydrothermal vent microbial communities from Mid Atlantic Ridge, Atlantic Ocean - 356-284 | ecosystem: Environmental > Aquatic > Marine > Hydrothermal vents | place: Atlantic Ocean: Mid...
ATAAACTTAAAATTTTTAAAACAGTAGCAGATTTAAAAAGTTTTTCAAAGGCTGCAGAAATGTTATTTTTAACGCAGCCTACTGTTACGCTACAGATAAAAAAGCTGGAAAATTATTTGAATGTAACATTATTTGAAAGAACAAAAGATGGAGTAAAGCTCACAAAAGCAGGAGAAGTACTCTACAAACATGCATCAAAAATTTTAGAAGATTATATAGAACTTGAAGAAGATATATCAAAAATATCCTCGAAATTGGATAAAAGTCTATCCATAGGCGTAAGTTCCACAATAGGAGACTACTTTTTACCTAAATATTTAGCACAATTTTTAAACAAGTATCCGGATTTAGAGGCTAACATATTTATAGGAAATTCAAAAGCTGTTGAAGAAGGAGTTTTAGCTAAAAGTTTTCATATAGGTCTGATAGAAGACGAAATAAACTCAAATAAACTTTATACTAAAGAGTTTTACAGTGATGAAATTATCCTTGTGGCTTCAAAAAGATTGGATATTCCTCCAATTATAGATAAAAAAGAGCTAAAAAATTATCCTCTCGTGTTTAGAGAGAAAGGTTCTGGAACAAGGCATATAGTTGAAACTTATCTAAAAAAAGCTGGTGTTAGAGTGGAGCCTCAAATTGAGATATCCAGTAGTAAAGCACTGTTGAATTTTATTGCTTATTCTGATTTTATAGGTTTTATTTCAAAACTGGTTGCTGAAGATATGCTTAAAAGAGGTATTATAAAAGAGGTGAAGATAAATGATTTAAAAATAGAAAGAAAATTCTCATGCATAATGCAAAAGAATATAAGACTTCCAAAAATAGAAAGGGAGTTTCTGAACTTTATACTAAATAGCTCCGCTCTTTAAGATATCATGTATGTGAACTATCCCTATAACTTTGCCATTTTCAACAACTGGCATAACAGTTATATTGTATTTTTCCATTTCTTCAAGAACTTCCAGAACATATTTATCTTTTGTGGTTGTTTTAGGAGAAGTGGTCATTGCCTCTTTTGTTATGCTTTTATCTATGCTTCCTCCTTTATTTATAAATCTTCTCAAATCACCATCTGTTATAATCCCGCTTATCTGCTCATTTTTATCTACTACCACTGCACAACCAAAACCTTTTTTAGACATTTCAATTACAGTTTCTTTTAAAGGTAAGTTTTCTGGAACGATAGGTAATTTTTCTCCTGTATGCATAATTTCACCTACCTTCATAAGCTTCTTTCCTAAAGACCCTCCTGGATGAAAACGGGCAAAGTCTTCGCGGGTAAACCCTCTAATTTTTAATAAAGCAACAGCAATAGCATCTCCTAAAGCTAAAGTTGCCGTAGAGGATGAAGTTGGAGCCAAATTTAAAGGACAAGCTTCCCTTTCTACATTTAGAAAGAGGTGAACATCTGCTTCTTTGGCTAAAGTGGAATTTTTATTGTTTGTAATTGCTATAACTTTGTTACCCCACCTTTTTACAATAGGAATAATAGAAATCAGCTCTGGTGTTTCTCCACTGTTTGATATAGCAATAAGTATATCATCTTTAGATATCATTCCAAGGTCTCCATGTATAGCTTCAGCTGGATGTAAGAAAAAAGAGGGTGTTCCAGTAGAAGACAGTGTTGCAGATATTTTCTTACCGATTATTCCTGATTTTCCCATTCCTGTGATTACTACTTTTCCTTTCGTGTTTAGAATAAGTTCAATTGCCTTGTTAAAGTTCTCATCTAAAGCGTTTAACAGGGATTTTAGAGCTTTTATCTCTTGGGAAATAACTTCTTTACCAATTTCCAGGGGAGTTTTTTCCATTTATGATTTTACCTCTTCTGAAAGAAATGTTGTTTTTGTTGCACATCCTCCGCAGCTACTGGAGCAAGCCAGTTTTTTACCAATTCCCAATTTGTCAAGCTCTTCAAATGAAAACTCTGTTAAAATACCATTTTCATCTTCAAAATATATAACTTCCCTTATAAAATCGTAATTTTTTACTGTATAAATTTTTCCATTTATCTCAACTGTAGAACCAATTTCTGGTAAATCTTTTTTTATAGAGTAGTTTTCAATTTCAAAAGAAAGACAGCACATTAACCTTCCACATACTCCAGTGAACTTTGTTGGAGTAGGAGGTAAGTTTTGTTCCTCTAACATTTCAACATTTACTGAACCAAATTTATCTAAAAATAAAGAACAGCAACATTCATTACCGCACATGCCTATAGCACCACTCATCTGAACTCCGTCTCTCACTCCCACCTGCCTCATTTCAATTCTCATTCTTAGTCTTTTTGCCAGTTCTTTTACAAGCTCTCTAAAGTCAACTCTTCCATCTGCAGTATAGTAGAAGATAATTTTATTTCTGTTTAATGGAATATAAGCCTTTAAGAGGTTCATTTTTAAACCTAAGTTTTCAGCAAGATTTTTACATATCTGTAGTGCTTTTTCTGATTCTTCTTCATGTTTATCAAATATCAGAATGTCCCTTTTGTTTGCTTTCCTTAAGAATTTATACCTTTTTTCCTCTTCTACGTCAGGAACTGCATTGCCTACAACCAAAACAAGTTCTTCACCTTTTTCACTTTCTATTACTATAAAATCTCCCTTCTTTATGTTTAATGGTACCTCACTTACGTCTGCAAATTTGTTTGTGTCTAAAAACCTTATGCGAACAGTTTTGAGTTTTTCTTTTATATTAACCATAATTTATTCTCCTTTTTGAGTTAGTGTTTTTCCTTTTAATTCAAAGTACAGCTTTTCAAATGCAAGTTTCTTCTTTACACCTTTTTCAATAGCTTTTCTTATTTCTTTTACTTGCTCTGTATAATCATCATAAAATTCAGGAGAAAATTCACCTTTTAAAACTTTTTTGTTAATAAATATATCTAATATATCAAGTAATTTTAATATCTTTTCATTTTCAAGTTTATCAATAGCATTTGCAAATGTTATTATTCCCTCAGGATGAAAGTTTTCAATTTTCAATAGACTGAATAAATCTTTAGCCAAAGTGTATAATTTTTCATCTTGCAAAACTGTTGACGGTAAACACATGCTTCCTTCAGACAGCACTGCTAATTTCTGGGCTTTTTCTTTGTCAACTCCTTTTAGCTCAAGTATTTGAATTATCTCTTCTTTTGTTAAAGGTGAAAATCTTATTTTCTGGGTTCGTGAAACTATTGTCGGCAAGAGTTTAGACTGACTTTCTGCAATTAGTATTATCATACTTTTATCAGGAGGTTCTTCTAATGTTTTCAAAAGAGCATTTGCACTTTCTACATTCATTTTATCTGCTTCATCTATAATAACTACCTTTCCTTTTTCAGACTTTAGTTTTAAGAACTCTATGATTTCTCTAACTTGGTTTATTTTTATCTGATTATTCTCAGGAGTTATAACTTTTAAATTTGGATGAGGATTAAGTTCTTTTTTTTCATACAGATTACTTATTACATTATTTACAAGTTTACAATCTTCACATTCTCCACAACCAAAACCGTACTTTTTTTCACATAAGAAAGCCCGTGCAGTCTGTAAAGCTACTAATTTTTTACCGATACAACTTTTTCCTTCAAATAAGAAAGTATAAGAGGTAAAATTTCTATCTAAATATTTTCTTATTAAGTTTTTTTCTTTTTCATGGCCTATTACTTTCAACTTTATACACTTTCCAAGATATTTTTTTCTTTTAATATTTCTAAAATCTCTTTAAATATATCGTTGACTGGCTTTGTCCCATCTAAAATATATATTCTATCTTGTTCTTCTTCGGCAATTTTCAAAAAACCTTCTCTAAGTTTACGGTGAAACTCTAAATCTTCACTTTCTATTCTATCTTTTTTATCTCCCATTCTACTTAAAGAAACTTCTACAGGTATATCGATTAAAAATGTTATGTCTGGAGATATATTTTCTGTAGCTATTTTGTTCAAGAATTTTATAAGTTCTATGTCTATTCCTCGAGCATATCCCTGATAAGCAAGGGTAGAATCTATAAATCTATCACAGATAACATAGTATCCTTGCTGTTTTAAGGGTTTTATAACATTATTAACATGTAAATTTCTGTCTGCTTCGTATAAAAATAGTTCAGCCTTAGAAGGGAAAATTTCATCTGTATGGGACAACAAAATTTCCCTTATTTTCTTCCCTGTTTTGGTTCCTCCTGGTTCCCTTGTTAAATAGGATTTTTTACCTCTTTCTAAAAGAAACTGGTGAAGTAACTTTGCTTGCGTAGTTTTTCCTGCTCCTTCTATTCCTTCAAATGTTATAAATAAACCTTCCAACTATAAAACCACCTATGGTATAAATCATAGAATTTAAACTTGTTAACTATATAATTATAAACAAAATATTAGTACATGGAGGAAAAAATGGCAGAAAATAATGCAAATAATCAGGTAAAGATAGATAGAGAAAAAGTTGAAGAAGTATTGGAAAAAATAAGACCAGCTTTAAGATTTGATGGTGGAGATGTTGAATTGGTAGATATAGGAGAAGATGGTACTGTATACGTTAGATTAATGGGAGCTTGTTCGGGATGTGCAATGTCTTTAATGACACTTAAAGGCGGAATTGAACAGAGATTAAAACAGGCTATTCCAGAAGTTAAAGAAGTTGTTGCTGTCAATTTAGACCAGCCAATGTTTTAAAGTATAAAAAAGCTACCCGTCGTGGGTAGCCTTTATATTTTCAAGCAGCCTGTTCATTTTTTTTAATAAATTCTTTTATTTTTACTTCCATTAAATCTTTCAGATACAATTTTCTTCTTTTTAATCTTTCTTCTTCAGCTTCAATCTCTGGGTCTGGAGGATAATGTTTATCTAACTTATGAACTTTCCACTTTAGCTCCTCATGTTCCTCATACCATTCTTTAAACTGAGGGTCTGTCTCAAGTAATTTTGTGATAGCTTCTTCCCTTGTCATGAGGATAAACCTCCAAATAAATAATTGTATTTATAATACTAAGTTCCATGTTGCCAGCTGGCAAGATACTCTTTTTGTTCTGGTGTTAATTGGTCTATTTTTATTCCCATTGCTTCAAGTTTTAATCTGGCAACTTCAAAATCAAGTTCATCAGGGACTTTGTAAACCTTAGGTTCTAATTTGCCTTTGTTTTTAACAAGATATTCTGCTGATAAAGCTTGATTTGCAAATGACATATCCATAACCTGAGCAGGATGTCCTTCAGCTGCTGCAAGGTTAACAAGTCTTCCTTCAGCAAGTATGTATATTTTTCTTCCATCAGATAAAGTATACTCATCAACGTACTCTCTTATTTTTCTTTTTGATACGGCCATCTCTTCAAGTGCTTTTATATTTATTTCAACGTCAAAGTGTCCAGAGTTTGCAACAATACATCCATCTTTCATCGCTTCAAAGTGATGCTTATCTACAACATTTATATTTCCTGTTACAGTAACAATAAAATCTGCCTCTTTTACAGCATCTATCATAGGCATAACTCTATAACCATCCATCCGAGCTTCTAAAGCTTTAAGAGGGTCAACTTCTGTAACAATAACGTCAGCTCCCATTCCTTTTGCTCTCATTGCAACTCCTTTTCCACACCATCCATAACCAGCCACCACAAATGTAGAACCTGCTAAAAGTCTGTTTGTTGCTCTTAAAATTCCATCTATAGTTGACTGTCCAGTTCCATATCTATTGTCAAATAAATGCTTTGTATAAGCGTCATTAACAGCAATAACTGGAAACTTTAGGACACCTTCTTTTTCCATTGCCTTAAATCGTATTACCCCTGTGGTAGTTTCTTCTGTACCACCAATAACATTAGGTATCAAGTCCTGTCTTTCCTGATGGAGAGTTGATATTAAATCTCCGCCATCATCCATTGTGATATTTGGCTTTTTGTCTAAAACAGCATAAAGATGCTTGTAATAAGTATCTCTGTCTTCACCATGTATAGCGAAAGTAGGTATCTGATATTCCTTTACAAGGGCTGCAGCAACATCATCCTGAGTTGACAATGGATTAGAAGCTGTTAGATAGACATCAGCACCGCCAGCTTTTAAAGTAATCATAAGATTTGCAGTTTCGGTGGTAACGTGCAAACAGGCTCCTATTGTTAAACCTTTAAAAGGTTTTTCTTTTTTAAATCTTTCTCTTATACTCCTTAAAACAGGCATATCCTTTTCAGCCCACTGAATTCTTAATTTTCCTTTTTCTGCAAGAGATAAATCTTTTACATCATACTCCATGTATTCTCTCCTTTTTGCTTTTTTATTAATATTAAAGATATTATTACACAGATGGTGAATTTTAAGTTATGTTAAATTATAATTATATAGATATGAAGAGGAGGATAGTTTGAAATCCTTAACATCTAACGAAATTAGGAAAAGTTTTTTAAAGTTTTTTGAAGAAAAAGGGCATCATATAGTTAAATCTTCTTCCATTATTCCAGAAACTGACCCAACACTTTTATTTGTTAATGCTGGGATGGTTCCATTTAAAAATGTGTTTTTAGGATTAGAAAAAAGACCATATAAAAGGGCAGCATCCTGTCAAAAAGTTTTTAGGGTTTCAGGTAAACATAACGATTTAGACAACGTCGGCTATACACCACGACATCATACATTTTTTGAAATGCTTGGAAATTTTTCTTTTGGTGATTACTTTAAAAAGGAAGCCATAGAGTATGCATGGGAATATTTAACTAAGGTTTTAGAAATTCCTGAGGAAAGATTACATGTTTCAGTTTTTATTGAAGATGAAGAGGCCTACAATATCTGGAAAAATCATATAGGTCTTGATGAGAATAAGATACACAAACTTGGAGTGGAAGATAACTTCTGGTCTATGGGGGAAACTGGTCCCTGTGGTCCCTCTTCAGAAATCTATTTTGACAGAGGAGAGGAATTTGGAAATCCTGAATTTGGAAGTGATGAAGATAACAGATATTTAGAAATATGGAATTTAGTATTTATGCAGTACAATAGGGATGAAACTGGTAGGTTAACTCCTCTTCCACATCCAAATATTGATACTGGAATGGGACTTGAAAGAATAGCTTCTGTTTTACAAAATGCACCTTCTAATTATGAAACTGACCTTTTTATGCCTATCATAAGATGGACTCAAGATATATCTGGTAAAAAATACTCTGCAGAAAATCCAGAAAGTATAGAAACAATTTCTATGAGAGTAATTGCAGACCACTTAAGGGCTCTAACTTTTCTTATCTCTGATGGAATTTTACCTGCAAATGAAGGAAGAGGTTATGTTTTAAGAAGAATTCTTAGAAGAGCTTTAAGATATGGACAGGAAATAGGCCTTGATAAACCATTTCTCCATAAAGGTATAGATGTTGTTGTGGATATAATGAAAGAGACATATCCAGAACTTATTGGAAATAAAGAATTTATAAAAGGAATAGTAAAAGCAGAAGAAGAACGCTTTATAAAAACTTTAAAAAGAGGTATGGAACTTCTATACCAGATTATTGAAAAGGCCAAAAAAGAAGGGAGAAAACATATAACAGGTAAAGAAGTTTTCACTCTTTATGATACTTATGGATTTCCTGTTGATTTAATTGAGGACATTGCAAGGGATAATGACTTTGGAGTAGATATAGCTGAATACTATAAATATTTAGAAGAACAAAGGGAAAGAGCAAGAAAAAGCTGGAAATCACAGGCTAAAGAAGTTAAACCAATTTACATAGACTTAAAAAATAAACTTCCAGAAAACGAGTTTTTAGGTTATGAGCATTTAGAAATAGATGATGCACAAGTTTTATCAATAATTAAAGAAAATAAAGAAGTTGAAACTATACAGGAAGGAGAAGAAGGAGAGATAGTACTTGACAGAACTCCATTTTATCCAGAAAAAGGAGGACAGGTAGGAGATACAGGTATAATAGAAACTGATGGAGCATTATTTCAGGTTTATGATACACAAACACCTGTTGATGGTCTAATAGTTCATAAAGGTAAAGTAATTTACGGCACGTTAAGAAAAGGTGAAGTGGTAGCTGCAAAGGTGGACAAAGAAAAAAGACAGGATACTATGAGACACCATACAGCTACACATCTATTACACGCTGCTTTGAGAAACATACTTGGGGAACATGTAAAACAGGCAGGTTCTCTCGTCTCTCCAGATATACTTAGATTTGACTTTACCCATTTTGATAGTCTAACTGATGAGGAACTTGAAAAAGTTGAAAAACTGGTAAACGAAGAAATAATGAAAAATGAACCTGTGATATGTAGAGAGATGCCCTACGATGAGGCTTTAAAAACTGGAGCAGTTGCCATATTTGATGAAAAATATGGAGATATAGTTAGGGTTATATCTGCAGGTATATCAACAGAACTTTGCGGAGGAACACATGTAAATCGAACAGGAGATATAGGATATTTCAAAATATTATCCGAAAGCTCTGTAGCTTCTGGAACAAGGAGGATTGAAGCTGTAGCAGGAAGAAAAGCCGTAGAAAAATCTTTAAAAGAGCATAATCTTATAAAAGATTTATCCTATATACTAACGGCAAAAGAAGATGAGATTGCAGACAGAGTAAAACAACTTCAAGAAAAATTAAAAGAAACTCAAAGGGAACTTGAAGCTTTAAGAAGAAAAAATATAATAGATAAAATTACCGAAATCCTTCAAGTTGAAGAAATAGATGATTTCAAAATTGCGTATGGTAAACTTGAAAATGTAAAACCAAACGAACTTAGAGATATCGCTGATGTTGCAAAGGCAAAACTTGGTAAAGCTATTGTATTACTGGTATCTGTTGATAAAGAAAAAGGAAAAATAAATATGATTGTTAGTGTCTCAAAAGACCTTACAAATAAGTTCAAAGCTGGTGATATCATAAAAGAAATTGCACCTATAATAGGAGGAAAAGGTGGAGGAAAACCGGACATGGCTCAGGGAGGAGGAACTGACATATCTAAATTAGATAAATTATTTGAAACATTTAAGAATATTTTTAAAAGAGGTTGAAAATGGAGAATTTCGAAAATTTTGAAAATGAGTTTGAAAAACTTTTACAAGAAGAAGCAAAAGTAAATTTTTATTCAAAAGGCCAAATAGTAGAAGGTCAGATTGTAAAATTTCAAGATAAATATGCCTTTGTGGATATTGGACAGAAAACAGAAGCTGTAATAAATAAAGATGAAGTAATATCTTTTCCTGAAGGTGCAAAAGTAAAAGCAGTCTATACAGGCAAAAAAACTCCAGAAGGCTATGTTCTTCTTTCAAGAAAACCCTTAGTCTTTCAGGAAGCTCTTGAAAGAGTTGAAAAAGCCCTTGAAAATAAGGAAAAGATAACTGCAAAGCCTGTTAAAAAATTAGAAAAAGGCTTTATAGTCGATTTAGGAGGCTTAAAAGCATTTCTTCCATACTCTGAAGCAGGTTTAAAACAGGGAGAAGAACTTCCAGAAACATTTGAAGTTTATATTTTGAAACTGGATAAAAGCAGAAAAGTTCCCAATATTGTTGTTTCCAGAAAGCAAGTTTTACAGGAAGAAAGAAAGAAGAAAAAAGAAAAACTCCTATCTGAGCTCAGCGAAGGAATAACAGTTCCTGCTAAAGTTGTAAAAGTACAGGACAACGGTGCAGTTTTATCTATAGGAGACCTGATTTATGGCTTTTTACCTGCATCATTATACTCATGGGACAGAGAAAAAAGTGTAAAAGAGCTTGAAAAAGGACAAGAAATTGAAGTAATAGTAAAATCCATAGACAGGGATAATGAAAAAATCATTCTTTCAAGAAAAGACCTTGAAGAAAACCCATGGGAAAAATTCCCTCACAATGTAGGAGATATTGTAGAAGCTCAGGTAAAAGATATTAAAGATGTAGGTTTAATTGTTAAAGTAGATGGACTGTATGGATTTATACACAAGTCTGAAACTGACCATCTGCATCCTGAAAGGTTTAAATCTAAATTTAAAATTGGGCAAAAGATAAAAGCAAAAATTATTGAACTGGATAAAGATAATCAGAAACTAAAACTCTCTATAAAACAGGCTACTAAAAATCCTTTAGACGAATTTTTAGAAAAATATCCAGAAGGTTCTAAAATTGAAGCTCCAATTAAAGACGTAAAAACTAAAGTTGCGTTCGTAGACCTTGGGGACATTGAGGGTATAGTTCATCTTGAAGATGCAACATGGAACCCAAAAATAAAGAGCATATCACAAGTGTTAAAAGGTAAAACAAAAGAAACGTTTGTGGTTTTAGGAAAAGAGAAAGATAAAATAAAACTTGGAATAAAACAACTTAAAGAAAATCCATGGGAAACATTTTTGAAGAATAAAAAGGTAGGTGATACTGTAAAAGGAAAGGTTGTTAAGCTGATAGATAAAGGGGCATTTGTATCACTGTATGAAGATGTAGAGGGGTTTATACCTGTCAAAGAAATAACACGAGAAAAGATAGAAATACCAAGTGATAAACTGTCTTTAGGGCAGGAAGTAGAAGCAAAAATAATACGCATAAAAGACCATGACATTGTCTTGAGCATTAAACAGCTTGAACTCGATAAAATAAGAGAGGAAAAAAGAAGAAAGAAAGAAGAAGAAGAAAGAAAGCTCAGAGAAAAATTGGAACAGTTAAAACCAAAAGGTGAAGGACTTGCAACTCTGGGAGAGATTATAAAGAAAAAGTTAGAAGAAAAGAAAAAGAAAGAGGAGAAGGATAAATAGTTGATAGTAGATATAGCACTCTTTATTGTAGGGCTGGTATTTATACTTGTGGCTGGTGAGTTATTTACAAATAGTGTTGAAGCAATAGGAGATAAACTTAATTTATCCACAAATTTTACTGGAAGTGTTCTGGCTGCTGTTGGAACAGCAATGCCTGAAACAATACTTCCTATAATAGCTATTTTATTTTTTGCAAAATCAGGTCATGATATAGGTGTAGGAGCCATTCTCGGGGCTCCTTTTATGCTTGCTACTTTAGCATTTCCTATTATTGGGTTAACTATTATACTTGCCTTCCTTCTAAAAAAAAGACCATTAACTATACATATAGAAGAAAACGGACTTAGAAGAGATTTGTCTTTTTTCCTTTTTGCTTATACAGTTGCTTTATTTATAGTTCCTTTTGAAAATAGTGGAGTAAAAATCTTAACAGCTGTATTTTTATTTGCCTTATATGTGTTCTATGTGTACTTAACCCTTACTTCAGAAAGTGATGATATGGAAGAAGTTGAACATCTT
>Ga0256833_1003243_pt1 | contig 11196 bp, 11 predicted proteins | sample 356284metaG_FD_190535 | JGI IMG/M metagenome (GOLD analysis project Ga0256833, IMG submission 190535) | Hydrothermal vent microbial communities from Mid Atlantic Ridge, Atlantic Ocean - 356-284 | ecosystem: Environmental > Aquatic > Marine > Hydrothermal vents | place: Atlantic Ocean: Mid...
TTTATTATTTGAGATAAAAAGTTTTTTTATCTTATCTCTACCTCCTGCTAAAAATAAATCTACTCATATCTTTTTAATATTTTAGTAAATGTTTCATCATTGCTTAATTTACAAGTTAAATTTACACTATTTTCTATTTTAGGTAATTTAATAATATAGTGTTTTCCAAAGTTATCTGAACCTATCTCATTTAATGTATAAATATTATTTTTATCTTTACACTCTATGATATATAAATCATCATCTCTATTTTTTGTAAGAAGAGATATTTTAACTTCTGTATCTTTTAACTCTAAATTTACAATAGAACTTTTAGAGCTATAAACAGCACTATTTGCTAATTTTTTATAAATTTGGGCATTCTCTTTTAAAGCTGAAATAGAGTTATTTTTAGAATTACAACCACTAAATATTGTTAAAACTGGTAAAATCAGAACTAATTTTGAAAATTTCATAATCATCTCCATACTATTATTAATATCATTATAGCAATTATAGTATAATAAGTTAAATTTTTAACCTATAATATTATTTATAGGTTTTATTGGAGCAATAATTGAAACAATTAGCTATTGCCTTTACTGGACCATCAAATAGTGGTAAAACTACACTTATAGAAAAAATATCTAATAAATTAAGTGGTAAATATAAAATTGCTATTATTAAACATGACCCATCTAATAAAGCAATATTTGATAAAGAGGGTAAAGATAGCGATAGATTTTTTAAAAGTGGTGCTAATGTTGCAGTTGTATCAGAAGAGAGAACAACAATATTTAAACACTCTACATCAAATTTAAAAGAGTTAATAAAAGCTCTATCTCCATTTGATTTACTATTAATAGAAGGACTTAAAACTTGGGATTTACCTCGAATTGGTATCTTTAGAGGTAAAATAGATGAAACTTATCTACCCTACCTACAAGCTATTGCTATAGATGATACTATAGCACAAGAAGAGTTAAATAATTTAAAGGTTACAATATTAAATTTAAATAATATAGATTCTATAATAGATTATATTTGGGAAAATGCAAAAAATACAAGGAGTATAAGTGGAGAAGATATTTAATAAGATAGAAGAGATAGCATTAGAGATAGATAATTTAATTAAAAATGGTGAAAGTGGATATAGTAGCAGTAGCAATTCAACAGGAGATATTCAATTAAAACTAGATATTCAAAGTGATGAGATAATAGAGAAAATATTAACTCAATTACCAGAGATTAAAGCAATTATTAGTGAAGAGAAAGATGATATATTAGAAGTTAACTCTAATGGTAAATATATAGTATGCTATGACCCATTAGATGGTTCTAGTATTGTAGATTATAATTTATCTGTTGGTTCAATCTTTGGAATATACGAAGATGGATTGGATGGTAATAGCTTAAAAGCATCAGTATATATTGTGTATGGACCAAGAGTAGAGATGGTAAAAACAATTAAAGGTAGTAAACCACAACACTTTAGATTGAAAAATGGTAATTTTAAACTCCAAAGAGAAATTACTATGCAAAATAGTGGTAAATTAAATGCACCTGGAGGAACACAAAAAAATTGGTATCCACACCATAAGGCTTTAATAGAATCTCTATTTGCAAATGGTTATAGATTAAGATATAGTGGTGGTATGGTTCCAGATTTACACCAAGTGTTATTAAAAGGTGGTGGATTATTTAGTTACCCTGGAACAACAGATAAGCCTAAAGGAAAGCTTAGAGCTTTATTTGAGGTAATTCCATTTGCTTTAGCATTTATAGAAGCAGGTGGCGATGCAATAGATGAAAAAGGAGATAGTTTATTAAGTTTTAAACCATCGCATCCACACGATACAACACCATGTTTCTTTGGCTCTAAAGAAGAGATAAAAAGAGTAAAAGAGGCATATAGTGAACAGTAAAGATTTTGTTAAAGATGAGTGGCAGTTAGCATTAGATGAGAAATTAAAAGAGCTTAAAGAGTGTCAAGTATCTAATAATTTAAAAAGTTGTTTTGATTGTAAAAAGTTATTAGAGTGTAAATTAAGAGATGAATATGTAAATGCAGTATATCAAAGTATGAATAAAGGAACAGGAGGTGGTTTTGAATTCTAAAGTTATAAATAAAGAAGATTTAAAAGTTATAAAAAACTCAATTAGAGTTATTCCAGATTTTCCAAAACCTGGAATAATGTTTAAAGATATTACAACACTATTAAATAATCCAAAAGCTTACAATATCTTAATATCACACTTAGTGCAAAGATATAAAGATTATAATTTAGATTATATTGCAGGTATCGATGCAAGAGGGTTTATATTTGGTGCAGCTTTAGCATCACATTTAAATATTGGATTTGTTCCTATTAGAAAAAAAGGTAAACTACCCTACACTACTGTATCTCAAAAATACTCTTTAGAGTATGGATTTGATGAGGTAGAAGTTCACATAGACGCATTTGAAAATGGTAAAGATGAAAAGGCTAGAGTTCTTTTAGTAGATGACCTTTTAGCAACTGGTGGAACAGCCCAAGCTGCTGCAACACTTATTGATATGGCAGGAGCCCAGTGTGTTGAGTGCTGTTTTGTAATAGAGTTAAGTTTCTTAGAGGGAGCAAAAAAATTAAATACTCCTGTTTACTCTATAGTTAAAGATTAAATCTTTAAAAGTAACTTATCTAATAAAGAGGTACTTAATACTCTTTTTGCAAATCCTAATAGGTAAGTTGCTTTTGTAATATAGTATCTCGGCTTAGGCTTTGGATTTAAAATAATTTTATGCACAACAGAAGCTACTGCTTGTGCATCTTCAGAGAATGGAACTTTTTTAGCTTTTCCACTCTTAGCTTTTTGATAATATTCAACAAATCTTGAGTTTTTAGTATCTATATTATCTAAAGTTTTTATAGCATTTTTTCTAAAGTTACTTTTAATTGGTCCAGTATTTAATAAAACAGGATAAATATTACTATCTTTTAACTCTAATCTTAATGTATCTGTTAACCCTTCTACTGCATATTTACTAGCATTATAAGCACCTCTAAATGGAAGAGACACTAAGCCTACTACAGAACTATGCTGTATTATTTTACCATAACCTTGAGAGTGCATAACTTTTAAAACTTCTCTTGTAGCTTCATGTAAACCAAAAACATTTGTTTCAAATTGTTCTCTTAACATAGAAGTTGGAATATCCTCTATTGCCCCAATTTGTCCATATCCTGCATTATTAAACCAAACATCTATTTTCCCATCTATCTCTAATACTTTTTCTATAACTTTTTTAATACTATCTGGTTGTGTTACATCTAATTTCATAGCATTCTCAAACCCCATACTTTTTAACAATTGCACATCTTTTAACTCTCTAGCAGTTGGATAGACCTTTATCATTCTCTCTTTAAGATATTTGGCTGTCTCTAATCCTATACCTGTGCTACAACCTGTAATTACAATATTTGTCACTTTTTATCCTTTTTAAAAAACTTTATTTAAATACTCTTGTATCTCTTTATAGTCAATACTCTCTTTTTCTATTAACTTTTTTGATACAATTTGAATCATTGAATCTAATCTTTTTAAAATATCTTCTACATCATCTCTTAACTTTTTAACTAAAGATGATAGATTAAAATCTAAAGATATATAATATCTATTTATAATTTCATCCATAACTTTATCAAACTCTTCTTTATCTTTTACAGATATACTAAAACTATCTTGATATTTTTTATCTAAGTAAACAATTCCACTTAATAAAACTTTAGCTCTATTTAGTAGTATAGATTTACTTATTATATTCATATCTTGGTTAATATTAATTGGTATTAAAAGTTTGACTTTTTCATATTCAAATCCAAGCCATAAAGCTACAACAGCCTTTGCAGCTTGATAGTTAGCTTGAATTTCTCTCTCTTTATCAGTTAAAATAGTAATTCTCTTTTTACCATAAATTACTTGATTTTTAACTGCATAAATTTCATCTAAAGTAATAAACTTTTTACCATTTTTATAAGCATTAAGAGCTGCTTCATTAATTAGTGTTTCTATAGAAGCTGGGCTAAATCCTGCTGTAATTCTTGCAACCTCTTTTGTATCAATTTTGTGTTGTTTCTCTTCAAGATAGAGTTTAATGATCTGCTCTCTCTCATCAATATTAGGCAATCCTATAAAAACTCTTCTATCAAAGCGACCTGAACGAAGTAAAGCATTATCTAAAGTTTCTATTCTATTAGTTGCGCCAATTACTACAACTCCCTCATTATCGTTAAATCCATCCATCTCTACTAGTAGTTGATTTAGAGTAGCTTCTCTCTCATTACTATCTAAAGAGTCTCTACTCTTACCAACAGCATCTATTTCATCAATAAAAATAATAGATGGTCTTAACTCTTTTGCTTTTTTAAAAAGTTCTTTTACCCTTTTTGCTCCTGCACCTGCATATATATGAACAAAACTAGCTCCACTACTATAAAAAAAAGGAACACTAGCTTCAGCAGATATTGCTTTAGCAATTAATGTTTTGCCAACACCAGGAGGGCCTACTAACAAAACACCTTTAGGCATTTTAATACCAAACTTTTGATATTTAGTTGGGTCTTTTAAAAAATTTATAATATCTTCTAAATCCTCTTTTACATCACTAATTCCAGCAATATTTTTAAATCTATATTGTGGATTAAACTCTGGTTTTATATCTGATGTTATACTATCACTATTACTATCTCTATTATTTTGTGGTTGAAAATGTAAATTTTTATTAGAGATATTTTTTCTTAGTAATATAATTAATACTGCAAGAATAGAAAGAAGTATTAAAACTGCTGTAGATATTAATGCTGTTGAACTTTTACTATATATTCTAATTGGATATTTAGCTAAAAGCCTCTTTTTATTTATAGCATCTTTAGCAACTTTATAACTTTTTAATTTAGTTACTGCAACAATATAGTTATCTTTTATATATATCTCTTCTACTTTTTTATCTTTTAAAATTTTATTAAACTCCTCTCCACTAACTATTTCTATAGAGCTATATATCTTTAAAAAAATATATATTCCAATTGCAATTAAGGCTAAAATAGCACTAATAACTATTGGTTTAAACTCTTTTTTAATATGTAGCATAATTTCCACTCTCTTTGACTTCTACTCTATTAATTAATACCCAATTATGAGTAATATCTTCGTTTGAATCTATATTAACTAAATTGTAATATTGGTCATAACCTCGATATACTCTATTATTACTATTTTCTACTAAAATATTTAAATTAGAGTTATGCTCTAATCTAAATTTATAATTTTTCTCTTTAACTAAAGCTGTTAACTCCTTATGTCTAGCTTTTGCTATTTTACCATTAATTTGCTCTTTGATTAATGCTGATGGTGTATTATCTCTTTTAGAGTATGTAAATGCATGAATATGTGTTAGAGGTAATAACCCTACTCTTTTAATAGCTTCTTGCCAAACTTTATCACTCTCCCCTGGATGTCCTACTATAAAGTCAGTTCCTAATGCATAACCCATATTTGCAATCTTTTCAAAGAGTTTAATATCTTCTTTAAAACTATTTCTTCTATTCATATACATAAGCATTTTATCAGATGTATGTTGCAGTGCTATATGTAAATGTTTAGCCATAAATGGCTCTTTTAATAACTCTAAAAACTCATCTGTAATTTGAATTGGCTCTAAACTACCAATTCTAATTCGTCTAACACCTCTAATCTTAGAAATATCTTTTATTAAGGAGGCTATAGAGTAATTTATATCTTTACCATAACTTCCAACATTAGTTCCAGTTAATATAAATTCTCCAAAACCATTAATTGCTAATTTACTAACTTGCTTTATAATTTGCTCTTTGGGTAAACTTCTAGCATTACCTCTTACATAAGGAATTATACAATAGCTACATCTAAAATCACATCCCTCTTGTATCTTAATAAAAGCCCTACTTTTTCCAACAAATTCTGAAACGACAGTAGAGTCAATATGCTCTAAATCACCAATTTGATAAAATCTACTACTATTTTGTAAAATTTTATCTATTTTTTCCTTTTCAGAATGCCCAATAACACCAAATACTTGCCCCTTATTAAATAACTCTTCACCTTTAGAATGAGAGCCACAACCAGCTAAAATAACTTTAGTGTTTTCATTTTTTCTCTTAATAGTATTTATATAACCTCTTACTGAACTATCTGCACCATTTGTTACTGTGCAAGAGTTTACAACTACAATATCAGCATCTTCTTCACTATTTGCTAAATCAAAATTTTCTAATTTTTTAATCATAACTTGAGTGTCAAATTGATTTGTTCTACACCCAAATGTTTTAAAATAAACTTTTTTAGACATTTATATCTCTTTCTTCTTCTATATCTATTGGTTCTGGTTTTGGAACACCTCTATTAACATAAAAAGATTGTGTTGGATAGGCTATCTTAATATCAGGTTCTCTTGAAATCTCTTCTATTATTTTATTAGATATTGTACTTCTTAATGTTAAAGTAGCATATGCATTAGTTAAATACCATACACTAACTTTCATACCATAGCCTTCAATAAAACTAAAAATTCTTGGCTCTACATTTGTGTTTTTTAACTGATATTTGCTTCTTAATTTATTAAGTTGCTTTCTTGTAATATCGGTATAACCTTTAGAGTATTGTTTTACAATATTTTTTGCAATCATTGTTGCTTTAGAGATATTAGAGTCAAAAGTTATATAAAAATCTATACCATCCCACACAGTCTTTAAGCCAGAGTGAGAATAATTAGCAATTAAATCTGTAAAAATATAGTTATTAGGCACAAAAATTATACGCCCTGCTCTTCTGTTGTGTACATAAGTTGTAAGTGTTATATCTTCATAAATAGTCATTCTAAGCATAGATATATCTACAACATCTCCTACATACTCAATATTACCTCTTACAACTTTTATTCTATCTCCAACATGTATAGCACCACCAATTACTATTACAAACCACCCCATTAACGACATAAACCAATCTTTCATAGCAATTGCAATACCAGCAGAGGCAAAACCCAAAATTGTAATTAAATAATTTACATTTTCTAGATAACTAAATAGTAAAATAAATATAATTACTGTTATAAAAGCTATATTAATAACTTTATTTACAGTGTAAAAACTATCTTTATCAGATAAGTATTTATTAGTTAAATACTTTAAGCCAATAAATATAAATAGAAATATTGATGCAATTACTATAGTTTTTACAGCTTTTTCTATCTCTCTTTTTATGCTATTGTCTATAGAAATCTTAACTTCATCTGCTTTTTTTAGATATACATCTTTAGTAGTAGAGAATATATCTTTAATAGTTAATAACTTTTTTAACTCTTTATTTACTATATCAAGATGTTGCTTATCTAATTTACTATTAGTGATTTTTAATATTTTAGATAATAGCTCTTGCTTTTGTTTTAGCTTTTGTATAGTTTGAATAAGAGCATCATACCTATTTATATACTCTTGCTTTTCATTATCTAACTCTTTTAAATATGAATATCCACCAATAATTGCAAATGGGTTACTAATATTTGGAACATTATCTAATTTAGGTGGCTCAATAAACTTCTTAAATGGGTCAATATCAAAATTTTTAATTAAATTTATTTTATCTTTTAATATTTTATTCTCTTTTTCTAAAGCAGCTAATCTTTTTTTTTGCTTTTTTGTCAAACTCTTTAAAGATTTAAGTTTTAATATTTTATTTTTTATATCTTTTTGTCTATCCAAAAGCTTTTGATGTGTTATATATGCTGAATATGTTTTTGTCCACTCATTATTTAAATCTTTATCTTTATCTAAAGTTTCAAGCTTTGTAGTAAATATTAAAAGTTCTCTATTTATAGGAACTTCTGTTTTATTAACATCTTTTATATTGTTCTTATTACTATTATTTAAGTCAGTACTACTATAAAGCATGACTGATAAAAAAAATATCAGTAGTAAAATTTTTCTCATCAATTATTCCTAAAATTTTGGAGTGCTTCAATAACCAAATTTTTAGGTATATCTCTTTTAATAATATTACTTCCAATTTTTCCATTTGGTAAAATAAATGCAATAGAGCCATTTGAACTCTTTTTATCTAAATAAAAATGCTCATAAAAATCTTCTATATTATCTATTTTAAAAGTAGTAGGTAGATTACTCTTTTTAAGTAACTCTTTTATATCTTCGGCTTCCTCTTTTGATAATAAACCTAAACTTACAGCTAATTCGTTAGCCATAACCATACCAATAGCAACAGCTTCTCCATGTAGATATTTACTATAATTTGTTAAATTTTCAACAACATGTCCAAAGGTATGACCATAATTTAATACTGCCCTAATTCCACTCTCTTTTTCATCTTTATTTACTACATCTGCTTTTAATTTTACAGATTTTGCTATTATAGATATAACATCATCTTTACTATTAAAATTTGCATCCTTTAAAAAGTTGTAGAAATCAAAATCAAACATTACAGCCATTTTTATAACTTCTGCAATACCAGCCGCAAACTCTCTTGGAGGTAGTGTATCTAAAAATGCTGGGTCAATATATACACCTTTTGGTTGATAAAATGCCCCTATTAAATTTTTACCATATTGGTTATTTACACCTGTTTTTCCACCGACACTTGCATCTACTTGAGATAAAAGAGTTGTAGGCATTTGAATAAAATCTATTCCTCTTTGATACATAGAAGCAGTAAACCCTGTCATATCTCCAATAACTCCACCACCAAGTGCAATAAGAGTAGATTTTCTATCAAATTTAGCTTGAAATAATTTATCTAAAATAGTCAAAACTGTATCTATATTTTTATACTCTTCTCCATCTGGCACCTCAATAATTTCTATTTGTGGTGCATCTATTGCATCTATTGCTCTTTGTAAATGAAATTTAGCAACAGTAGGATTTGTTATAATTGCTACTTTATTACTAAAATTTAACTTTTTTAAATCTTCTATATAAATTTTATATGACTTTCTCTCTTTAGCCTCAATATCGATTAAAATTTCCATAATATATACCTATTTTTTTATATATATTTTACTCAAAAATAATTAGAAAAAGGCTACTCTGTAATAGATATTAACAGTTTTGAATGGTTATTTGTTTTTAATAGTAAACTATCTACATCTCTATTAATAAATGATTTAATTCCATTAAAACTCATATCTTTTCTAAAAGGAACTATTAATAAAACTCTTTTTAAATACTTTACAGCTTTTATAGGATTCTTTTTCTCTTGTATAATATTTAATTTTACATTATGTACATGAGATAGTGTTTCATAATGCTCTAAAATATTTCTACTCTCATTAAAGTTACCATCTGGTTCATACTCTCTTAAAGCTAAATTAATTTTTAATGTCTCTGCTATATAAAATGCAATAGAAGATATCTCTTCTAACTCTTTTTCATCACTTTTAATAATAGTTGCTTCTTGAATATTAGATAATTTTGTATCACCATAAATATATATTAACTTTTTATAAGCATATAATTCATTATTAAATTTATTAACTTTTAAATTTTCATTAGAAATTAAAATTAATCCAATATCATAATTTGTCAAATCTGTTGCTAATTCACCCTCTGAGATTGGTAAATAAGAAAATAGTATCCTAATTCTATCATTTTCATATTTTTTTATCTTTTCAGATATTTCAAAGTCATTAGGATTAATAACTCTAATAGTTAACTCTTTATCATCAAATCTATCTAGGATATATATAGCTTCTTCTATATAATCTATAGCCTTTTTAGCATCTACATCTATATCTAAACATAGATAAAAATTCCTACCAAAAGGTTCTGGAAAATTATTACTTCTACTTTTTATTCTATTAAAAACAGTAGTTAATACTTGTGGTTTACCAACTAAAAGTAATCTATCTCTTGGTTTTATCATTGTTGCATTTGTTGGTAAAATTAATTTATTTTCTCTATATATAGCAACAATTCTCCATTTAATTTGAGGAATCGAGCTAATATGTCTAAAGGCATAACTACTTGCAAATGGAACATCTACCTCCATTATTTCACCTTGATTTAAACCTATGGTTTGTGCTGTAACAGGAACATTTGGTAAAAAATCATATAATCTATTAGCTATAATAGTATTAACATCTATACTATTGAGATAACTATCTTTTACATCTCTATAAGAGAAATTTAAGTCTAAAGCAACAACTCTTACCTTTTTATTAAGAACTCTTATATTGTAATAAACTTGTAAAGACTCTTCCATATCATCGATAATAATAAATACAGTTACAAATTTATCTTCTCTACATACTCTTCTTAGTCTAAACAAACTTGTTGGGTCTAATTCTATAAATGTCATATGAGTTATTTTGCTATCAAACTCTTTTTCATCTTCTGTAAGAATTATATAGTTATATAAAGATAAATCTTTAATAGCGAGTTGTTTAATAAATGTTTTAGAAATTTGACCTTTTGCTACGATTAAAATATTATTCATATTCCTCTTTTATATTTTTTAGATAAAATTCTCTTAAAATCATAAAGGCATTATAGCATAATGAAATTTAGTATAGACAATATAGACAATCGTGCAAGAGCTTGTACAATAAAAACTACTCACTCTACAATAAAAACTCCAGTTTTTATGCCTGTAGGAACAGTTGGAGCTGTAAAAGCACTAGATGCAGTAGATTTAAAAGAGATTTTAAAACCAGAGATAATCTTAGGTAATACATATCATTTATATTTACGCCCAGGAGATGAGCTTATAAAAAATCAAGGTGGATTACACAATTTTACTAAGTTTAATAAAAGCTTTTTAACAGATAGTGGCGGTTTTCAAGCTTTTTCGTTAAGTGATAATGTAAAAATAGATGAAGAAGGCATACTTTTTAGAAGCCACATAGATGGCTCTAAACATAAATTTACACCACAAAAAGTCTTAGATATTCAATATAATCTAAATAGCGATATTATGATGATACTAGACGACCTCGTAGCCCTACCAGCTACAAAAGAGAGAGTAAAAGCCTCTATAGAGAGAACAACAAAGTGGGCAAAAGAGTCTATAGCCTACCATAGAGAAAACCAAAAAAAAGGTTTAGCTAAGAGTCAAAATATTTTTGCAATTATTCAAGGTGGAACAGATTTTGAGTTTCGTAAAATATCTGCAACTGAACTTTGCGAGTTA
>Ga0256833_1003244_pt1 | contig 11192 bp, 6 predicted proteins | sample 356284metaG_FD_190535 | JGI IMG/M metagenome (GOLD analysis project Ga0256833, IMG submission 190535) | Hydrothermal vent microbial communities from Mid Atlantic Ridge, Atlantic Ocean - 356-284 | ecosystem: Environmental > Aquatic > Marine > Hydrothermal vents | place: Atlantic Ocean: Mid...
TATCCTTTCCCTGTACAGGATTTCCACTGCCTTTTCCACATCTTCTGTGTTTTCGGGATATATGACAGCCATGGGCATTACGGGGGAAGCATCGGAGGCATCTCTTGAGTATTCTCTCAATCTCTCCTCATTTGTCGATACTTTATCTTCACCCAGAATAAGCCTGAGCCTGTCGATGGGAATCATGGGAACAAGTATAATGCATCGAATGGCTCATTTATACAGGCGTCATCTGAAATCTGTACAGAAAATTTGGAACGGGTGATGGGAAAGATCTCTTGGTGCAAAGTTGAAAACTTGAAAGATCGTCGGGGCCTTCCTGTTTACACGGGGAAGCCCTTTCTATTGTGTGCCGGATTGGTGTGCAGTCGTGATTCCGGGAATAATATAACTTTACTAACTATAATAATTTTGAAAATTCTATGATATCTTGCACTATTTTACAGGCATAAAACTGGTTAGAAAAACTATACTTTCTCGGTTAGTTCATAATGATTGAGTTCCTTTATAATTTTATCCATGTCGGTTGATAGGGCGAAGTTGATTCTTAAATTCGTGCTTCTGGCATTACTTGGTGTAATTCCCCTTATCACAACTGATATTCATTATGGAGGGGGAGACCCCTATTATGGACCAATAGATGCTCAATCTATACTTGAAAATGGTACCATCTTGCTGGATGACTATATCGAGAGTGGCAGGATCCATATAGGATACCAGCTCAGGAAAACCAGAGATGGCAGATTTTACAATAAATATCCGGACGGGACCTCTATATTGCAGATTCCATTTGTGGCAATTGCTCACTATATTTTCAAAATGGACATGACTGAGCGCAGACATAATTACAGATTTCAGAAAATTATGGCCGGGATTATATTCATTCTGATTTTCCTAATTTTTTACAGGATTTCAAGATTGTATTTCGATGAGCGTAAAAGCCTTTTAATTTCGTTCATGTTTATCTGGGGAACATCCATGGTGGGTTCCAATCTTGCTTCTTTATGGACGCATCTGATGTTAATGCTACTTTCCACGCTGGTGATCTATATGCTCCTCATTTATGAGAAAAGGGCAACGATAAAACCCTATATTCTGGGTACTATTTTGTTTCTGACATTCTTTGTAAGGCAAACCGGAGTTTTTCTGGTTATTTCGGTTTTCATCTATCTTTTTCTCAAAAGGGATTTCAGGGTTTTTTTCAAAACTGTTCTGGTTTCATTTATCTTTTTTCTCCTCTATATGGTTTATAACTATCTGGTCTACAAGACACCTTTCAGTTTATACGATACATGGGGACTGCGATTTCACAATTATGGACTGAGAAATTTATACTGCCTTCTTACCTCTCCCACAAGGGGGCTCTTTGTCTTTAATCCTGTTCTTCTTATTACCGCAGCCGGAGTATTCCTGTACTGGAAAGAATTCCCGAAGCATTTCAGGTATCTTCTGATGCTCTGGATAACCGGAATCATTCTTATGGTATCCTACTTCTGGACTGCATGGTGGGGGGGATGGGCCTATGGTCCGAGGTTGCTGGTGGAAATCTTTCCCGGATTGTTCGTTCTGACCTTATGGGTATTGAAAAGGAATCCGAATCTATTCAGGTACTTTTTGTTATTGTCGATTGCCGGACTGTTTATCAATTTCGTGAATTCTGTCAAGAACAAATATGCACATGATATTAACAGGATAGTTTACACGCTCTATTCTCCGGGAGATTACAGCAAGATAGAATGGTTTTACTGCTCGTGGGAGGCCAATCAAATACTTGCTTCTCCGTATACCAATCGGGTTTTAGAAAGGAGGGTAGAGATGTTTAAAGACAGGTAGTGATCGCTTCTGGCCATCACTTCCGGCGATTCCCGGAAGTGAACTGGACGATGGACGCATGGAATTTTTCCCCTGTATTCCGGCTTTGCATAAGGAATCTCAGAAAATTCCATACTGACTCACTGGATGTTTTAAAATTGAGTCATGCTATCAGTATTTATCCTTTCCCAGATGCCCCAGGTGGAAATAATCGGAAGGGTTGTGGATTCTATTAATGGGGAGCCGATCGAATATGCTGTTGTGGTCCTGTACCGTCTGAAGGATTCTTCACAGGTGGACGGAGCATACACGGGCCGGGGCGGACGCTTCCGATTCACTGTCCCTCCGGGTTCCTATTATATCAGCGTGGACTTCGTTGGATTCAGGAGCAGAAGGGTGGGGCCTTTCAGGGCACTTCCCCCCTCTGTGGATCTCGGGGATATTCCCCTTTCTCCGGCGGCTATCCGGATGGATGAGGAGGTTGTGGAGGCGGAACCCCTGCGGATTCGCCACGAGGTGGATAGAAAAATCATTACCCCATCCTCCGATATGACGGCCGCGGGGGGGAGTGCAGTGGATGTTCTGCGCAATGCTCCGGGGGTGGAAGTGGATATGGAGGGAAATGTGAAGATAAGGGGGAGCGGAAAGTTCACTCTGCTTATCAACGGGAGACCCACCGTTATGGATCCCGCCGATGCACTCCAGTCCATCCCCGTCAGTCAGATAGAGAGAATCGAGATAATAACCAATCCCTCTGCCCGATACGACCCAGAGGGAAATGCCATAGTCAATGTAATCACAAGACGCACAGCATCTGCGACGGGAGGGGGAATGGTTTCCCTTAGGCTGGGGACCTACGATAACCTGGGTTTGAATTTTCTCATGAATCGAAAGGAGGGGAGATGGAATCTGTATGCCGGAGGCAGGGGAAGTATATTTGCCCACTACGGCAATTACAACCGAATTACGCTTCAGGAAGGGGATACTCTCCTGTACTCCCCCGATGGAACGGTGAGGAGGAAGATGATCCCCCTTTTCCTGTATTCCGGATTCGATTATGACAGAAACAGGCACTTCTTCAATGGGGAAGCGGGAGGAGGAAGATTCATGTATATGGGCGGGAATACGACCATGTACATCACTCCCACAGACACCACATATTCGATAACCGATGGTCAGTTCGGTGGAAACAGATATTCTCTCACCCTGGATTATCAGAACAGAGGAACGGGGACCTTCGAGACAATGCTTTACTTCAGTGGTTTTGGGTTCGATAAGAATTTCACCACCAGGACGGACAACGAATACATGAGGACCTTTGGAAATGGGCAGAGGAATCGCACGAGACTGGATATTTCATACGCCTCGGGCGGCGGGTCCCGTCTCGATATGGGGTATCGTCTGGACCTGCGGACATCCAGCTCCCTTGAGGGTTTCGACTACTATTCTCCGGCTGATTCCCTTATCATGCGGTACCTGTATTCCATAAGGGGCAGGAGGCTGATTCACGCCGCATATTCCGAATACACCATGAGAGCAGGGATATTTACGCTAAAGGCCGGCCTGAGAGGGGAATACACATACAGGGACATCTACACCAGCGCAGACCAGTGGGGCAGGGTGGTGGTGGAGGCTCTGGACCTCTTCCCCACATTTCATGCCCTTGCAAAAAGGGATAATGTGGAGTACAGGCTCAGTTATTCGAAGAGGATCAATCGCCCCAGCGATTTTTCCCTTCTGCCCATTCGCATCTGGCGGGGGATAAGGGAGGCCATGGAAGGCAATCCCGGACTGCTTCCAGAGTACTCCGAGAAGACGGAAGGGGGCTTTTCCATATACGGGGAAAGGCTCTATCTGTCGGCCGATGCATTCTATTCCTACGACAGGAATGTGATAGAGCGCTACAGTGTCCTGGACAGCGGTGTGGTGGTTTACAGGGTGGACAATGTGGGCAGCCGCTCCTCCTATGGGCTGGAGACCTCTTTCGAATATAATCTGGCAGGGGGAAGAACCCTGAACCTGGACTTTATGGGATACATGTACGATTTTGGTTCCGGGACATCGGGCTTCTACTACAGGGTGGAAGGGGGTGTAAAGTGGAGGGTGGCTTTTGCCGCTCTGGAGCTGAAAGCCACCTACAGGGGACCATACACCACCCCCGTGAGCAGAGTCGAGGGGATATTCTCCCTCGATGGGGGAGCGGGTGTGTTCCTCTCCAGAAAATTGAGGATAAATCTCTCCTTCAGGAATATGCTGAACACATACGAGGTCCGTCAGGCCTCCTTCTTCGGGGGGCAGGAAATAATATCCGTGAGCAGGCCCTTCTACCCGCGTCTGAGCCTTTCTTTCACCTATCTGTTCGACAGGGTCAATGTAAAGCGCAAATTTATACGGGAGGAGGGGGGATTCGAGATGTTTTGAAATATAGCAGGGTAAGTTCAAGGTGTTCAGTTCGTTTTTAATCGTTGAAACTGCGTTGTTCTGCGCATAAAATTTAACGCATGCTGAAAATAGTTCTCATTGGCGCTACATTCGTTGTAAACTCTTCTGTGGATGAGCCAGATATCAATCCGGGGGATGGAATTTGTGAAACCTCTTCTGGATATTGCAGTCTGAGGGCTGCAACCGATGAGTCCAATCTCCTGGTGGGTTATGACACCGTGACTTTTGCGGTCAATTCTGTTATTGTTGACTCTTCCATTTATGTTTCCGATTCCCTCTATTTGTCGGGAAATGTTACTGTTGATTCTATATTTTGTGGATTTGGCGCTGACTGTATTTTTGCGACTTCTTATCTGGAGGTGAGGAACATATACATTCGCTCCGGGAAGACAGGTATAAGCTCCCGGTACCACCTGAAGGCGAGGAACCTTTACATCGTTGCCGATACCTTTGCCGTTTATTCATATGGGGGGAAGGTGGAGATAAGGAATTCCGAACTGACATCTCCATACTGGGGAATTGCTTCCTACTACGATACTCTGGTGGTCGTGAGGAATACATCCATCAGCGGTGGAAGTGTGGGAATAGAGTACTACAGCGATGGAAATGAGGCTCCGGATTCCGTCCTCAACAGCACCATTGTATCGGATGGAATCTGTCTGCGCTTCGTGATGAACGGGAAGAATACTTATGTCAGGAACAACACCTTCCAGTGCACGGGACAGGGAATAGGGATATACGACGAGGAGGTGAATCCGGCTGTCCCCGAATCTGTATTCGTGGAGTACAACGATTTTTACATATACGGCAGAGGGGCAACTGCCATCGCTGTCTCGGGATGCAATAGGTGCAGTATCGGGTCCAATACCCTTCTGGGAACCGATACATCGGGGTATTTCATATACCTTTCCCGGGTCAACAATTCGGACATATGGTCCAACACCAATATGAACGGCACACTCTACACCGATGCCGGAAGGTATATGGCGATAACGCTGGAGAGTTCCGATTCCAACAGGGTCCGTCTTAACAGGTGGGCCTTTTCATACCTCAAGGACTCTACCGGTGGAATACAGCTGTTATACGGGAGCGATTACAATCGGGTGGATTCGAATTATGTGGCCAGCTTCGTATGGGGAGGCCTCGTGGTTTATGACAGCAGTTCCTACAATACTTTCTATCTGGATTCTCTGGTCAATACTGCCGGCATTCAGGTGAGGCGCCACTGGATGGGCCGGTATTCCTTCCCCTTCAATATAGATACGCTCTACTCGGGACCTGTGGGAAGGGGCAATCTCTTCAGAAAAGTCTATTCCCTGGGCCTGTATATGGCCATGCTCGTGGTGGGGATGGATTCCACGGTGGTGGATTCGTCTTATCTCGAGGTGGGGGATCTGTGGGATATAGTGATGACCAATGCAGGCTCCCGTGTCTTTATTGACAATACTGTCCTGAAGGGGGCTTCCACATCCACGGATATCGGTGGATATGGTATTTCCCTGGAGTATTTCTACGGCTCGAAAGCACTGGCGAGCGAATATGCGGATGACAGCCTCTTCGAAATCCATGTGACCAACAGCGTATTTCAGGACCTCATGTATCAGTTCCGGGTCATGGACATGGACACTTCCTATATCAAACTCGATACCATATTCTCCGCCGCAAACAATAATCTTATAACGGGGAACACTTACGGATACTACGGGGAGTACTATCTGCCGGTCGTTGTCCAGACTCTGGATCTGGACTGCAATACTTCCATCCTTTCCATAGATTCCGTGCGCATAGCGGATGCATGGGGAGCATACACCACCCTGGATAAATTGAATACCACCGATGCCCTCTGGTCCTTCCACTGGGAGCCCGTCTCCACGGTCTATTACGATTCGCTCCACATGTGGTACCCTCTTGCGGTTTATCTGTATGATGATGCGGGAAATCTCAGCACCTATAACCCCTTCACCGTCACCCTGTACGGTGAGAATGGAAGAACCCTGAGTTATAGCCTGAATGTGGAGAGGGGACTGGTGAATTACACTGACCCCTGCCCTGCATCGGGGTATCCCAAGACGGTGGACAGCAGGTGGCTGGTTATAAAGATCCAGTATGACCCTGGATATCTGCCTGTGGCCAGTCCGGAGGAAAAGCAATACAGGATTACCATTGGAAGATTTCAGGTTCCCGCATCCTTTGGGGAAACGGTCAGGATCTTCTCCCCCTCCGGTCGACTGGTGAAAAGCTTCAGGGTTCAGGGCGATGCCCATATCGAACTGCCTTCGGGGATTTATCTGCTGAGGGTTTCCGGCGGAGTGTACAGAGTTCCCGTCTTCTGAATCGGGAGGGCTTCCCCTCCCTTAACCTTTTCGGTCAGATGAAGAAGTGGGAAAAGTTCTGGAAGGAAAGAGAAAGGTTGAATGATCTGGTTCTGAGAAACACCGATAAGGTTACGAAGAGGTTCTTCAGCCTGGATTCTCAGGTTTACAGGGATGGTGCGATACCGGCAAAGTACAGGGAGCTCATGGGTCTGGTGGCCTCTCTGGTCCTTCGATGCGATGATTGCATAACATACCACATGGTGCAGGCCCACAGGTCGGGGGTCTCCAGGGATGAGGTGGTGGAAGCAATGAGCATCGCCCTTATCGTTGGTGGTTCCATCGTTATTCCCCATCTCAGGAGGGCTTACGAGATAATGCTGGAGCTGTATGGGGAGGATGACGGGGTCGATTCCTGATCTGGATTAAAATTAAACGATGGCAGTTCCGAAGGAAGTACTCAGGAGATACAATGAGCTGGTGGATTTGCTCAACAAATACGACTACTATTACTATGTCCTGGACCGGCCCCTGGTGTCCGATGCCGAGTATGACCGGCTGAAGAGGGAACTGGAGGAGATAGAGAAGAACTATCCGGAGATCATCCGTCCCGATTCTCCCACCCAGAGGGTTGGGGGCAAAGTGGCTGAAGGCTTCAGAGAGGCCCCCCACCGAATTCCCATGCTCTCCCTTGAGAATGCGATGAACGAAAATGAACTGCGCCAGTGGCTCAGGAAGATAAAGGACCAGTTCCCCGATGCTGAATTCTGCGCCGAACCCAAGTTCGACGGCACCTCCCTCGAGCTGGTCTATGAGAATGGGATTCTCGTCAGGGCCATAACCCGCGGCGATGGGACGAAGGGGGAGGATGTAACTGCCAATGCAAAGACCATCAGGACCATTCCTCTCAGGTTGAGGGTAGATTCTCCCCCTGTTCGTATAGATGTCAGGGGGGAGGTCCTCATATCCAGAAGGGATTTCGAGGAACTCAACGAAAGGCTGCTCCGGGAGGGAGGGAGGACATTTGCCAATCCCCGAAATGCGGCCGCGGGCTCCCTCAGACAGCTGGACCCTTCCATTACGGCCAGTAGGCCCCTCACCTTCATAGCATGGGGTGTGGGCTACTATGAGGGTATATCCTTCGAAGACCAGTGCCAGATTCTGGATACCCTGGACAATTTCGGATTCAAAACCTCCCGGCCCCGAAAGAGATGCAGTGATATTGAGGAAGTTGTCAGGTATTACCGGGAAATGGAGGAAAAGAGGGATTCCTTCGACTACGAGATGGATGGAATCGTGGTGAAGGTGGCCCAGCTTTCCATACAGGAGCGGCTTGGGGCCACATCCCATCATCCGAGATGGGCTATAGCCGGCAAGTTCAAGCCCGTGGAGAGGACCACCCGGATAAAGGATGTGGTTTATCAGGTGGGAAGGACGGGAATCATCACGCCGGTGGCCATACTGGAGCCCGTGGAGGTGGGTGGAGTGGTGGTTTCCCGCGTATCTCTTCATAACTTCGATCAGGTGAGGCAGATGGATGTTCGGGTGGGGGACTGGGTATATGTCCGCCGTGCCGGTGATGTGATACCCGAAATCACGACTGTTATAAAGGAAAGGCGTCCTCCCGATACAAAGCCCATAGAGCCGCCGGACAGGTGTCCCGTCTGCGGCGGGCCTGTAGTGAAGGAGGGGGCCTATCTCAAATGCATAAACATGGCGTGTCCGGCAAAGCAGGCCGGACAGCTGGAATATATGGCCAAGGTGCTGGAAATCGAGGGGCTGGGTGAATCCACTGCCAATGCAATGGTGAAGCATGGTCTGGTGAAGGATCCGGCGGACCTGTTCGCCCTCACTCCCAGGGATATAATGAAGCTTCCCGGTTATGCTGTCCGCTCTGCCACGAAACTGTACGAGCAGATTCAGAGGGCAAGGCGCATTCCCCTGGATAAGTTCATTACCGTTCTGAGCATTCCTGGTGTGGGGAAGGAGACTGCCCGCCTCCTGGCAGAGCATTTTAAAACCCTGGACAGGTTCCTCAATGCCACCGAATCGGAACTGCTTTCCATCAGGGGGATAGGGCCCCAGCTGGCAAAGAACATCGTCACTTTCATACGCAACCCCCAGAACAGGAGCGTCATAGAAAAGATGCTCCGGAATGGGGTGGAAGTCCTTCCCGTTGAGAAAGAAGGGGAGGAGGTGAAGGAGAGTCCCTTCGCCGGGAAGAGGGTGGTGTTTACCGGTGAACTGGAGAAACTGACCCGGAGTCAGGCGAAGAAAATAGTGGAGAGCCTGGGGGCAAAGGTTACTTCCAGCGTTTCCAGAAGCACCGATATGGTCGTGGTGGGGAAGAATCCGGGCAGAAAGTACAGGGATGCCCAGCGATACGGAGTCAGAATAGTTCCGGAGGAGGAGTTCTACGAGATGCTCCGGCAGGCGGGGGTGGATATATCTTAGCGGGGAAAAATCCCCGCATTCAGGTATTAGAAGGCGTAGTCTGCACCCAGGGTCAGCAGTGCTCTGTTGTTCAGGAAGTCGTATTCCGTCTCGAATATCACCTTGGCGTTCCTGTAGAGGTAGTGGGAGTATGTGAATGAGAAGGTGTACATGCGCTTCGCATAGTAGGCCGACCCGGATGGGGCCTCGATGATGTTCAGCAGTAAGGATATGATGTTCATGTCGTCCTTCACATAGTCCAGCCCGATGAATCCACCGTAGAAGGCGTTGGTGTTATCGTTGTCGAATCCGTACATGATCTGGGCGAAGAGGTATGAATTACCGAAGTTCTTTGCAAAGTCTATCCCCGTTCTGTAGAGCTTAAGTGCATTGTTCAGCGTATCCACATCGTCTCCGTAAAGGGCGAAGAGGCCCAGCTGGAAGTCAACGGGAATTGCGTAGTGTCCGAAGAACCACTTGTTGTTATTCGTATCGTAGTTTCCACCCTCGGCAGGACCTATGCCGTTGCCATTCACAACACCCACATTGAGATCAGAAATCCCAAACACAATTCCCCTGTGGTAGGTAAGGTTGGCATTGAGGTTCGTGGCCTTGAGCTTGTAGATGTAGTAGTCGGAGCGGGTGAGCCTGAGCTCCCTGGGGAACATGAAGTCCGAAATCTGGAACTGCCCTATCATTATGGAGAAGGGCAGTACATTGTGAATGTCCACCCAGGCGTCCTCGAAGAATGGGGCTTCTCCCTTCTCGAAGATGGTGTACGCATAGAAGCTCACATTCTCCCCTATGGCTCCGCCCGTCAGGAGTTTCACGATCCAGGGGGTCTTGAAGTCGGCAAAGGCGGTTTTGTTTTTGAAGTCGATGTTGGTGTCGAAGTAGTGCATGAATCTCATGGCAATGGGCGGTTTCTTGAAGAGATTCAGGACATCGTCTATGACCTGGTCATCGTATGCCCTGTCCTGCATCCCCCCCAGCACATATCCGTTTGCTATAAAGTCCTCTCCGAAGGGTTTGAGCTTTGGATATGCCACATGACATGTACTGCACGAGAGATGATACTGACGGGCGAACGCGGGCACGGCACCGGCCCGGCCCACCATGGTAAAGAACATTCCAAGAGCGGCAACAGCGAACAGTGTTCTTCTCATGCAGAAATTTTAAAGAAAAATGCACCTTCCTGTAAAGTACGGTGCATAAATAACATGCATCTCATAGAATTTAGTTGAGTCTTCGAAAACCTGAAAAGGGCCACAGGGCCCTTACCTCAGAAGTATCTTCTTCCTCTCCACCAGTCCCCTGCGGTCCCTGAGTATGATGAGGTAGATGCCGGGTCTGATCAGTTGAGGGGGCACGGCACGGGTGTCTTCCACCGATTTTCTCATGATGAGCCTTCCCCTGATGTCGTAGACTTCCATGGTCAGCCGACCGGTGAGGCCATATTCGGGCTGGTACACGGGGGTGACATTCTCATCGAATACGAAGATTACGCTGTCCACATAGGGGGTTTCATCGCCGTAGGGATCCGTATCCGAGTTTATGCTGTGCAGGACCAGTTTATACTGGATGAATTCCACCATTGTGGACTCGGGAAGGGTGCACGCGAACCGGGTTTCATCGGTATTCAGGGAGCAGGTAAGTATGCTGGAAGTGGATGTAAGAGCCCAATTCTGGTTATTTAGGTCTGTTTCGTTTCTGGCATATCTTATATAGAGGTCTGCATTTGCAAGTTTCTTCCCCACAACGACGATGGAATCGAGGGCAAAGCTCCCATCGTTTGTGGGACCTGTGGCATCCAGTTTGTTGGAGATGATGACGGCGGAATCGGGATAGGCGAGGTTGACAGCGTACCAGTAAAGGCCTTCTCTATATGGATCATCTTCTCCCATGGTACCGGCCCTCACCAGAAGGTCCGAATTGAAGTCCCCGTTGAGATCCCCTGCCCCTGTTCCGAAATAGCTGCGGCGGGGAATATCTGTAGTGTGGAGGACGAATAGACCTCCACCTTCGTTCACTATGGCATATATGGTACTGTCTTCGGTTGTGGTTCCGTCCGTGTAAGATGCCACATAGAGGTCCATGTCCCCATCGTTGTCCACATCTGCTGCTGCCAGCCCCATGGGATAGGGTACATACTCTGCATACACCGGTGCAAATTGCCTTTCGCCCAGATTACGA
>Ga0256833_1003245_pt1 | contig 11192 bp, 7 predicted proteins | sample 356284metaG_FD_190535 | JGI IMG/M metagenome (GOLD analysis project Ga0256833, IMG submission 190535) | Hydrothermal vent microbial communities from Mid Atlantic Ridge, Atlantic Ocean - 356-284 | ecosystem: Environmental > Aquatic > Marine > Hydrothermal vents | place: Atlantic Ocean: Mid...
TGCAGAATATTTGATAAAAGGAATAAAAAATAGGAAAAGAACAGTAATACTTACTACACAAGGTAAGCTAACAGTATTGTTAAGTAAATTTTTCCCTTCTTGGATGGATAAAATGATATATAATCACATGTCAAAAGAAGAAAATTCCCCTTTGAAAAAATGAAGTTTGCAATGGATAACTTGGAGATAAAAGAAGAAGTCTTAATAAAAATATCCTCTATTCTTCAAGAATTGGAAATAGAAGGATATGTAATTGGAGGTTATGTGAGAGATAAAATATTGGGCAAAGAGAGCAAAGATATAGATATTGTTGTATTGGGTAAAGGTATAGATGTGGCAAAAAAGATAGTACCTCGTTTACCTTCCGCTCATAGTTTGGTGGTGTATAAAAACTTTGGAACAGCAATGTTTTTATATAAAGATATACAGATAGAACTTGTAGGGGCAAGAAAAGAATCGTATAAAAGGAATTCACGAAAACCAATAGTGGAAGAAGGTTCGCTTGAAGATGATTTGATGCGTAGAGACTTTACTATAAATGCTTTGGCAATAAGCTTGAATAAAGATTTTGGACGGTTATTAGACCCTTTTAATGGAATAAAGGATTTGAAAGATAAGATAATAAGAACTCCATTGGAACCTGACAAAACTTTTGATGATGACCCACTTCGTATGATGAGAGCTATAAGGTTTGCTACGCAACTTAATTTTGAAATAGAAAAAAACACTTATGAAGCAATAAATAAAAATAAAGATAGAATTAAAATAGTGTCTCAGGAAAGGATAATTGACGAATTGAACAAAATCATAATGGCTCAAAAGCCATCTATTGGATTTTTATTATTGGAAAATACAGGTTTGTTAAAATTGATTCTTCCAGAGTTAAGTGCTATGAACAGTGTAGAAGTGAAAAACGGCATTTCTCATAAAAATAATTTTCTCCATAGTATTCAAGTATTAGATAATATTGCAAGCAATACAAATAATTTATGGTTGAGATGGGCGGCATTACTTCATGATATAGGAAAACCCAAAACTAAACGTTTTGAAGAAGGAGTGGGGTGGACCTTTTATGGTCACGAAATACTGGGAGCCAAAATGATACCTACTTTATTTAAAAGATTAAGACTTCCGTTAAACGACAAAATGAAGTATGTGCAAAAATTAGTGCGTCTTCATTTAAGACCCATTGCATTGGTAGAAGAAGAGGTAAGTGATTCTGCGGTAAGACGTTTACTTTTTGAAGCTGGCGATGATATTGATGACCTCATGCTGTTAGCAGAAGCAGATATTACTTCTAAAAACCAACAAAAAGTAAAAAAATATCTAGAAAACTTTAAGAAAGTACGCCAAAAATTATTGGAAGTAGAGCAAAAAGACCGTATTCGTAATTTCCAACCGCCTATTTCGGGAGAAATAATAATGGAAACTTTTGGAATTCCTCCGTCAAAAATTGTAGGAGATATAAAGGATGCTATAAAAGATGCTATCTTGGATGGAGAAATACATAATAATTATGAAGAATCTTATAATTTAATGTTAAAATTGGCAAAACGGTATAAGTTATCACCTGTTACAAATAAATACAAGCCCGAACAAAATGAAAAACAGAATACTTAACGATCCTGTGTATGGATTTATAGGAGTTTTGGAAGGAGAACTTGCAACTATCTTTGAACATCCGTTTTTCCAAAGACTTAGGAGGATAAAACAACTTGGATTAACATACTATGTTTATCCGGGAGCATTACATACACGTTTTCATCATACATTAGGAGCAACGCATTTAATGGGGTTGGCAATATCTATCCTTAAACAAAAGGGTGTAGATATTACCCCTCCTGAAGAATTAGCGGCAAAGCAAGCCATTCTTTTACATGATATAGGACACGGACCATTTTCTCATGCTTTGGAACATACTATAATAAATGTTTCACATGAGGATATCTCTTTAAAAGTAATGGATTATTTGTTGCAAAAAGGAATTGATTTATCTCTTGCTATAGATATATTTAAAGGTGATTATTCTAAAAAATTCTTACACGACTTGATATCAAGCAGCTTAGATGTTGATAGATTAGACTATTTGAAACGCGATAGCTTCTTTACAGGAGTATCAGAAGGGGTTATTGGTACGGAAAGAATAATTAAAATGCTTAATGTTTTTAATAATAATCTCGTAGTAGAATATAAAGGACTACATTCTGTAGAAAACTTTCTTATTGCAAGAGAACTAATGTATTGGCAAGTTTATTTACACAAAACAGTTACTGTGGCAGAACAAATGTTAATCATGATATTATCGCGTGCTAAATATTTGGCAAAAAGTGGAAAAAATTTATTTGCTACCCCACCTTTTAAGTTTTTTCTATATAATGAAATAAGTGAAAATGATTTTAATTTATTAGTTGAGATAAAAGGAAGAAAATTATCCGTATTGGAATTGTTTTTACTTTTAGATGATGATGATATTATGTCGGCAATAAAAGTTTGGTCGCTTGGTGATGACAAAATCTTATCTGATTTGTCTATGCGATTATTGAACAGGAATCTATTCAAAATTAGAATTCAAGAAAAACCATTTACTGCCCACTACATTGAAATAGTAAAGTCCTTGTTGAATAATAAATTAGGATTATCTGAAATAAATTTAAATTACTATTATAAAACAGGAAAAGTAGTCTTACCTAAGGCAAAAGATGGAGAAGAAATTAAGATATTGAAAGACAATTTAATACTTCCTTTATCTGAAGCTACTGAAATACTAAATATTAATATGTTTTCAAAAAATACAGAGAAATATTACATGATATATCCTAAGGAAATAATTAGTCTTATGTGAGTTGAATCTACCTATATAAGTATTATAATATTGTAATTATTCTATAAATTCAATTTTTAGTAATATCTTTGAACTTTAAAATTATTATAAGATGAAAAAGTTTTTTGCTTTTCTGAAAAATAGATATTTCAAGTTTTCCATTTTTTCCATATTATATTTAGGTTGGGTTATCTGGCTTGGTAATTATTGGTTCTTGTTAGGTGAAATAATAATATTTGATTTATACATTACTCAAAAAGTATGGTGGACCTTCTGGAAGAAAAAAGGTGTAGAAAAACAGCCTAAAATATTGGAATGGGTAGATGCTTTGATAGTAGCGGGATTTGCAGCTTGGATGTTGCGGATGTTTGTGGTAGAAGCATATACTATTCCTACTCCCTCTATGGAAAAAACATTACTGGTTGGTGATTATCTGTTTGTAAGTAAAGTGTCTTACGGTCCACGAGTTCCTGAAACGCCAATAGCTTTCCCATTCGTTCATCATACTCTTCCACTTACAGACCATACTCCATCTTTTGTAACTTGGATACAAAATCCGTATCATAGATTGAAAGGTTTTGGTAGTGTAAAGAGAAATGACATAGTTGTGTTCAATTTTCCCGCTGGAGATACGGTATGTGCTAATTTACAGGCAGTAAGTTATTACAGATTGTGCAGACAGTATGGTAGAGATGCTATAATACATAATAAAATAATAAACCCACAAACAGGGCTTCCTATTTGTGGAGATTTGTTGGTGCGTCCTGTAGATAAACAAGAAAATTATGTAAAGCGTTGTGTAGCAGTGGCAGGAGATACTTTGCAAATAATAAATGGACAAGTATATATCAATGGGAAAGAGGCATACAATCCCAAAGATATGGAACATCAATACAAAATAGTAACAAACGGATATTTCATAAATCCTAAAATTTTACAAAAGTATGATATTACCGATGTATATCGTGATAATCAAGACCCCAATGTATATTATGCCGATTTAACTTATGAAAATTATCAGCGTTTAAAAGGTTTTTCAAACATAAAATCAATAAAAAGAGTAATTGCTCCTGCTGGACAATGGAATCCAGATATATTTCCTTTTGACAAACGGTATCCTTGGAATGAAAATAATTTTGGACCATTATATATCCCTAAAAAAGGTGTAACTATAAAATTGACTTTGGATAATTTACCTTTATATAGACGCTTGATAAGGGTATATGAACATAATAAGTTAGAAGTGAAAAATGGTAAGATATATATAAATTCAAAAGAAGCCAATACTTATACATTTAAAATGAATTATTATTTTATGATGGGAGATAATCGTGGTAATTCCGCAGATTCTCGTTATTGGGGATTTGTGCCGGAAGATCATGTGGTAGGTAAAGTGAAATTTATTTGGTTATCCATAGATAAAAATGCTGATTTGTTACATAAAATAAGATGGAACCGTATATTTAAATATTTTCCGTAAAACAGTATGGAACAAAAAATATCTCTTGAAGGAATTGATGCTGTATATTTTCTTGGTGTCCAAAATAAGCATATAAATTATCTTTCTACTTTTTTCCCAAAAGTGCGTATTGTTGTTAGAGGAAATGAGATGACTCTCATAGGAAACAGCGAAGATGTAAAACAAGTAGAAATAGTTGTAGAAAAAATGATTGAGTATTTTACCTATCATAATAATATTTCTACACAGGTGATAGAAAATCTGGTATTGGGTAATAGTGAAACAAACTTTTTTAACAAATCAAAAGATGAAGTAGTTGTTTTTGGAGATAAGGGGAAGGTGATAAAACCAAGAAATTTACATCAATATCAGCTTGTAGAAAGCATAAAAAATAATGATCTTGTGTTTGCAATAGGTCCTGCAGGAACAGGGAAAACATATATGGCTATTGCTTTGGCAGTTAGGGCTTTTAAAGATAGAAAAGTAAAGAAAATAATATTGACACGTCCGGCAGTGGAAGCAGGAGAACAATTAGGATTTTTGCCGGGAGATATGAAGGAAAAATTAGATCCGTATTTGCAACCTTTGTATGATAGTCTTGTGGATATGTTACCCAAAAAGAAGCTTGAAGAGATGTATGGCGAACGGTTGATAGAGGTTGCTCCACTTGCTTATATGAGAGGAAGGACTTTGGAAAATTCGTTTGTGATACTTGATGAGGCTCAAAACACTTCGGATATGCAATTGAAAATGTTTCTTACCCGCATGGGAGTAAATTCGAAGTTTGTGGTTACGGGAGATATTACGCAAATAGATTTACCTAAAAATAAAAAATCGGGACTTGCTCATGCACTTGGATTATTTAGAAATATAGAAGGGATAGATTTTGTTTTTTTTGACAAAGGTGATGTGGTGAGACATCCGATAGTGAAAAAGGTAATAGAAGCTTACGAACATGAATAAAATGAAAAGTGAACCCGGCGGGATTCGAACCCACAACCTCCTGATCCGTAGTCAGGTGCTCTATCCAATTGAGCTACGGGTCCAACTAAATAAAAGAGCGGTGCAAATTTAGTATTTTTTATCTATGTGAAGTAATGGAAAGAGGATTATTTTTTGCAAAGATTTTTTAATCTATTTTTAGCACAAATCCTTTTAAGTATTCTGATTGTGGTTGATAAATATCTATTGGGTGGTCTGGTGATTGGTGCAATTGATGTAATATAGATACTTTCCGTTGTGCCTTGGAAGCGGCACTAAATATTATTTTGCGGAAAAGTGTTTTATCTATTTTTTGGGAACACGAAAATGTAAAAAGTATTCCTCCTTGTTTAATGTTTTTTATTGCTTGGTAATTTATTGTTTTATAGGCTTTTACTGCTTGTGGGATATCCTTGTCTTTTTTTGCAAATGCAGGTGGATCTAGTATTATTAAGTCGTATATTCCGTATTCTAACCTGTTTAATATATCAAATGCGTTTTCAGGAATTATTATATGTTTGTTTGCATTTAAATTGTTTAGTGTAATATTTTCTTCTGCCGTTTTCAATGCTTCTTTTGATATATCTACTGACCATACTTGCTTAGCTCCACCTTTTAATGCGTATAAAGAAAATCCACCTGTGTAAGAGAAAAGATTTAACACATTAGCTCCTTGTGAATATTGTGTAAGCAAAAGTCTATTGTCCCGTTGGTCTAAGAAAAATCCTGTTTTTTGTCCGTTTTTGATATCTACATAAAAAAGGATACCATTTTCGTTTATTTCTATTTTATCGGGCACTTTGCCTGCCACAACTGTTTTGTTGTAATTACCGGTAACAGACGAGTTTACATAAATATTGTTTATTCCGAGTTTTTTTAAGGAACTGAAAATGTGATGTGCTATTTTTTCTGTTCCCAATATTTTGAAGTCAATTACAGCTACATTGTTGTAAATGTCTATTGTTAATCCTGGTATTCCGTCACCTTCAGAATGAATAAGTCGAAAAGCTTTGGTGTGATTAATAATGTGTTTTTGGCGAAATTGCCATGCGTTATTTATTTTTTCATACCAATATTTCTCGGAATGTACATCTTGAGGTGTTTCCGTAAAATCAAAAATATATACTTCTATATTTTGTCCACCAAAATAAAATCCATAACCTGCTAATTTACCGCTGGATAGAAAAATTTCTACAATATCTCCTTTTTGGGCATTTACCCGTTTTTGTATTGCTCCTGTATATAACCATGAATTACGGGAAAATATTACTTTTTCTTTTCCTGGCTTGCAAATAACACTTTTTTGCATATTAGTTTTTATAAGCGACTACTACATTGTTTTTATAAGTTTTTACATTTCCGTCTTTGTCTATAGCTTCTACATATACTATGTATATTCCCGAAGGTGTTTTTATGTTATATTGGTTTGTGCCGTCCCAAATAAATGTTCCACTGGTAGCTACACTTTCTTTTTTAGCCAAAGTTTTTACTGGACGTCCTCCTGCATCAAATATTATTACAGTGCAAGTATATCCGGGCTTATCAAAGTTATAATTTATTTGTAAAATATCATTTTCTCCGTCATTATCAGGAGAAAATATGTCTCCGGATAATGTTATTTCGCTGTTTGCCGATTCAGGGTTTTCTATGTATTGTGAGTTTTGGTATGTTGGAGTGCCGTATCCACATGTTTCTGCCGCAGAATGCCAGTTGTTTTTGTCATTAGTGGGCTGATAATAATTAATTCTTTCAAGGGCTACTCCTTTGGTGCTACTCAATAAATAAAATTGCATTTTGTCATTATATTCCAAATAATCGATAGTGGATAGCCATTTGTTTATTATTGCTACATTGCCGTTATTTGAAGGTAGAGAAGGCATATTTTTTAGCGTTATAAAATTTCCCTGATTTTTGGCGTAATAACAATGTTTTACTATGTCTGGATTAGAAGTAATTACCCAGAATGTTTTAGGCATCATCAAAAAGCTTTTTTCAGTAAGTGGTTCAATATTTGTAAATTGTGAAGTGTCTTCATTGTCTTTGTTAGCAATACGCAATGATGATAAATCTATAGAATGTGAAGAAGCATTATATATTTCAACATAATCAACACAGCCATCTAATGGGTTATATAATATTTCGTTTATCACCACATCGTTTGACATTGCTTCTATAGGCATAGAGAAGTTTTTTTCTGCGGTTGATAGTTGATTACCTGAACAGTCTTTGATATTAGTACCAAATGATAATGTGTAAGTTACTCCTCCCGATACAGGTTGAGACAATACTAATGTTGCAGTATTGTAGTTTGGTGCAGTTAAAATTATTTGTGAAGGAGAGCCTATACCGTAGTTAATATTATAATTTGAAGGATTGGATATTGATGCGGAATCCATTGCTTCCGAAAAATATACTATGATTGTGTCGTTTGTAGGCAGTCCGAGACCAATGATATATGGAGCTTCTTCATCAGGATTATGTGCAAATACTGAATTTTTTGCTCCGGGAGTACCACCTTTTTTATCAGTGCTGGCTGTCCAGTTTTTCCCTCCTTGACAAGCATTATATGGGTCTATTTTTTCCAGTGACCAACCACCTTCTTTTTTGGCAGAATTACCATACCAGTCATCACTATAAGATACGGAAGATATTACTCTGTGAAATTTGTCAAATAGAGTAACTGTTTGTCCAGAATTGGTTAATGCTGTTGATGAAGTAATAATCGGGGCACAATGTCCATATTGAGACAACGCATTACATCCGTTTTGAGTAGATACTATTAAAAATGAATCTGCAGGTAATACAGTATTGTCAAAAGTGTAATCTTTTGTTCCTATCTTTAATGTCCAATTCTTTAAAGATAACTCATAACTACTTGTGTTGTATAATTCTAAATATTCGTATTCGGGTAATTCAACCGCAGGTGAAGGGTCTGCCATTATCTCGTTTATTGTAATATCATTTAATTGTGGTAAATAATACTTAAAAGTTGATTGTAAATTTGTTGCCGAGTTATTCCAAAAATCTTTTATTTGTGCTACTGTAAGTGTGTATGTTTGTCCGCTTGTAAGGGCAAATGGCAGGATAAGATGCACTATAGAGAAATCAAATGTATCACGGTATGCTAAAGCAGGCATTCCTATTCCGTTATCGATTTGATAGTTATTTATATCGGCAACTGTGTTTCCTTTTACTCCTTCCGAAAAATGTATGGTTAGTGTAGTGCTGTCTTCTGCCACTACGGATTCTATTGTAGGGGGGATAGTATCCACTCTAACTTTTCCCACATAAAAATCATCAAAGAAGAATTTATTTTCATCATTAGTTGAAGAATATCTTAGTAAAATTCCCGTGAAAAACCTACTGTCTTGTAATGAGGGTAAAGTGTCTGTACCGGATGCAGATAATTCATAGTTTTCTGCACCTGTAAAATCTGTATAAATACTCCACTTGTGTGTGTTGGGATTAAAAACTATTCGTAATCGTACTAATGGCTCGTCGGCAATATCTCCATCTTGTGTTCTGCATATTTGGTGTTCATTTCCTAAAGAATCTCTTTTTATTAAAGTGATGGCATCGTTTGTGCCACTTTCACCCATTTGTATATAATATGATATTCCGGTTGGTTGAGTTAAATCATAATTATTAGCAATGAGGAAATATTTTACATAATTATTGGATGACGGTGCTAAATCCATTTTCACTTTTAATGACCATTCTATGCTATCGTGAGTGTTATGATATGGCAGAGAGATATAAGAAGTATCGGCTGATGAAGTGTAAGTAAATAATACTAACTCTTTAGATGTGTCTGTGGTAATAGAGAAAGCGTTTATGTCTCCTAACCATAAATAATTGTTTACCAAGTCGCCGTCGGAAAATGTTTCGTAAATAGAATCATAGGCAATAGCTGAGGTAATTTCTTCTGAGACCGTTGGCTGTAGTGTTGCTGAAGATTCTTCTGCTTTTAATACAAAATTGCCTGTTCCATTATACACGAGATTGGAAAATGTAGCTATACCATTGTTGAAAGTCGTTTGTGGTTGTGTTGGAGAAAGAGTGCCGTTGCCTTGTAGCAATGATAGGGAAACATTACCTGTAAAATCATTGTCAATATTACCATTATTGTCAGTTGCTTTTATGTAAAGAGGGAATGGGGTGCCGGACCAAACTACATTAGGATATCCATACATTGACATTGCAGTAGCTTGTACATCAATAGTTATGATGCCTGAGTATATGGGAGCTGGAAATGTTGTTGCAAAATCAGATCCTGACGGATAAGCTGTAAATCCATGAGCTACGGAATCTATTTTTATTTGAATATGTTTACCATCTGCTATGTGTGGTTGCAAATATATAGCCAAAGTAAGTTCTTTTACAGTGCCGTCATTGACAGTAACTATGCCGCTATCCAGAGAAACGGTTATATAATCGTCTGTTATAGATATGTTTGATGTTACTATTTGTGTGTTGTTGTCCAATAATACTATTCCTCCTATTGCATCTGTCCAATTTATTTCGTTTGCAGGATGAGCATTATAAAATTTTAGAGTTTTGAGATAAGTTGGTTTGCTGTCAGATGAACCATTATCTACTATTACAAACTTTAATACAGGCACTGCATTATTTGCCGAAATGTCTGTGGACGATACAGTTACAGCTCCCAATGGAGGGGACGATGGTATTACCGAAGATGTGTGGTCATTTATGTTTTGTACCTCTATATTGCCGAATATAGAAAGAGTATTGTCGTTTATACGGAATGTTCCATTGTTGCTTTCGGAAGCGTATGCAAATATATGAATAACTAATGTGTCATTATGAGTGATTTGTACTCCTCCAAGAGAAGCCGAATAAAAATGTTCATTGCTGTCATCATTTATTTGTAGTGAATCTACAAAAACAGGATTTGAAAAGTCTGAATGCAAAGAATAGTATATTGCTATTTTACGGGGACCGGAAAGGGAACGCCTAAAAGAAAATACAATAGAATCTATTGTGGTTGTGTAGCCGGAATCAGGAGAAATGTTTATGCCAAAATAATCATTTTGGTCTATTGTGCTGTCTGTTGTCCACCCATTGGCATAAGCTCCGCTAGTACCGTATGTTATATTACCGATACCAATACCTCCGTAAAAAGGACTTGCATTTATTCTATTATCATTTATTGTAGGTAGGCTATCAGTAGTTAATGACCATGTAACTAATTGAGAAAAAGCTTGTATGGAAACAGCTGTAAATATTACAAAAAGAATGTTTCTTATTTTCATTGGTTTGTAAATTTTAATATGCAAGTATAACAAAAATTATTGGAACTGGAGATATGATAGAGTAACAAAACTAAATACAGTTATAATAGTGGAAAGTAAAATTCCTTGTTAATTTTAGAATATTTTAAGAATTATCTCAAAATATTTAAATTTCTTTTAAGATTAAAATTGAAAAAATGTTATAAAATTATGTTTTGTATTATTTATTGCCCATGCAAATTTGCAAGCCGGCTTGTATATTTAGTTTTTATTAAAAATGTTTAACCATTAAAAAAAGAAAATTATTATGAAACACATGAAATTTGTTGGAATTGTATTATTTTTGTTTATGGGAATTGCTGTAATATTAAGCAGTTGTAAAAAGGAGGAAATTAAGACCGAACCACAAACAGGTGAGTGGATACTTGTTAAAAAAGGAGTAGTTGTAGAAGAAGGAATTAAAGCTGATTTGTATAAAAATTCCATAACAGGACAAAAGATACTGGAAGTAAGTGAAAATAAAGAAGACTTTCAAATTAAAAAAAAATCAATAGTCTGGAACATTAAATGACGAATTGGGCTATGTTTCTTGTCCTGCCAATACTTCTCCAACTAATTGTAAGAATGTTACTATAGATGGGGAACCATATATATTGGTTAAAAGAGCAAAAGCTGATAA
>Ga0256833_1003246_pt1 | contig 11189 bp, 10 predicted proteins | sample 356284metaG_FD_190535 | JGI IMG/M metagenome (GOLD analysis project Ga0256833, IMG submission 190535) | Hydrothermal vent microbial communities from Mid Atlantic Ridge, Atlantic Ocean - 356-284 | ecosystem: Environmental > Aquatic > Marine > Hydrothermal vents | place: Atlantic Ocean: Mid...
AGGGTCGTATCATAGTTGTAGACCGGGACGACCTCGTGGAGTGCACCGTGCTCGCCAGGGCGGCCCTGGACAGGCACATAGACAGGGTTAGAATACCGAGGAAGCCCCTAGACGTGCTGGCACAACACCTGGTAGGGATGGCTGTGGAGAAGAAGTGGAGGGTGGACGAGGCTTACAGGCTAGTGAGGAGGAGCTACCCGTACAGGGACCTGAGCTTCGAGGAGTTCATGGAGGTGCTACGCTATCTCGCCGGGCGGCACGGCCTCGAGAGCGAGAAGGTCTACAGTAAGATATGGCTTGACGAGGAGGAGGGGGTTTTCGGCAGGAAGAGGAGTGCACGCATGATATACCAGTTGAACGCTGGCACCATACCCGATGAGAGCAAGATCCTGGTTGTCACGGCTGACGGGCGCTATGTAGGTAATGTTGAGGAGGAGTTCGCGGAGATACTCGTTGAGGGCGACATATTCGTCCTCGGAGGCAAGACCTACAGGTTCATACGGAGCGAGGGGAACAAGATAATAGTCCAGCCGGCGGAGGGGGCCAGGCCCACAGTGCCGAGCTGGTTCAGCGAGATGCTACCCCTAAGCTATGATAGCGCCCTGGAAGTGGGAAGGTTCAGGAGGCGTCTCGCCTCCCTCATAGGGGAGGGGAGAGAGGGGGAGGCACATGCCCTCCTAACAGGCCGCTACATGCTGGAGGAGCACTCGGCCAAGGCGATAATAGAGTACTTCAAAGAGCAGCTAGCATACGTGGGCATAGTCCCGGGAGACGACCTCATACTCGTAGAGCTCTACAGGGACAGCGAGGGCTATAACAGCGTCTGGCACACCCTCTACGGGAGGAGGGTTAACGACGCCCTCAGCAGGGCGGCAGCCGCCATCCTCTCAGAAGAGATAGGCTCGCCCGTTAAGGTTACCGTTACAGACAACGGGTTCCTCCTACAGTCGAACACCCCCCACACCATGGAGGACATCGTGAGGGTCGTGGAGAGGCTTAAACGGGAAGACCTCCGAGGCCTGCTCGAGAAAGTCCTGGCCAGGACCGAGCTCGTGAAGCGCAGGTTCCGCCATGTCGCTCAGAGGAGCTTCATGATCCTTAGACGGTACAGGGGCTGGGAGAGGAGCCCTGAGAGGCTCCAGCTAAGCGCCCAGAGGCTCCTCAACATACTGCTAGACAATAACATGGTGATCCCGCCCGTGAAGGAGACTTTCAGGGAGATACTCGAGGACTACATGGATATTAGGAGTCTCGAGGAGGTCATGGATGGTGTGAGAACCGGCAGGATAAAGGTTGAAATAGTGGATGTCGGGGACCTCCCCTCACCGTTCGCCCACAGCATAGTCGTTAAAGGGTTCAGCGATGTCGTGCTAATGGAGGACCGCCGCAAGCTCCTAGCAATGCTCCACGAGAGAATAGTGAACGCGATAAAAGAGAAAAGAATACCGTTCAGGGCAGGCCAGCCTATTCTCCGCTCTCCTCCCTGCCGAGCCCGACAATGTAGCGGAGAATATCGGTCCTAGTTATAATACCCACCGGGTCGCCCCTACTGTTGAGCACTAGCAGGCGGCCCACGCTGTGGTAGTCCATGAGTTTTATCGCGTCGATGAGGCTCTCGCTCTCGCTGATAGTGAACACGTGCCTCTTCATATACTTGGAGACGGGGGTTGAGAGGTCCTCTCCCATTGCTACAAGCTTGGATATGTCTGTGGTGGTTATGAACCCTACAACCTTGCCCTTATCGTCTACCACGGGCGCGCCCCTTATACCGTGGAGGTGCAGGATTTTCGCGGCCTGCTTGACAGGGACTGTCTCCTGTATGGTGATAAGCCTTCTAGTCATAATCTTCCCGACCATGACGTCGGGTATGACTATCAGCTTCGAAACGTTTATGAGAACCTCGTTAGCGACAGGATTAACCTGGACTACCCGGCCCTCAATTATTATCTTGCCGCGAGGGAAACTCACAAGCCTAACACTATCCCCCGGCCTTATCCTGGTGGTGGGACCGGCAATATGGATCAGGGCTCGGATGTTCGAGGTCGACAGGAGGTTTATTATCTCGACCCTCTGGACCATGAGCCGGAGCTTCCTGCCATCCTCCTTGTAGACATACAGCTCGCCATAGCCGACGCTGACCGATCCGAGCTCCTCGCTGAGATACTGGTAGGCTTTAAGTGTTGGAACATACCCTCCAGCCGGCCCCGTACGGCTATCAACCAGGCCCATGCCTCTAAGCCACATTATAATGTTCCTAACAGTACCCTCATCCTTCCCAAGGTATTCTGCCACTTCCCTGCTCTTCACCATACGCTTCTTCTCCTCGTATAGCTTGATTAGCGTCTTGAGGATCTCCTTCTGTGTTGCTGTCAGCTCCCTAGTAGCCATTACTCACCCCTCACAACGCCGACCCCGAGTGTTCCTGGAAGCCTTCTAGAGGGAGTACGCCCCCAATACGTGTGGACCGGCTAGTACCGGCGGTTCGCTTCTACGTTGTGATATTCAACAATACGGAATATATAAATCTATAACTATGAGAGACTATAACAACCTCGCAGCGAGAATAGAAATCGGGTATTAAGCCCTGCTCCTACCCCTCCTCTGCCCCCTACCCGCTGGTAGGACGTGGTCCAGTATCCTCCTAGGCACGTGGAACACCTCCATGGCTATCTTACGAATATAGTTGTCGTCCGGTATGCTCCCCCTAATATCGCTGAAGACGAGGGCGGTCCCCTGCTTAACGGCCTCCTTCGTGAGCCTGTCCCTAACCTCTCCCCGGTATATTCCTGAGGCCACCTTGAACGCTATGTAGAACCTGATATATTTTGAGAGCATCCTCTCCTTCTCCGGGAAGACTCTCAGTATGGCGGCTACAAGCCTTCTCAGCGACTCCTCATCGGTGAAACCATAGTATATTTTTGTGAACTCTAACCTCAATATTCTAGCGATAATATTATCCTCCGGCTCCCTGCCCAGCATTGCCAGTATTTTATCCCTGGCCTCCTCCGACGTGCTCGTCATGAGTATCTCTATTATCTTCTCATACTTTATCTCTGGATAGAATATCCTATCGAAAAGCTCGGGATACTGCTCCTCGAGGCCCATCCCGTATTTTCCCACAATATACAGGCTGGACATCTCCTTCTCGTAGATGTCCGGGGGGAGGCTCGCACCCCTGAGAGGGCTGATCCTCTCCCGCTCATACTCCCTCTTGAGAAGCCTCACAACATCGTCCCTCTCAAGGTTCTCGCCCTGCTCCCACCGGCTTATGATCTCGTTCCAAAGGTCGAACAGCAGGTTCAGCCTTCTCTTAACATCCCTGGCCCTCTCAGCCACCAGCCACCACCGTTATACTCTACGCCCTGCACGTCCTGGGGTATCTCTTCGCATGCTAGGGTCGGGCGACCTTCAATCGTGTCTTGCACGCCAAGGGGGGCTCTCAGGGTGGGAGGCGCCCCTAGGCTCCCACCGCCACACTATTAGGCTTGATAGGGGCATCTAATAATAATAGTATACCCTTAAACACGTGGTTGCAAGGGAAGGCGTGTTGCGGGGTCATAGTGTTAGGGAACTGCTAGTCCCGGACGGGCCGTACAGGTATGCTGGGAGGGAGTGCGTCGAGCGCCTCGCCAGGGCCAGTACCCGTATAGTGGTGGTGTGCGAGTTTGAGTGTGGAGGCCGAGGGGACCGGTGAGGGATGCTTTACCTGTGAGGCTGCCAGGCTTGTGGTCGATGATAGGACGGTAGTGTGGGGCCTCATATTCATATGGGTCTTCATTGCCGCGCAGATCGCGACTATAATAGCCTACACTCACGGGTGGGCTGGCAGCATTTCTGGTGTTATTGAGAGCCAGAAGAGATCGTTGGAGAATAGTATCCTCGCGAGGAACCCGCTACTGCTCCCCCTCTACATTTATGCGCGTAACAGTATAGTCTCGATCCTCATAGTGTTGACAGTGCCAACAATAATAATACCGTTCACTATTATGAGCTTCAACGGGGTACTAGTCGGTAGCCTCCTCGCAGACGTGGCTATGAGAGGCCTCGAGAAGGCCAGCACGCAGGCAGGAGTCACGCTACACCTTGGAGCGGGGAAGGCGCTCGTATGGAGCTACATAGCGCTGGCCCCGCACGGGATGCTTGAAATACCCAGCATAGCGATCGCGTCCGCCGCTGTAGGCTATGCTCTAAGCCGCGACCCCGATTATGGTGGGCTCCGCGGTGCGCTCAGAGCGGGCGTCCGCCTGGTTTCTGTTACGCTAGTGAACCTGGCGGTTTCAGCCATTGTTGAGGGGTTCGTAACCTTCACTCTAGCCCTCATAGCGCTCGCACTCCTCGCACTGGTATGAGGAGAGGAACCCCGGGAGGATGGAAGCCATGAGCGATACAGGGGAGAAGGGAACCTCGACCGTGCTAGACATACTGAGACGGAACGATATCACAACATCAATCAAGGCCCTACTCGAAACCATGCTAGGCCAGACGCTGACACCGGAGCTCGAAAAGGCTAGAGGCGAGAGGGCGGCGGAAGCAATCAAAATGCTCGCCGAGAACATTACGAGGCTCGCCCCATACTATGCCCCCTTCGCGTTCGTCAGCCAGGTGCTAGTACGCCTGAGCAGCCGTGTGACAGACGAGGACGACATACTCTACGGTATACCGCTCGGGAGGCTTATGAAGTGCCTCGTCGACGCCCTTGCAGCGTACTACAGGGATTTCAGGGAGAGCATCAGGGGGAGATGCGCTAGCATGGGTGTCGACAGTGTCCTGGCATACGCTTACGGTATGATAACCAGGGACTGCCTAGACGCTATAGGGGAGTCTAACAGTAAGGCTAGGATCATACTGTTCGGCCCGGGATGGAGGAACCTACTATCATGGCTCGCAGAGAGGGGGCGCATAGCCGTCTACATTCCAACATTCTACGCCTACCAGGCGGCCCTGAAGGTCGACGCGATAATATTCCAGGCCGAGACGGTAGGGCTAGACGCCATACTCTCAAGGCCCGGCCCCTTACAGGTGCTCGCCCTCCCAGGATTAAGCGTGGAGGCCCACGCCTACACGCTCAGCTACGCGTACACGCCCCTCCTCCTCGCTTCACGCATAGGCTACTCCAACCTGCCCTCAACCCCGATAGCCCAGCCATGGGGAGACACTGTTCAGGCCCCCCTCTTCGAGATTATCCCGTATAAGAGGGTGGAAACCCCGATCAGGATAGTCGACGAGAACCGCGAGGTAAAACCGAGGCTCGTAGCGGTGAGGAGGCGCGTAATGGAGACAATAACAGGCCTTATCAAGCTGGTGGAGGCTAGATGCCGCCTATACGAGGTCTAACCCTCGCCAGCCTCATACTGCTAGGATTGAGCCTCCTCCACACGGCAGCATACAACCAGCAGCTGGAACTATGCAGCGTGGAGCTCCCGCAGCATGCTACCGCCACCCTCAAACCCGGCTCTGGAAGCATCCTATATACCCTCACCGTCAGAGGCGTCCTCGAATACAATCTTACAGTAGCGATACTGGTAAACGGGAGCATCCAGCTCCCAGCGGGTTACAAGGTAGAACAGTACAGTAATGGGACCCTCCTAGTGCTAGTCTACAATACGAGCATAACAAGGATCCCCGCTGGGGGGAGCCACCTCATACTCCTCCGCTCAGGCCGGAACACTACCGGGGAGCTACTGGTAACGCGTGGCCCCTGCCGGCACGCCGATAGGAGTGTGACGGGGTCCCAAACGTTTACCGGCACGCATGGGGGGAATACTGCCGGGAGTGGCGGTGGAGTACTACAGCATGAGAACCCTACCAGCGGCCGGCCCGCTTCCAGAGGCATTATTCCTGTCACGGCTGGGAACTATAAGAGTGGTCATGGTAAAACAGTATTAAATCGAGCCGTGGGGGTTCTACTACTTGTACTCTCAATAATATCAGTGGTGGCAGAGTATGGCGTTGCCCGGCAAGGTCGAAGAAGCAGTTGAAGCCCTCAGGAACGGGAGGCCCGTGATGATATTCGACGCCGCCGACAGGGAGGGGGAGACAGACCTGGTATACCACGCCTCCCATGCGACTCCGGACGCGATATACGATTTAAGGGTTAACGCCGGCGGCCTGATATGCTATGCCACAACATGGGAGATAGCCCAGAGCCTGGGGCTCATATGGGGGGACGAGCTCATAAGATTACACCCCCCTCTCAGGCCGCTGGCAGAGAAGATCCCCCCTTACGGTGACAGGCCAGCGTTCACCATATGGGTTAACCATGTATCCACGAGGACAGGCATACCCGACAGGGATAGAAGTGTCACGGTACGCATGCTGGACAAGGTCGTGGAGACCTATCTAGCAGGGGATCCCGGGATGGCCAGGGAGCTGTTCCTGCGAGAGTTCCAGGCCCCCGGGCACGTGCCTGTCCTCGCGGCCAGGAGCCTCTCGGAGAGGAGGGGCCACACCGAGCTAAGCATATGCCTCGCCCGTCTGGGAGGGCTCAGGCCGAGCGTGGTTTTCGCCGAGATGCTTGACAAGTATGTTAGCCTCCCCCCGGATAAGGCCGCCAGGATAGCGGCGGAGAGGGGGATCCCTCTGGTTAGCGGGGAGGAGATCGTGGAGGCGTGCAGGAGCGCGGGGCTATTTTAGCTCTCCAGCATGCTCATAGCCCTGCCTCAGCCCTTTACCGGCGTACTTTACAAGCGCGTCCGGGCCCCTGCGGAGCATTAGGGCTAGGTTCTCGGCGTGCTTCACGACCCTGTCAACAGTTATCTCCCTCAGCCTCTCGGGATCCCCGGGGGCTTCGTCCTCGTGTACGGTGACGTCGAGCAGTATCTTGCCTGTCAGTATCTCCACCATTATCAGCCCTATGCTCATAGCGAGATAGCTGAGCTTGTCCGCCTCCCGCATACCGACCCAGCCGAGCGTTATGGCGGCATCGCAGCCGGAGTCTAGCATCCTCTTCGCGGCTCCCGGTAGGTCCTTTATCCCGGGAACAGTTATTCTCCGGATCTCGTACCCGGGCAGCCTCTTCTCTAGAACGGGAAGGGCTATGTCCCCCATGTTTACCCGTGCGAACGTCGTGTCTATAACGGCGACGCAGCCTCTCGCCATGCCGCTATCTCACCACGCTAACGGTACTGCCCGGACCCCGGTATTATGCTAGCACTATCCAGCCCTGCCTGTCCTCGTCGTACGCTATCTTCCCGGAGAGGGCCAGCTTCCTGAACAGTTTCCCTGCGGGCTCGCCAAGGCTGGACTCCACCAGTATGGCTGCCTGCTCGGTGTCGCGGACGGCTATCTCTCCTATCCTCTTCACGAACTCCTCCCAGAGGTCCCTGTCCACCGCTATCCTGCCCTCGGGGAGTTTTAGAACGACAGCGCCCTCCCTTTCGAGGCTCTGGAAGAAGCGTTCGGGGTTCTTGACCCACGGGTTCTCCTCCTCGAGGAAGACCCCCTCCTCGCGGAGCCTGCTTATTGCGGACCTCCTCTGCGGCCTCTCAGCCTGCCTCCGAGCCTGCTGCATGCCAGCCCTCTGGTACGCCTGGTACTCCCTCCTCTGCTCCCATAATCTCTGTTGCGGCTGGACCGGGGCCTCCTGCTCGGTCCTGCCCTCGACGGCCTGCCTGGATTCGAGTAGCTCTATTATCTCGGCAAGCCTACGGTTTATCTCGTCTATCTTTGCAGTGTACGGGTTGAGAATATCAGTAATCGCCCTTTCAAGCTTCCTGGCCAGGTATTCGGGGTCCAGGGAGGGGGCAGGCATTGACTGGAGGCTGGCCTTCCCCTCGACCACCCTGTCTATAAGGCTCCTCAAATAGTATGTTGGGAGCTCGTATCCCTGGCTCCGAGCTATATTCTTCAGCGCCTCATACTTGTCTTTCGGCAAGCGTATTTTCAATATAACCTCTTCGCTCATATCATGCCACCTGCCATATTTAAAACGTCCTGGGGGAGGGTGGAGGGTTGTAACCGTCTACTCCAATGCGAGTAGTATTGCTTTTGAAATCTAATAAAGTGCTATCCTACCTCCACCTGGAGCCTCCCAGCCCCCGGCTCGTGGCGCACCCTTGTGAGGGCGCGCGTCGCGAGCATGAGACTCCTCCTGGGCTTGACCGAGACTCCGACCCCGACCTTGAGCTCTCCAAGGCCTAGGAGCCTCTCAACTATATCCTCGTATCCCTCGTCCGGCAGCACGACCAGAACATTATCCCCGCCGAGATACTGGGGTATGCCCCCCAGACGTAAAGCTTCCAGGCCTAAACGGTGGAACGTGCCATTGATAACCTCTAGGCTCGACGCCAGGCCCTCACCGCGCGTCTTCCTAGTTATACCGTTAACGTCGAAGTGGGCCACGACTGTCAGCCCGTCGTGCCCCTCCATGTATGATAGCTCCCCGGGACTCGTGTTGGCCAGAACCCTGTGGGCATCGTCGAGAGCCTTCCTGGGAATGTTATGGCTGACGCACGCCGCCCTGACAGGGAGCATGGTGGATATTCTAGCGGTATCGAATATCTGCTCGTGCTCCTCCCTGCCCAGGGATGTTGTCAGCACCGCTATGTAGTCGTGGCGGAGGGGGAGGGCGAACGCTCCCAGCCTGGAGGCCTCCCTCTGGATCCTACCATAGAAGTCTGCCTGTGCAACCTGTATTATCCACTCCCTATCGCTCCCCAGGCTCTCCGTCCACTCCCGGTATCCCACCTGTTCTATGAGGCATAATCTCACCAATACTATACACCCTCTACCATCCCTGCTATCACTGTGAGGCTCCAGCCTCCCCTCTACGACCCCCAGGCAATCCCCCGGGGTAAAGTATGAGCATTAATAGCCCTTGGTGAGCCTCACTCTATGGTCTCCCCGTTACAGGCCTCCATCTTCTCCAGCAAGCGTTTCCTCCTGGCGAGTTTGACGGCGCTCTCAACCGCTCTCGCAGCGTACTCCTCGGCCCTCTCCACGGCCTCTAGTCTTGAGGCGCCGGGCCCAATAATCCCTAGAGCGACCGGCTTCCCGTATTCGAGGCTGAGGTCCAGTATTTTCCTGGCGGCCTGGTGTGCCACGACCTGGTCGTGGTCGGTGTCTCCCTTCACCACGGCCCCCAGTACTGCGACAGCGTCAACATTGCACTTCTCCAGCACCTCTCTCACGGCGAAGGGTATATCGAAGCTCCCGGGGACCTTGAATACTACCGTGACCTCCGCCCCGACGAGCCTCGCATGGCTCTTAGCCTTCTCCAGCATGATACTCGTGATATCATAGTTGAACTCTGCCACCACTAATGCCAGCCTTACATTCTCCAATACCGCGACACCCCTCCTGGAAGGGTTAACTTTGAACCCGTTATTGTTGGAGGGTGGAATACCGATTATTAATGGTAAACCGTACAGGCGCAGGGGCCCCATATAAGGTGTGGGGATTAAAAGCGCCCGTCCACGCATACATTCCTCCCGGGCCCCTATAATGGTAGAGGGGTCCATGGAGGGGGAGGACTGTGAGGATGCATAGCAGGGCGCTAGCCCCTCTCCCGGGCTATGGCGTCGCCGCGCGGGTCTGAGCCTCCCCCTGCGGGCATTGTAGGCCCTAATCCTATTAACATTTAGAATTATGATATTACTATGTTAAATGTCAATCTTAAACTATTAACATCTGAAGCCAATGATATAAAGCCCCCAGAACAATAATTCTATGTGGAGTATCGCTAGTGCACCGCCCCAACACTAAGTAGCCCTACACTCACACCCTGGGGGCGGGCATGGAAGCGGGAATAGGAGGTGGACATGGATGGGTTTAACGTTGAGGGTAGCAGAAGCCTACCCTAGAGATGTAGGCAGGAAGATAGCAAGGATAGGCCGGAGAGATATGAGGGAGCTTGGAGTATCGACAGGCGACTTCATAAGAATATCCGGCAATGAAGGCGAGGCCGTCGCAGTAGTATGGCCGCTCCACCCTGAGGATGAGGGTAAAGGGATAATCAGGATCGACGGGTACCTCAGGAGCGCCATAGGCGTCAGCATAGGCGACACTGTAGAGGTGGAGAAGGCGAGCAAGGTGGAGCCGGCAGTAAAGGTCGTACTAGCCCCCCTACAGCCTCTAAGGTTCGGGCCTGACTTCGTCGCTTACGTCAAGGAGATACTCCTACGCAAGCCGATAGCTAGGGGAGAAATAGTAATAATACCAGTATTCGAGGGCATCCCCCTCGCGGTAGTGTCGACACAGCCAGCCCAGATAGTATACGTCACCGACAGGACAGAGGTCGAAGTCAAGGAGAAGCCGGTCCGGGAGGAGACCCTCCGCCGCCAGCGCGGAGTCCCCAAGGTCACATGGGAGGATATTGGCGACCTGGAAGAGGCCAAGGAGAGGATCCGCGAGATAGTGGAGCTCCCCATGAAGCACCCAGAACTGTTCAAACACCTAGGCATTGAGCCGCCGAAGGGCGTGCTCCTCTACGGCCCGCCCGGTACCGGTAAGACCCTGCTAGCAAAGGCCCTGGCGAACGAGATAGGAGCGTACTTCATAACCATTAACGGCCCGGAGATCATGAGCAAGTATTACGGCGAGAGCGAGCAGAGGCTCAGGGAGATATTCAAGGAGGCAGAGGAGAACGCTCCCAGCATAATATTCATTGACGAGATAGACGCTATCGCGCCCAAGAGGGAGGAGGTCACAGGAGAGGTCGAGAAGAGAGTAGTAGCACAGCTCCTAACACTCATGGACGGGCTCAAGGAGAGGGGCAGGGTCATAGTTATCGGAGCAACCAACAGGCCCGACGCTATTGACCCGGCGCTGAGGAGGCCTGGCAGGTTCGACAGGGAGATAGAGATCAGGCCCCCGGACAAGAGGGCCAGGGTTGAGATACTCAAGGTTCACACGAGGAACATGCCGCTAGCGGAGGACGTGGACCTCGAGAAGATAGCGGAGATGACCCACGGCTATACCGGGGCCGACCTGGCAGCGCTCGCGAAAGAGGCCGCTATGGCAGCGCTACGCCGCTTCATAAAGGAGGGCAAGATAGACCTCTCTAAGGACGTCATACCAACCAGCATACTGAAAGAGTTGAAGGTGACAATGAACGACTTCCTAGAGGCTATGAAGCTTGTCAGGCCGACCCTGATAAGGGAGATATTCATAGAGGTACCAGAAGTCCACTGGGACGATATCGGAGACCTGCAGGAGCAGAAGCAGGAGCTGAGGGAGGCTGTCGAGTGGCC
>Ga0256833_1003247_pt1 | contig 11185 bp, 11 predicted proteins | sample 356284metaG_FD_190535 | JGI IMG/M metagenome (GOLD analysis project Ga0256833, IMG submission 190535) | Hydrothermal vent microbial communities from Mid Atlantic Ridge, Atlantic Ocean - 356-284 | ecosystem: Environmental > Aquatic > Marine > Hydrothermal vents | place: Atlantic Ocean: Mid...
ACCAAGAGATATATCTATTTTGTCTGTAAAAGAAGTTCCTTTAGACTTCCACGCTAGATTTAGTGCAAAAGGCAAAACATATCTATATAAAATATACACTGAACCTGACCCTTTTTTAGTTGGTAGGGCTTGGTATATATCTAAGGATTTTTCAGTAGAGCGAATACTAAAAGCATTAGATTTGATAAAAAATTCAGACTGTTTATTAGCTTTATCCAAGGGAGATAAAATAGTAAAAAGAAAAGTTGATATTAGGGATATAAAGCTGAAGTTTGACGGAAAGATTTTAAATATAGAGATTACAGCATCACATTTTTTAAGATATATGGTAAGAAAAATTATAGCTCATTCTATTCAAGTAGGTTTTGGAAAATTATCTTTGGAAGAACTTTCAGAAATTTTAAAGTCTAGAGACCCAACAAAAGCTATATTTATAGCTCCACCTGAGGGACTGTATTTAAAGGAAGTTTATTACAACCCTAAAGATTTAGTTAAAGAGTAAGTTTAATGGATAAATCTGTAGCTCCTTTTAATATAATTTTAAAACTGGTTATTAATGGAGAAATAGACCCTTGGAATGTTGATATAGTAGAATTAGCAGATAAGTATATAAATGAAATAAAAAAACTAGATATCCCAGATTTTAAAACTGCATCAAAAATTATAAGTACCGCCGTTTTACTTTTAAAAATGAAAGCTAATGCCTTAGGTTTAGATACTGATAACAATAAAAAGAGAATAACTAAAAAGAGATTAATGGGAATAAAAAGATTTTATACTATTGAGGAAATCGCCCATATTTTAAAGGAATTTACAACTCCTCCAATACAGATTAAAGAGGATAAAAGAAAAAAGAGAAAAAGTTATAAGAGAAAAACAAAAAATAATAAATCCATAGAGCTACCACCTCTGTTTAAAGCCACTCTTGAAGAAGCTATAGAGTTTTTAAAGGAAGAGTTAGAAAAATTAGATAGTGTAATCAGTTTTAAAGAGTTAGAATATCCTGATAAAGTTCAGAGCTTTGTTGCACTTCTCTTTTTAAACTATGAAAAGGTTATTAATCTATATCAAGAAAAACCCTTTGGTGAAATCATAATAGAAAAAAATAAAATTACTTAGTTAAAATTTTTCAACAGTCTAACCAAATATCAATTATAATTTTATTCTGTTATAAAGAAATTAACTGGAGAGAAAAATGGCTAAAGATGGATACAATGTAGCAATTCTTGGAGCAACAGGGGCAGTAGGTCAGACAATGATAAAAGTTTTAGAGGAAAGAAACTTTCCTATAAACGAATTAAGACTATTAGCATCACCAAGGTCAGCTGGTAAAGAATTAGAGTATATGGGATTAAAGTATAAAGTTGAGCCGGTTTCAGAAGAAGCTTTTGAAGGGATAGATATTGCTCTATTCTCCGCAGGTGGTAGCAGAAGTAAAGAGTGGGCTCCTAAAGCTGTAGAAAAAGGAGCAATAGTAATAGATAACTCATCCGCTTTCAGAATGGACGATGATGTTCCATTAGTTGTTCCTGAAGTTAATCCGGAAGATGTTAAATGGCATAAAGGAATAATTGCAAATCCAAACTGTTCTACTATCCAAATGGTTGTTGCTATAAATCCTATACATAAAGTTAAAATTATAAAGAGAGTTTTTGTTTCAACTTATCAAGCTGTTTCTGGTGCAGGAGCTAAAGCTATAGAAGATTTAAAAAACGAAACGAAGGCATTTTTTGAAGATAAATATTACTATCCTGAAGCACTACCATATCATATTGCTTTTAATGTGATACCACATATAGATGTTTTCTTTGATAATGGATACACGAAAGAAGAGATGAAAATGATTAATGAAACGAGAAAGATTATGCATGCACCTGATATAAAAGTTTCTCCAACCTGTGTAAGGGTTCCTGTATTTACGGGACATAGTGAAGCTATTACAGTTGAAACAGAAGAACCTATTACACCTGAAGAAGCAAGGGAAATACTTAAAAATGCTCCCGGGGTTATAGTTGAGGATGACCCTAAAAACAATGTATATCCAATGCCTATAGATATTGCTGGAAAGGATGAAGTTTTTGTGGGAAGGATTAGAAAAGATTTTGCTTTTGATAATGGATTATCTATGTGGGTTGTTGCTGATAATTTAAGGAAGGGTGCAGCAACAAATGCAGTTCAGATAGCAGAGTTATTAGTTGAGTATGAATTAGTATAGTTTATAGATATAAAAATCTTTAAAATATCTTTTTCAACCTTTTTTCTTTTAAAGAAATATAAAGTTCATATCTCTTCTCTATCTATTCTATTTAACTCAAATTATAATAAATTGTAGGTGGATAATAATAGCTTAAAGGAGTATAAATTATGAATATAAAAGAAATAAAAGAGATTGCTAGAAAATATTCATTGGAAAAGATAGAAGCATGTATAAATGAAGTTTTAGAAGATGGTAAAACTAGCTGTGAAGTTTCAGGGGATACTTTAGAGATGATAAATACTTTAGCTAAAGCTCAGTATGTTAAGGAGCTTATGGAGAAAAATGGTATGTCCGAAATAGAGGCAATAAGGGAGCTTGCTAGAAAAATTAGACAAATACAGGGATTAGAAAAGTAAAATGCTATTTGAGATTTTAAATTTTAGCTTATAACTTTTAAATAGTTTTTAAAGGGGGAGGTTTAGATTGGCTAAATCTTTTCATTCTATATCTGTTAAAGAGAGTTTTCAGGAGTTAGACAGCTCAAACTACGGTTTGTTTGAGAATGAAGCTCAAAGAAGATTAAAAAGCATAGGATTAAATAAAACAGAAAAACTTTCAAAAAGTTTTTTTACATTAATTATTCAAGAATTTAGTAAGCCCTTTATTTTTTTAGTTATTATTTCATTAGCTTTTCTCATTTATCTAAATAAAAATATAGAAGCTTCTATCGTTGCCTTTTTAGGGCTATTCTATGTTTTATTTAACTTTATATTTGAGTTTTACAGAAATAAACTTCTAAGATCTTTTGAAAAACTAACTGATATATATATTACCGTTATTAGAGATGGAAAAGAGAAAAAAGTACCTATAACAGAGTTAACCGTTGGAGATGTTGTTGTTTTGAAGAAAGGTGATTATATTCCTGCCGATATAAGACTTATAGAAACAGATAATCTTCTAGTTGATGAAAGGTTAATTACAGGTGAAACAATTCCAGTTAAAAAAAATGCAGATGTTATTTTAGATGAAAACACAAAAATTGAAGATAGAGAAAATATTCTTTTTAAGGGAAGTTATGTTTATGATGGTTATGGTAAGGGAGTAGTTTTTGCAGTTGGCAAAAACACTTACATAGATAAAAGTCGTAATTTATTAAAAAATTTAAAAAAGAAAAGTGGATTAAAAAGAAGTTTAGCTTTCTTTGTTATTCTATGGACATTAATTAACATAGGATTGATAGGTGGTTATATAGCTTACACTTACCTTTTTATAGGGAAATTAAATCTATTTAATCTAGCAGAGTTATCTATAAGCACAACAATCTCTCTTTTAGCTGAAGGTATATTTTTAGTATCTACAATACTAATATTGAGAGGAATTTTTTCTCTAATTAAAGAACAAATATATATAAAGGATTTAATTGTAAGTGAAAACATTCCTAAAGTTGAATATCTAGTTATTGATAAAGAGGGAGTTCTAGTAGATAACAGATATCAAGTGAAAGATTATAAAGGGGAAAATCTTTATCTCTTAATGTTGTCATCTGCCCTTTGTAATAATGCTACCGATGTGGAAGGTAATTCGTTAGACCTGTCTATAGTTAACTGGTTAACACAAAAAAAATTCAATTGGAAACTTGCTAGAAACCAGTATAAAAAAGTTAAGGAGTTTAAAGATGATAAATTAGGAATAGAAATATCGGTTCATAATTTAAAAAACAGATATTTTATTTTTGCTAAAGGCTCTATAGATGGTATTTGGTTATTATCAAAAAATAAAGATGAAAAATTTTTAAACTGGTATGAGGAGTTAAGCTCTAAAGGTTTAAAGGTTGTTGCTTATGGTTATGCTGAAACTGAAGAAGAGCCAAAGAGTATCAAAGATATTAGGCTATACTTTCTCGGCTTTATCGGTTTAGAAACAAAAATAAAGGAAGATGTGATAGACAAAATAAATGAGTTAAAACAATCAGGTAGAAGAATAATACTTATTACAGAGGATAAACTGGAAGAGGCTTTAAATTTTGCTAAAGGCATTGGACTGTATAATGATGGAGATATATCCTTAACACACTCTAAAATATTAAATTATGAAGATAAAGATTTATACAATATTTTAGAAAGATGTTCCGTTGTTGCTGAAGCTGTTCCAGAAGATAAAAAAAGAATTGTTAAAATCTTAAAATGGAAAAGAAAAACCGTTTTAGCTACAGGAAGATATATAGATGATGTTAACACATTGAATATGGCTGATGTAAGCATAGTTGACAAAAACTCCTTTGAAGCTTTAAAAAAAGTCTCTTCAATAATAACGGAAGATTTAAGTTTATCTAAGATTATAGAAACTTTAAAAATGGCTAGTGAGCTTAGAAAGAAAGTTAAAAATTCCCTAACTTATATAATCTCCACATCTATTCTTTCTACTGCTTTAATTGGGACTTTATACTTCTTAAAGGGAGTTTTATTATTTAAAATTTTACAGATTTTATGGTTAAAACTGTTTACTGTTATAACTCTAACTAAAGGAATTCCATTTAGTAAGTTTGAAAACAGATATTTAGATATTCCAAAGAAAAAATTTATATTTAATTTCTCCCATATTTTAGATATTTTAAATACCTCGTTTTTTGCACTAGGATTAAATCTAGCTTTAGCTATATATATTTCTATATTCATTTCAGAAGAAAGGATTTATTCTGTCCTATTCTTATCACTAGCCCTAACTAATATAGTTTTAGCTTTTCAGTATGCTAATAATATTCCTTTTTTCAGAAACCCTATTAGATATATCATCAACAACTTTTTTATAGTTTTCCTAATACTTATTTCAATTGTAGCATTAATTTTTGCATTCTACTTTATACCTGATATATTACAAATTGAAAGATTAAGCCAAAAACTGATAATCTATTCAACAATCCCAGCATTGTTAACTTTTATAGTTGTGGAAATATCTAAATGGATAGATATGATTAATTTTTCTATAAAATTGAAAAAGAAGAAAAAATTAGGTTCTAGTTAGTATTATGAAAGATAGAGATTATAAATTTATGAAACTGGCTTTAGATTTAGCAGAAGAGAGAAAAGGTTTAACCCATCCAAATCCAACTGTTGGTGCTGTAATAGAGAAAAATGGGGAAATATTAGGAATAGGTTCTCACAAAAAGGCAGGTTGTCCCCACGCAGAAAGGGAAGCAATAAAAGATGCTCTAAAGAGAGGAAAAGATATATCAGGCTCTACCATGTATATAACACTTGAACCCTGTTGTCATTATGGTAGAACTCCACCATGTACAGATGCAATTATTGACAACAGAATAAAGAGAGTTGTTGTTGCTACACTTGACCCTAATCCTCTCGTAGCCGGTAAAGGTGTAAATATACTAAAAGAAAAAGGTATAGAAGTTAAAGTAGGAGTTTTAGAAAAAGAAGCAAAAAAATTAAATGAAGATTTTTTTGTATATATCAAAGAAAAAAGACCATTTATAAATCTAAAATCTGCTGAAACTTTAGACGGCAAAATTGCAACAAGAACAGGTCATTCTAAATGGATAACAGGTAATGAAGCTAGAAAGTATGCACATATATTAAGGAAATATTCCTCTGCAGTAATGATAGGAGTTAATACAGCAATAAAAGACAATCCAGAGCTTACAGTTAGATATGTAAAGACTGAAAAACAGCCTTTAAGAGTTCTAATTGATAAATATTTACTTACACCACTTAACTATAAAATTTTTAATAATAAGGCAAAAACGGTTGTGTTTACCTCAGAAAAAGCAAATAGAGAAAAATTAAGAGAATTAGAAAAAAAAGAGAATGTAGAGGTTATTATACTTCATTTAGAAAAAAATAAATTTAAATTGGAAGATATTTTACAAGAACTGTATAAAAGAGAAGTAATACATATATTAGTGGAAGGAGGAAGGGGACTATTTACGGAATTTTTTAGAAAAGGATTATATGACAAATTATCCTTATTTATTGCTCCTAAAATACTAGGTGAGGATGGTTTGGATATTGTTGGAAGATTAGGAATAAATAATGTTTATGAAGCTCCATCTTTTGTGATAGATGAAATCAAAAAATTAGGAGAAGATATATTTTTGGAGCTTTACCCTAAAAATAAAAGGAGTAAAAATCATGGTTAAAAGTTGGGAAGAAGTAAAAAATGCAATTAAAAATTTAAAAGATGTAAAAAAGTATAAAATCAATGATATATTTAATTTACCAATATCAGCATTGTTAAAAATTAATGGAAATTACTTTATAGTAGAAAGAAAGAATCGCTATGAAGATTGGACAGAGTATAAATTAAAAAACATTTTAAATAACTCAAAAAGCTATTTAGAGATAGAGGAAGATAGAAAAACATTATGGAAGAGAAGTAGTAGAGATGAAGAAATTGAAATCCTTGAAAAGTTCTCCACTGGTAAATGCAACATTATAGAAACAGGAAGCACCGAAGAATACAGATACTATACTGTAAAATGTAATGGAAATTTATACTCTATAGAAGAGTATATGGAGGAAGATGGCTCTAAAGAGAAAGAAGTTTACAAATCAGAGGAGGTAAGAGAGCTTAAGCTTTTGTAGATAAAGAGATAAATCTTTTAAATAAGAATAAAAGAAATTTTTTCTCTCTTCTATTTATATCAGCTTTAACACTATATGTTTTGTATTACTTCATATCTCCCTGTAGTGAGATATCCGATTTTTTTATATCTAAAAAAAATAGTATCTTTCTAAATTTAGAAATAGAAAAGAAATCACTAAAAGAGTTAAAAAAAGAATTTAATTTATTAAAAAATAGTGATTTAAACAATCTAAAGAATTTTGGAATTTATAAAGAGATAAAGGATAGTATAGAGGAAACTGAAAAATTAATAGATGAAATTGAAAAACAGAAAGACTTTTATGAACCTTCAACATTTTCAAGAAAAAACTGTAGTTTACTCTTTTGCTCTAAAAGTTGTGATGAAATTTACAGTGAACATTTAGTAAAACTAACACATACAGTAGATAAAATAAATTCTAAAATAAATAACATAAGACAAACTTTATTTTACTATAAAGATGGAAAGAAGAATATTAGGAAGTATGAAACTGAGCTGAAAGAATTAATAAAGAAAGTGGATGATTATATAAAGTATATTGAAAACTATACCAATCAAAAGGCGACCCAATATAATTTTAACTACAAGGAAATAGTAGATAGGGGAAGCTTCTACAAAAACAAACTCTTAGAAATAAAGAAAAAAATTTTAAAAGCTATAGATGATGAAAACTTTTATCTATTTAGTAAATTTATAAATGAAGGAATAAAAAGTAAGGTTTTAGGTATCTATACAGAGTATAGAGATACATTTAAAGAGTTAGATAAAGATTACTTTGTGGTTTTAAAGAACAAAAAAGTAGAGTATAAGGTTATATTAAGTTTATATAGCTGGGATGATTATCAGGATTACCCAACTGAACACACATTAACAGCAGAATTAAAGGTACCAAAACAGCTTTATGAAAAGATGGAAAATTTCTATAAAAATACTGGAGGTGAAAAACCCATCTGTAGTGGAAAAATCTATTCTCCAATATGCTATATTTCAGATAGAAATTTAGAAGTGGCAGTAAATTGGCTAATAAACCGTATAAACTATAGTGATACAGATTTTGAAGTATATATAGAAGAGATATATCCAATTTATTATCATCTATATGAGATAGTTAGCTCAAACGGAACAAAAGAAACAAAATGGGTGGAGGTTGATAAAAGAACATTTGAAACATTTAAAGAGTTGAATACGGTTGTTATAGCTAAACCATTAGGATATTTTGAAGACCAAATAAAGATAGAACCTAAAGATATATACAATTCTGTAATAAACAATCCATACTACAGTAATATTAACAATCCGGATATTTATCCAATTTTATGGATAATAAGAAATAGACTTCCAGAGATATCTCTACCAGATAAAAACTATCCTGAAGATTTTAGAAAAAATAGAATGTTGGACTATTATTCCCGTAAGAAAGTATTAGAAGACTATGCAAAAAAATATGGATTAGATAAGAAAAAATTGGAAGAGTATAAAAAGGAAGGATATACAGGTTCAACAGTATCAACAAGTAGTGGTGGTAGAGGAATAGGAAGTAGGTATAGAGGTGGAGGTTATGGTGGTTTTGGGAAGTAAAAGATGAAGTGGTTTGATAAATAAAAAGGAAGATATAAATTTTAAAGAAAAGGGGGCTTTAGTATGAAGAAATTAAATCTGTTTAATCTATTTAAACCTACTCTTTTATCTATCCCATTTATATTTTCTATTTTTACATCAGCTTATGCAGACGAAATAAATATCAATCTAGGAGATGCGAAAATAAAAGTCAGAGGTAAGCAGTCTACTACAAAACATTCTCAATGTAGGGAATACATTAATCATCCAGAAGCACAGGTAAATGTTTTAAAAATCTGTGAAGATGAGTGTATAACAGGAAATGGAATATCATGTTTAGAATTAGGTAAATACTACGTATCAGGGGAAGATTTTAAAAAGGCAGAATTTTACTTTAGAAGGGCTTGCAATCTAAACGAGCCTAGAGGTTGTACAAATCTAGCCACTTTATATTACCATGGATTTAATGGAATAGAGCAGGATTATAATGAAGCTATAAAGTACTACAAGAAAGCCTGTGATTTAGATGAGCCTACTGCATGCCATAATTTAGGACTTATATACATGTATGGGAAAGGTGTTGGTAGAGATTTAAGAAAGGCAGTTAAAAGTCTAAAAGAGGCATGTAATCTCGGATTATCTCCTGCCTGTGAGGATTTATCAAAAGCATTTAAAAAGCTAAAGGTTAGAAAAAAATACACAATAACAGCATCAAATTTAAGATCAGCGATACAGAAATGTATGTCTGGAAATAGGAATATATGTGTTGACATAGGAATGTATTATATAAATGAAGAAGATTTCATGAATGCCAAAAAATTTTTTATAAAAGCCTGTTATATGGGAGATGCTCTAGGATGTAATAATGTAGGTTTGATGTATTACTACGGATACGGGGTAAAGAGAGATTTGAAAAGGGCATTTAAACTTTTTAAAAAAGCATGTGATAGAGGAGAAGCTGTAGCCTGTAATAATGTAGGTTCATTTTATTACTTTGGATATGGAGTTCCAAAAAACTACGATAAGGCATTAAGTTTTTACAAGAAAGCTTGCGATATGGGTTCATCCTTAGCTTGCAAAAATCTAGCTATTATGTATAAGTATGGATATGGAACGGTTGTTGACGAAGACAAAGCTACAAAGATATACAAAAGAGGTTGCAAACAGTCTAACAAAGGTAGTGGTTATCACTGTGAAGAAATTATTCATTTTAAATAAAAAAATTTATACCAACGATATAAAAAATCTGTGAAAAGACTTGCAAAAAAATTTTTTGGGTATATATTATAGTTGAGAGCTAGGAGGGAGAGAGATGAAAAAAATAATCTTCACTTTACTAACAATCTCTGTTTCAGCGGTTTTCGCAGGCCCAGCAGATAAAGTAATAATAAGGAACAGTAAAATACAAAATAAGACTACTGTTGAAAGATTAAAAATAAAAGCAACTGGTAAGGACCAAAAAATAAGTGTAGGCTCTTTCAAAATAAAAAAAGGTGCTAGAATAGAGAATGCGAAAATAAAAAACAAAACTGTTATAAAAGATGCACAGATAGATGTAAGAGGCAGTGGTCAAAATATAGATATAGGGAATTTTGAAATATCAAAATAGATATATTAGGTTAAGTTAAAATGAAAAAAATGTATCTTATTATACTAACTTTAGGGTTTAGTATTTATATGGTCTCATTTGGTGGACCGGCTGATAAAGTTATTAATACAGGAAAAGAAAATAAAGTGATTATACAAAAAAGCAATATAAAAAATAAATCAGAGATAAAGGGAGTTATATTTGAGAATATAGGTATAAACCAGCAGAACATAGTTCATTCCATAAAGATAAGAAAGGGAACAGTAATAAAAAATACTACAATACATAACAAGGCACATATGACAGGAACAAGAGTTAATAATCTCGGAAGAGAACAGACAAATGTATTTGGTGGTGTTGATATAAGTGATACAGAAACGAAAAAAAAGTAATTTTTTTAATAAATTTTTAAGGAGGTATGTATTATGAAGAAGTTAGTGTTAGGAATTTTAGGAGTAGGATTTGCATCAACATTAGTTTTAGCTGGACCAGCAGACAAGGCATCTACAGTAATAGAGAACACAAAGATTAAGAACAAATCAGAAGTGACAGGTTCTAGAATTACAAATGTAGGTATAGACCAGAAAAATGCAATTAACTCAATCAAAATCAGAAAAGGAGTAAATGTTAAAAACTCTAAAATTGAGAACAAAGCTAAGATGTCTGGTAGCAGAGTTACTAACGTTGGTATAGGTCAGGATAACCAAATCGGTAGTGTTGATATTGGTGATGAAGCTACCCCTAAAGCTACAAGTGGATATATAAAATACCAAGAAAGAAGATAAAACTTTTTCTCTTTTCTTTTAAACTTTGTAGAATAAATTATTATGAAAGAGAGGGTGTGACATGAAGAAGTTAGCACTAAATATTTTAGGAGTGTTATTTTTATCAAATTTAGTTTATGCAGGACCAGCTGATAGAGCGACTGTAATAGTGAATAAACCTCAACAGATTAAAAGTAGCACAGTAATAGAGAACACAAAGATTAAGAACAAATCAGAAGTGACAGGTTCTAGAATTACAAATGTAGGTATAGACCAGAAAAATGCAATTAACTCAATCAAAATTAGAAAAGGAGTAAATGTTAAAAACTCTAAAATTGAGAACAAAGCTAAGATGTCTGGTAGCAGAGTTACTAACGTTGGCATAGGTCAGGATAATCAAATCGGTAGTATTGATATTGGTGATGAAGCTACCCCTAGAGCCAATGGTGGTTATGTAGAACCTA
>Ga0256833_1003248_pt1 | contig 11184 bp, 11 predicted proteins | sample 356284metaG_FD_190535 | JGI IMG/M metagenome (GOLD analysis project Ga0256833, IMG submission 190535) | Hydrothermal vent microbial communities from Mid Atlantic Ridge, Atlantic Ocean - 356-284 | ecosystem: Environmental > Aquatic > Marine > Hydrothermal vents | place: Atlantic Ocean: Mid...
CACGATAATAGCCCCTAACGATATACACCTTTACCAGCCCGGCCAGGTATTTATGGCGGCGGGGCTGTATGATGAAGAGGATATCAAAAAGCCCAATGCCGATTTGATGCCTGACGGCGTAAAATGGGTAAAAGATGAAGTGCTCGCTTTCGATCCGGATGCGAACAGCGTTGAGACCGCTAAGAATGGAAAGATAAAATATGACTTTCTGATAGTCGCTACCGGGCTGCAATACGATTATGAGCGAATCGAGGGGATGAGACCCGATCTTGTCGGAAAAAACGGAATATCGAGCGTATATCTGAACGATCCTGTAAAGGGTACGGCAAAAGGGGGAACGGCTACATGGGAGTGGTTCAAACAGCTTAGAGCCGCTGCCGAAAAAGCGAGCGAAGCCAATCCTCTAACCGCAATTTACACTCAACCCGATACGCCTATAAAGTGTGGAGGTGCGCCGCAAAAGATACTATATCTGAGTGACGATTTTCTACGGGGGAACGGACCGGTCGGAGGAAGTGACGTACATAAAAATGTAAAAGCGCTCTTTTGCAAAAAAGGCGATAAACTATTTGGCCTACCCGAATACAACAAGACGCTTGTCGATGAAGTTACCCCGATGTACGGCAATATAGAGGATAAGTGGAACCATATCCTGCGCAAGATCGATCCTGAGAAAAAGGTGGCGACTTTCGAACATACCTATTTCGTTAAAGGGGAGTACGACCCGGACCTCGAAGAGTACGATATGATCAAAAAGGTGGAGATGGTAGATATAGGGTACGATTTCATACATGTGGTACCTCCTATGAAAGCTGTCGATGCGGTGGCGAAATCTCCACTTGGGTGGCAAAAGGGAACCGCAAAAGGGTGGCTTGCCTGCGACCGTTACACGCTGCAGCATATGAAGTATAAAAATGTCTTCGGAATAGGGGACGTTTTGGGTATACCCCTCGGGAAAACGGGTGGTTCGGCGCGCCATCACGGGCCTGTCGTGCAGGAGAATCTTATAGCGGCGATGGAAGGCAAAGATCTTCCCGCAAAATTCGACGGCTACACCGTATGTCCATTGAAGACCCAGTATGGAAAGATCATGCTGGCGGAGTTCAACTATGACGGACCGGCTCCATCTTTCCCTCTCGATCCGGCCAAGCCGCGCTGGATATGGTGGGCCTTTGACCTCTATATGCTCAAGCCGATGTACTGGAATCTTATGATGCGCGGCCTTATGTAATTTTTCGCCCCTCTTTCGGGGGCGCGTTGCTCCGATGAAACGCCTCAAAAACGAACTTCTTCTCTTTTTGGTACTATTTTTGCTTCTCTCTTTCGCAATACACATGAATCCATGCCTGAACGATCCCGTGGGGCATATAAAAGCTTTGCCTCAGAGCCCTTTGGGTATGCTTCATCCCGTATATTTTACGGTCGGGTTCTATCTGGCGGTAGTTTGGCCTGTAAGATTGGCTATATCGGGATTTAAAAAAGTTTTTCGAAAAAGAGGGGGATAGATATGGAGTATTATAACTGGATACTCGCCTTTCATGTAATGAGCTTCATGAGTTGGATGGCTATGCTCTTTTATCAGCCAAGACTCTACGTTTACCATCAGGAGCATGCCGATAACGAAGGCTTTATAGAGGTTGTGAAGATTCAGGAGAACAAGCTTTACAACTTTATAGGCGTTCCGGCGATGTGGGCTACCATCATAAGCGGAACCGCTATGTTGATGCTCAACCCTGGACTTTTCAAAAGCGGTATGTGGCTGCACATAAAGTTGACGGCGGCTATTTTGCTGGTGCTATACCACTTTTCGCTGGGATGGTTCAAGGCGAAACTTCATGCAGGCAGATGCACCAAGAGCGGAAAGTTTTTCCGTGCCTATAACGAAGTGCCGACAATCTTGATGATAATAATCGTCATAATGGTGGTGGTCAAGCCGATATGAAAAAGGGTGACGGGCAGACGCCGTTTTACGAAGCGCTAAACCGCGGTATCATAAAGTCCCATATAGGCTTTGTGAAGAGAAACGGCGTCTCTTTGGCTGTTTTATGCCTCTCTTTGGATGTTCCAAACGGTGACGAGGAGAGGTTCGAAAAGGGTGTTGCCGTTTTGCAGGATCTTACCGACTTCTCCGCCCTGCTTCTTTGCGAGCGAGGAAGGCTCATCACTTTTCTGAAAGACCTTCATCTCCACCGTGCGGTACAGGTGGCCAAAAACATAGAAGAGAGGCTTCTGAAAGAGAGTGGAGTCGGGGTCAAGTACGGCGCTTTGACTATCGTGGATGAGGGAGAGAGTTACGATACCCTCGTCGGTCGTCTGGAGCGCTATATGGAGCAGGCCGAAAAATTTGGAGAGGGGAAGATCTGCTACGGAACCGCTAAGTACGACTTTTGCACGAAGGGGGGAGAGGATGAGATCTTCGCCAACTTCTTTTCGGACCAAAAAACGGTAACCCTTTACAACTTCTACAACGGAATGCCGTTAAGCGAAGATGTTACGGTTCTTGGGTACGGGGAGAAGCTCTTGAGACTCAAAACCTCATTGGCCAAAGCGGCCTTTTTGAAAAATGAGCCCTTCACCTTTCTGAAGCATCCACTGCTTCCCGATACGATCAAGGCGGATATTGTAAGCGCGATGCCCAACCGTGCGGAAGTGGTGCTGACAAATCTTCGTTTCATAGACAAATCTCCGGTAGATAGGGAAAACATAAGAGTCCTTCCCGACGAGGAGATAGAGATAACGATAGAGTGTGCCGACGGTACGGAGCTTTACGGAACGATTCACTCCCTCGCCGTCAATTCACTGGCTGTCAAGCTGAAAAATCCCGAGGAGGCCAAACGCTCTCTTGCGGGTAGCGAGACTCACGTGATGCTCGACTTCGATCTCAAAGAGCAGCAGCAAAAGATGGTTCATCTTAGAGTATCTGCGGTGCTTTTCAGCTTCGATGGAGAGCAGGCGGTATTCTCCATCTATCCGAACCACTTTTTCAAGCAGAAGATCGAGGGGTATATAGCCCTTCAGCAGAGCCGATTGATCACGATAATGCAGAAGATGGTTCTGAACTTCTATCAGGGGTGATGTTTAATGTTGAATGTTGAATGATGGATGTTGGATGGAGAAGGGGGCTTCTATTTGTACTCGTCCATAGAGAGATAGCCCCCCACTAGTAGCATTATCGCCGCGGCTATGTTTATATAGAGTATGTTACGGGTCCCGTTATCTTTCTGCAGTATCCCCGCAACAGGCTCTGCGACCTGCTGCGATTCGTGATAGCCCCAGTAGAAGAGGGCCATAGAGGCGAAAAGCAGGAGTATCCCGAAACTCTTTAGCGGGCTCTTTTTCTGCTCCTCTTTTTTCACGCCCTCTCCTTAGATAGGAAGCACTCGAATGTTAGGATCGAGCTTCTCTTTCAGGACAGACTCTATAGCGTAGAGCGTACCCGTAGTGGAGCTTGCACATCCTGAACATGCGCCAAGGTAGCGTATATATACGTCCGTATACTGGCCATTCTGTTTTACATCCAGAACCTCCATATTTCCGCCGTCCATTATAAGGTACTGTCTTACGCTCTCGTCTATAACACTGTCTATCGCCTTGATCTTTTGAACCAGAGTCATATCGTTGAAAGAGAGCTCTTCGCCGCTCTCCTGTTTCTGGGCCACCTCTTTGAGCTTCTCCTCCTCCATCTCTTTCCTGGTTTCAGCCAGTATGTCGACAAGGTAGTATTCGCGCTCTTCGTGTCCGCCCGGCTTTATACAGCTTTTGCAGAAGGCACCCGCTTTGGTGTAGTCTGTGATCTCTTCGACCGTTTTAAGATCGTTTAGTTTGATCACCTCTTTTATCGTGCCCAGGCTTACGCGAGCGCACTCACAGACGATGATCTCATCTTCGAAGCTCTCCATATCGACACCCTTGTAGAGTGAAGCCGCCTTTTTTATTACATCGTAAGCCATAACCGAGCAGTGCATCTTCTGAGGCGGTACCGCAGGGGTGTCCGGCTCGTCGCGCATCGCTTTTTCCACGTCGATGTTTGTGATCTTCACCGCTTCGTCGACTGTTTTGCCTTTGCAGAGCTCAACCATCGTATCGGAGCTCGCTATCGCCGTTCCGCATCCGAAGCTCTTGAACTTCGCTTCGAGTATCTTGTCGGTTTTCGGGTCGACTATCCAGTAGAGCCTAACGGCATCTCCGCAGCTTTCGGCGCCGAAGTCGGCCACTATAAGCTCACCTCCGAGGCGTTTAGCATCCTCTTCGGTAAGCTCTCCCTGGTTTTTGGGGTTGTTCATCAGTTCTTGTACTTTTTGGCTGTACTCTTCCCAGATGCTACCGCCTATCAAATCCTGTTTTGCCATAATATTCTCCTAAATTATTACTGTTCTGTTTTCATGCTCTCGGGCATATATGCGTATGAGCTCGAGATAGATCTGAGTCTTTCGACCGCTTTTTTGAACTCTTTGATGGTGTAGTCTATCTCCTCTTCGGTAGTGAAGCGGCTGAGGCTTAGCCTAACCGCCGTATGCGCAAGTTCGCTATCGGCCCCTACCGCCGTCATAATGGGGTTCGCTTCCAGATCTTCGCTGGCGCAGGCACTTCCCGTACTTGCGGCTATCCCTGCACGGTTCAGGTCCCAAAGCATCGCCTCTCCTTCGACCCCTCTGACCGAAACCAAAATCGTGTTCGGCGTACGGTTTTCGCGCGGACCTACACTGTAGATGTCAGGGATCTCCAAAATAGCGTCTTCGAGCTTGTCTCTAAGCCTTCTTACATTCTCCTCTTCGAACCTTAGGTAGTAGTCGGCAAGCTCTATAGCCTTACCCATTCCGACGATTCCCGGTACGTTGAGCGTGCCTGAACGTCTGCCTCCCATATGCTCTCCGCCGTGCAGCAAAGAGGTTAAGGGATGCCCGTCTCTTATGTATAGCGCTCCTACACCTTTTGGGCCGTGAAACTTGTGGGCCGAAAAGCTCATGAAGTCGACCCCTGCCTTTATGACGTCTACAGGAATCTTTCCTATGGCCTGAACGCCGTCGGTGTGAAAGAGTACGCCTCTCTCTTTGCAGATCTCGGCGATCTGCTCTACGGGAAAGATCGCTCCCGTTTCGTTGTTGGCCCACATTATGGAGACAAGAGCGGTCTTGTCGGTTATGAAGTCGCGTACCGTGTGGGCTTCGACGACTCCGTCGCTGTTTACAGGCAGGTAAGTGACTCTGACTCCCTGCTCTTCGAGCCATCTGCATGTAGCCGTAACGGAGGGGTGCTCCACCTCCGTCGTAATGATATGATCTTTTTCGCCATTTTTGATAAGGTCGAAATAGACACCTTTTAAAACCCAGTTGTTGGACTCCGTCGCGCACGACGTTACGACTATATCATCTTCGTCGCGTGCACCTATTGCTTCGTACATGCTGTCCATCGCCTTTCTCAAGGCCGGATGGCATGCCGTACCGAAATCGTGCAGAGAGTTCGGGTTTCCGTATATTTCCGTAAAGAAAGGGTCCATCGCCGCTTTCACTTCCGGGTCGACCATTGTTGTCGCATTGTTGTCGAGGTAGACTTTCATCATTTAAATTACTCCGAAATTTTTAATTAGGACAAAATTTGTCTTAATTGCTTTGCCGCTATAATAGATCAAATTTGTTAAATTGTAGCTTAAATAAATATCTTAAATATCTGCAGTTTCATAAAAGGGGAAGGGTTATTATACACCAGTTAGCCGAAATGTCAAAGCCTTTTGAAAGTGGTTCTTTCATATAATCGCGCCTATTTTAAAAAAATATAAGGGTATACACTCTATGTTCGCACAGCTTCTGAGGGCCTACAGCGGCCATAGCGCAAAAAACGACATTCTCTCCGGTATAGTGGTAGCCATCGCTCTCGTTCCCGAAGCGGTTGCATTCTCTCTCATAGCCGGAGTCTCTCCTTTGGTCGGGCTATATACCGCTTTTATACTGGGGCTCATTACGGCGCTCTTTGGCGGAAAACCGGGAATGATAAGCGGTGCTACGGGAAGCGTTGCCGTGGTGATGGTGGCACTCGTGGCGACGCATGGGGTGGAGTATCTCTTTTTCGCTACGCTGCTTGCAGGTCTCATTCAGGTGGCCTTTGGCCTTTTGAAGCTCGCAAAATTCATAAGGCTCGTTCCTCAGCCGGCTATTTTGGGCTTCGTAAACGGTTTGGCCATAGTCATAGCGCTGGCGCAGCTTCCCATGTTCGAGGGAGAGGGGCCGGTAATGTATATACTCGTGTTCGCTACGATGGCGACGATGGTACTACTGCCAAAAGTTACAAAAGCGGTACCGGCAGGATTGGTTGCGATAATCGTTTTGAGTCTGATTACGGTCATCTTCGATCTAGAGACAAAAAGGGTGGCAGACCTTGGCTCTATCGCAGGAAACCTCCCCTCTTTCCATTGGCCGGACGTTCCTCTCTCCATGGATACCTTCATGACGGTTCTTCCTTACGCTGCAGTTATGGCGGCCGTCGGGCTCATAGAGTCGCTGCTTACGCTTTCGGTACTGGATGAGATGAGTGGAGAGAAGGGGAACGCCAACAAAGAGGCGGTGGCTCTTGGGGTCGGCAACTCCACTTGCGGACTCTTCGGGGGTATGGCGGGATGCGCGATGATAGGCCAGAGTATCATAAACTACACATCCGGCGGAAGAGGCCGCCTCTCGGGTGTGACGGCAGCAGTGCTGCTCATACTCTTCGTCGTCTCCTTGAGCGACTATATAGGCCAGATACCGATAGCGGTGCTTGTGGGCATAATGTTTATGGTAAGCGTTGAGACTTTCGAGTGGGCGAGCATAGACAGACTCAGGCGAATGCCGAAAACCGACGCTTTCATACTCGTTACGGTAACGGTCGTTACTATATTTACCGATCTTGCGATGGCCGTTATCATCGGGGTGATAATTTCGGCTCTGGTATTTGCATGGCAGCATGCAAGAGTCTATACCCGTACCTTTACGGAGGGAAACAGAAAGATATACGAGTTCGACGGTCCGCTCTTTTTCGGTTCGGTGCAAGGCTTTTTGGATCAGTTCGACGTGGCGACCGATCCGGATGAAGTCGTCATGGATTTCAAAAGGGCCCGTGTTATGGACTCAAGCGGTGTCGAAGCTATAGATAAGATAACCAGAAGGTATGAAGAGACGGGCAAAAAGCTTACCATTCGCCATCTGAGCGACGATTGCAAAAAGCTTCTCAAAGCTGCAGGAAAGTACTGCACCTACGAAGAGGATGACCCGACTTACAAAGTCGCGGTCAACCATGAGGAGTACGCAAAGAGGGGCTAGGCGCCTCAGTGCTCCATTTTGTCCAAGCTCTCCATCTTCTCGTCTATCGCCTCTTTGAGCTCTTCAAGAAGATTTTTCGCTTCACGGTCGCTTATGTTCTGGCCGCTGCTGTACTCCAGGTCGTAGCCGTTGGAGCGAATGAAGAGATCGGCAGCTATATTTTTCGTTTCGTTGAAGTACTTCTCGAGTATAACTTCGCGTTCGCCCATGCCCGTAGCTATCCACCCCTTCTCTTTGGCAACCTCTTTTACGGCTCTTTTCAAGAGCTTTTTGTTCAAAGGGTGTTCGGTTCTTGTCTGAAGCAGCATCTCTCCGCCGGTTTGAGTCGCTACGTTTGAGCTTAGATCTTTCTGTGCGCACCCTCCAAAAAGCAGAAGAGCCGCTCCGATAGCCAAAATTTCTCTTTTCATGATACTTCGCTCCTTTTTCGCATTTTCCCGATCTTACATCAACTTTAATTAAACAATTATTATAATAATTTTATGAAAAAGAGAGATTTTTTGGAAGCGGTCGAAGTATTGAGAGGAGAATATGAGAAGTGGGACGCACCGGCAAAGAGGTTCGAAAATGCCTACAGGCGAACCCCTTACACGATTACGATCTCAGTTCTTCTGAGTTTCAGAACGAAAGATGAGGTGACGCTTGAGGCCGGCAAGAGACTCTTTTTGAAGGCCTCTACGCCTTATGAGATGGTGAAGTTGAAACAAGAGGAGATAGAGAGGGCTATCTACCCCGTGGGCTTTTACCGAAAAAAGGCGAAAGCGATTCTTGATATATCGAAAGAGTTGATAGAGCGCTTCGACGGCAGTGTTCCAAGCTGCGAAGAGGAGCTTCTCTCCATAAAAGGCATAGGTCCCAAAGCGGCCAATATCATTCTCGAGTCAGCGTTTCAGAAAGAGACGGTGGCCGTAGATACTCATCTGCACCGTATTTTGAATCTATGGGGCTTTTTAAACACATCTTCGCCGGAAGAGAGTTTCAGGGAGCTTAAAAGAGAGCTCGCTCCAAAAGAGCAGGCGGGTCTTAACAAGCTTCTGGTAAGTTTCGGACAGGTTGTCTGCAGGCCCGTCGCACCACTTTGCAGCGAGTGTCCCGTTTCCGGTATGTGTCCTGCCGCTTTCGGTTAAAGAAAATATACCTACTCCGCGCTTCGGGGTTTTTCGCAACGGTTCACTTGAATATATCAAACCAATATTTATTATAAATAGCGCCTCTAAAGATATTTATACTACAATAACGGAAATTTTTTGAGGGAGTGAAGATGTCCGTAGGTAAAATGTTGGGTATCTTTTTCGTTGTCGCATTTTTGCTGATTCAGCTTATCCCCTATGAGCGCACCAACCCGCAAAGCGATCCGAAGCTCGAGATAAAAGCGCCTGCTAAAGTGCAGGAGATTTTCGTACGCTCCTGCTACGACTGCCACTCCAACAGAACTAACTGGCCATGGTACAGCGCTATCGCTCCGGCAAAGTGGTTCGTGGCGCGAGATGTGAACGTGGGACGCCAATGGCTCAACTTCAGCGAGTGGGAGAGTTACGACGAGAAGAAGAAAAAGAGGCTTAAAGAGATGATATTCGTGGCGGTAGGGCTTGCCATGCCTCTTGGAACTTACGTGAAGGTGCATCCTGAAGCTGCGCTCTCGAAAGAGGATCGTGAAACGATTCGGGAGTGGACGGGTGTGAGGCCTGAAGATATTATGAACAGACCCAAAAGGCATCTATATTGATACAGGTAGTTCTCTATATCCATATACTTTCGGCAACGGCATGGGTAGGCGGGTCGCTTCTGCTTTTTGCGCTCGGTATCTTACTGCGCGACAAGTGTGCCCAAAAGAGTGTCTACGCTCATCTTGGACCGATATATGGGTACTTCGAGACGTTTTGGCTTATAATGCTTTGGGCTACGGGGCTTACTCTCTTTTTCCATTTTGGCATAGATAAGGTTCTTGCAAATGCGCCAGAATCGGAACTGGCGCAACTGATGCATACTAAACTTATGATGGTAGGAGTGATAACTCTTTTGACTATAATCCATATGTATATAGCCTTCAAGACGCATACGAACGAGAGAACGGTAATGGAAAACATTGTTTCAAGAGGCAGCTCTATGCTTATCTTTTTGCTGAACCTTGTGATCGTATGGTATGCGATAGGTATAAGAGATCAGTTATGAGAATATATGAAGATGGTGATATTTTTATAGAGAGGGAGGCTTCGGAGATTCCGTGGGTAAAGATATTCACCCATGAGCCCTACAAGGAGCTGACGGATGCTCCCGCCGACATAAGAGCCAAGCTGTGGAGAGTTTACGAGATAACCGAAAAGGAGATGCTTGAGTACTACTCTCCAAAGAAGATAAATATGGCATCTTTCGGTAACTACCTTCCTCATCTGCATATACACGTTATGGCACGATTTGAAGATGACAGCTTCTTTCCCGAGCCTATGTGGGGCAAAAAGCAAAGAGAGAGCATCCTTGAGCTTCCATCTTTCGAAGAGTTCGCAAAGAGACTTTATGAGAGGCTGACAAAAGAGCTTTGACGACTCCTTTAGCCAACCACCTCTTTTAACATCCTTACCGATTCGCTGAACGGTACCGCTTCTTGCGCGTTTTGACAAAGAAAGTCGGTCATAGCCTCCTTTTTTGCCAGGGCCTCGTCGAGCGCAGGGTCCGTGCCTCTTTGGTAGGCTCCTATGCGAACCAGCATCTCGTTCTCTTTCAAAAGTGCCAGAAGCCTTCTAAATTTTTGCACCGCCTCCATATGCTCTTTTTCTATAACGTCTCCGATGACCCTGGAGGCTGAAGAGAGAACCTCCACGGGCGGGTAGACCCCTTTGTCGGTAAGCTCCCTGCTCAAGACTATATGACCGTCCAAGATACTTCTGCTCTGGTCGGCTATCGGGTCGCTGAGGTCGTCTCCTTCTACCAAGACGGTGAAAAATGCCGTGATGGAGCCTTGCCCCTCCTCTTTTCCTGCCCTCTCCATGAGTTGCGGAAGAAGCGTCAGAGAAGATGGGGGGTAGCCTTTGGAGGTGGGAGGCTCTCCAAGAGCGAGCCCAATCTCCCTTTGAGCCATAGCGAAGCGGGTAACCGAGTCCATCATGAAGAGCACATCTTTTCCCTGGCGCTTGAAGTATTCGGCTACGCTCATGGCGCTGAAAGCTCCATATTTTCGCATCAAAGCGCTATCGTCGCTGGTGGCTACGACTATTACGGTGCCGGTTAGGTCGTTGCCGAGGTTTTTGGCTATGAATTCGGGGACTTCCCGCCCCCTCTCTCCTATCAATGCAACGACCTTTATGGGGGCTTCACATCCTTTTACTATCATCCCCATAAGTGTAGATTTTCCGACGCCGCTTCCTGCAAAAATACCGACTTTTTGCCCCTTTCCGGCAGTCAAAAGGCCGTCTATACTCTTTACTCCGACGCTGAAGTGCTCATCTATAAGTCCCCTTTTCATCACATCCATAGGGGATTTCATAATCGGCTCGTAATCGTCCAGGTGTATGGGCCCTTTTCCGTCGATAGGGTTCATGAAGGGGTCAACGACGCGCCCCAGCAGAGCCTCTCCTACGGGAATCTCAAGGCTTCTGCGGTTTAGCAGGACCCTGTCGCCCACCTTCATCCCTTCGGTAAAGCCGAAAGGGGAGATCGTAAAAGAGTCGTCCCCGAGGGATGTCACCATCCCAAGCTCTCTCCTGTCGCCGCACAAGATCGTTACGCTTTGGCCTATGCTGGCTTTAAGACCGGTCGCCACTATGGAGTTGGCCCCGATACTCTTTATCGTGCCGTAAGCGGGAGAGAGGGCCACCCCTTTGATACGTTTTCGAAGGGACTTAAGAGGCATCAGTATCTTGGGCGCAGCGGCGCGTTCACCATACTCATGAACTCT
>Ga0256833_1003249_pt1 | contig 11184 bp, 6 predicted proteins | sample 356284metaG_FD_190535 | JGI IMG/M metagenome (GOLD analysis project Ga0256833, IMG submission 190535) | Hydrothermal vent microbial communities from Mid Atlantic Ridge, Atlantic Ocean - 356-284 | ecosystem: Environmental > Aquatic > Marine > Hydrothermal vents | place: Atlantic Ocean: Mid...
AAAGAATACAAGGCTCAGCGCCCTCCAATGCCCTCAGAACTTTCCATGAATCTCCAGTGGATTAAGGAGATTGGAGAAGGATTTGGAATTTCAATCTACGAGCTACCTGGATATGAGGCCGATGATGTGCTGGTTACCCTTGCAAAGAAAGCCGTTGAAAGAGGGATGGACGTTGTAATTGTAACCAGTGATAAGGATTTGCTTCAGGTTGTGAGTGACAAGATACATATTCTTGATACGCGACCAAAACAGGATGTACTTTACACACCGGAGAAGGTGAAGGAGAAATTTGGCATACCGCCTGAGAAAATTCCTGATCTTCTTGCTCTCATGGGGGACCAGATTGACAACATCCCGGGAGTACCGGGGATTGGCGAGAAGACCGCAATCAACCTTATCAATGAGTTTGGCTCACTTGAAAATCTTTATGAAAACATCGATAAGGTGAGAAGGAAAAATATCAGGGAGAATCTTTTAAATTTCAAAGATCAGGTCTTTATGGCAAGGGAGCTTGCCAAACTGGACGTCGACTCACCTGTAGAGCTTGATCTTGAAAAACTGAAATTGAAAGAGCCTGACAGGGGCAAACTTTTCTCAATTTTTAGGAGACTGGAATTTACGAGTTTGATGAAGGAAATGGCACGTCGTCCCGATGGAATTGAGATCGTGGAATCTGATCCAGAAATTGAAGATGGATTTGCTGTAAGTGTGGGGAATAATCATGCCTTTGCAGGAAGTCATCCTCAAAAAATATTTAAATTTGATGCGAGGAAACTCCCCGAACTTTTAAAGAAAAAACCACGCTGGTCTTTTGATTCAAAGGGTGTTTACAAGGCACTTCTAAAATCTGGCACAAGACCGGAGGTTTTCGACTTTGACATGAAACTTGCCGACTATTTGATGGAGCCTGAGCGACCCAAGTATGATTCAGCATACCTTGCAATGCATTATCTCGGCCTGGCATTTGAGCAGGATGAACCAGAGGCACCCGCCTATGAAGTTTCCCTTGTCCTTCAAACTCGGGAGCATATAGAGAAAGAGTTAAAAGAACTTGGTCTTTCAAAACTCTACAGAGAGATTGAACTTCCCCTTGCCTATGTTCTTGCCAGAATGGAAAATCGCGGGATTCTCCTTGACAGAAAAAGATTGAAAAAACTTGATGTAGAAATCCAGAAACAATTATTGAAACTTGAGCAAAAAATTTATGAGCTTGCAGGTACTAAATTCAATATAAACTCTCCCAAGCAACTTTCACATATACTTTTTGAGAGGCTCAAACTTCCACCGCTAAAGAAGACAAAGTCGGGATATTCCACGGATGCTGAGGTCTTATCAAAACTTGCCGCTATCCATGAACTACCAAAGACAATACTTGAATTCCGTGAGCTCTACAAGGTCAGGTCTACCTATGTTCTTTCTCTTCTGGAACTTCAGGACCCGGAAACTGGTAGAATCTATCCAACCTACAACCAGACAGGAACTGCTACTGGAAGGATTTCATGTACAAATCCGAACATACAGAACATTCCTATACGTGGTGATATTGGCAGAATGGTGAGAGATGCCTTTGTGGCTCCTGAAGATTACGTTTTAATATCAGCAGATTACTCTCAAATAGAGCTCAGGATACTTGCGCACATCTCTGGTGATGAGAATTTGAAGAAGGCATTTTTAGGTGGTGAAGACATCCACAGGCAAACGGCAGCCCTGATTACCGGGAAATCGCCCGAAGAGATTGACGAGAACGATAGAAGACGTGCAAAAGTTGTGAATTTTGGTATAGCGTACGGTATGAGTCCATTCGGGCTTGCGAAGGAGCTTGGCATATCGAATGAAGAGGCTGCTGGTATTATTTTGAACTACTTCCTTTCATATCCCCGGGTGAAGGAATGGATTGACAGAACATTGAAAGAGGCCCGTGAGAAGAAATACGTTACCACCATAATGGGGCGGCGTAGATACGTTTACAATATAAATCACCCCAACCGTCAGATCAGGGAATTTTTCGAAAGAATAGCGATAAATGCACCGATACAGGGCTCCGCGGCTGACCTCATAAAGAAGGCCATGATAGATGTGAATGATGCCTTTGAAAAGGAAGGGCTTGATGCGCACCTGATAATTCAAGTCCACGACGAGCTACTTGTTGAAGTGCACCAGAAAGACTTTGAAAGGGCGAAGGAAATCATTCGCGGTAAAATGGAGAATGCCATCAAGCTTAATGTTCCGATAGTGGTGGATATAGGATGGGGACATACATGGCTTGAAGCCCACGGATAAAGTTAAAGTTTTTTAAGCAACTGCCCAATAGTGTCACAGACGTAATGTGCAATTTCCCCTCTTGTCAAAATTGGTTGTAAAACAGGAACACGCGAAAGAATGAAGATCACAAATCCCCCCAATAAAAATCCCTCTGCAGCTCCTGCAAATAGTCCAAAGATTCTATCGATGATTGATAAAGCAAGGGCTTTAAAAATTTTTGCAAGGATCTCTCCAATGATAATCATGGATATGAAAAAGAGAAAGAAAACGGCCAGAAATCCAACTATCTTGTGATAAATGGGATGATTCACTCTCAAACCTTTAATAACATGGTATATCCAGTCGTTATATTTAAGTCCAAGAACTATACCACCGAAAATCCCAAGTAGCGAGAATACTTCTTTTATAATTCCTCTGAAAAGTCCCCTTATAGCAAAGATAGCTACCATAGAAATCACGAATAAATCAGCGATAGTGAATTGGTAGTTCAGAACTCGATCACCTCCGCCTTCAAACTATCAAGATCAAGAACTGCAAAGGTCCTTCTACCGGTGAGGTAACCGCACGCTTCACCCGGATTCAAGATCAGGGTTTCCCCAATTTTCCTGTTATCAATTTTGTGAAGATGACCGTAAAGGATGATATCAAAATCGCCCGAGCGTGCAAGAGATTCCACCGCAATCGGCTCATGCATCATAATAATTTTTCTGCCTTGAATCTCAAGAATAACAGGCTTGAGCTCATAGAATTCAAAGCCGTTTGCCTCAAATTTTTTCTTCAGGTAAAATTTTTCTCCATCGTTGTTCCCGATTATGATTTTTAGATCACCCGTATAAACTTCTCTGATAAAGTCTGATACAAAAGGTGAAATTATATCTCCCAGGTGGAGTGTGAGAGTAATACCCATTCCCTCAATTTGTTTAAATGCTTCCTGAATTGCGGTCTTATTGTCATGTGTATCAGAAATAACAGCGATTTTCATTTCTGACCTCCTTTTACAAGCCACTTCTCTTCAACATATTTTAATGCATCCTCACGAGATTTTATTATCCCTTCGGCCGAAAGGTCATCAATTTCGTCTAAAATCTTTTTAAAAAGTGGAGATGGTTCAAGACCAAGATTGATTAAGTCATGTCCTGTTAGCAGTCTCTCTCTCCTCCTTTTCTTCTCTTCTAATATTTCGACCATCATTTTGAGTAATTTTTTATGTCCTTCGTACATTCCTTCCTGTGGAGGACTTGCCATTGCATCGGCAAAGGCGAAAAGAATCAAAGGGAAAGCAAGATCTCCGTACTTCCTCATAAATCTATTGACAGCCCTTCTTGTTCTGTCGCTATCTCTTGAAATAAGATGTGGGTGCATGTGGGAGCGTACAAATTGGACCAGTGTGTCTTTTTCAAAATTTGAAAATTTAAATCTTTCTGCAATTCCCTCAACAGTGACACTTCCTTCCTTGTCATGACCGTAAAAGTGGGTTTTACCCTCCTCATCCTTCGTCAGTGTCGAAGGTTTTGCAATATCATGGAAAAGTGCACCAAGTAGCATGAGTGCACGCCATTGTGGAGATTCGATATATTTTCTAAAGTACTGACTATATGGTGATAACCAGTTGATTTCCTCCAGATTTTTCATGAGAAAATGGAGCTTTTTTACGGCCAGTATGGTGTGCTCAAGTAGATTTTGCTTCCCATAATAGACCTGCCAGGTATCTTTTAGAGGTAATAATTCAGGGAAGAGGACGAATAAAACTTCTGTTTTGACCAGATTATCAAGAGCTACAGGAAGGCATTTACCGGAAAATATTTGAAAAATTTCGTAATGGATGCGTTCTGCTGCCACTTCCCTGATGTCATCTTTCAATTGAATGATCCAATTTTCAGTATTTTTTTCAAAATTAAAGCAGAGTTTGGAGATGAATCTAAAACCACGTAGGATTCTTAAAGGGTCATCCTCCAGGTTTTGCCTTGAAAGTGTCCTGATAATTTTCCTTTTAAGATCAGCAACTCCCCCGTAAGGATCTACAAGTTTTTGGGGATTATCGAAGCAAACAGCCATAGAATTGATAATATAATCCCTCCCTGCAAGGTCTTCTTCAATATTACTTCCCCTCATTGCTGATACATCTATCCATGTATTTTTACCCATAATTATTCTGTATTCATCGATATTCTCTTTTAGGGTGATATATCTTTTCCCGAATTTTATACTGAATTCTTCGAGAAAATCCAGTACATTGCCTTTTATAGTTAAGTCCAGGTCGTATTCAACATCGGTAAGATTATTTGGGAAATCATCAGGAAGACGATAATTGTTAGCAAGAAGGGTGTCTCTCAGGAATCCGCCAACAAGACAGACCTTATCTCCGTATTTTTTTAAAAATTCAATGATTTCTTGATACATTTTACTTGAGGACAATGAGCTTTTTTAGTATGGATTTCTCCCCCATCAAAGCACGTATAAAATATGTGCCGGGTTTAAGGTCTTCGGTGTTGAAAAGTAACCTGTGTGTACCTGCTTCTTTATATCCAGAATCTATCAGGTAAAGTGTTTGTCCACCAGGGTTAATTAGCTCTATCTTAACGAAACAAGGGGTTTTTACATCGTATTCGAGTGAAACGAGTGCTCCTGTTGGATTTGGGTAGAGTTTTAAAAGTCCGGTATCCGGGACCACTTCCTGGCCGGATAGTGCCTTCTCTGTCTGGGAGAACTTGTAAGTGGTATCAGTTTTTAGATCGTAGGCAACAGTGATCGTGGAATCTGGCCAGTAAATCTCAAGGGAATCTATCTCACCTGAAACACCAAAGCTGACGGTTTTACCTTTGAAAATTCTTGTCGCTATTCCAGCGTCAGAATACATCTTCAGTATGGAACCCCAGGAAGCAGAGACAGGGTAAAGCTTTATATTAAGGTAATTGCGTCTCTCCGACTGATTCATCGCTATATCGAGCTTATTCTGGTTGTAAAAGACAAGATCAGGCAGATTGTCAGAATTTAAGTCAACAGACCTGAGTATAGTTGCGCTACCCACCTCATCAGAAAGTGAGAGATAATTGTTTAATTCAAAGGAAAATTCCCCACGATTCTGGTAAATTACAAGACTGTTATCTCTCAAAAGCATGGCAATGTCAAGATAGGAATCCATGTCGTAGTCTTCAACCGCGAAGTCCCTGACATTCGTCACTGTGAATTGAATGGAATCATCGTAAATGTAGAACTCACCTTCCTTGTTCAAAACAAGAATGTCCATCTTTCCATCGTTGTTCATGTCATAAACCGAGACCTTTTGGGATTTTGTGAACGGAAAATTGAACAATACCTGTGCCGGAACGTTCTTTTCCTTTCTCAAAACCTTAATACCTGACGGCGATTGGAGCAGGTAGTTGATAATTTCTCCGTTGTGTGAAAGTGGTACGATATGGTAACTCAGGAAATTTATTGCCATGGGTACAAATTCTAAACCGCCCTCGTTGAGAAAAACCACATCTCCGTCTGTTGGATTGGACACATAGATATCAAGCATGCCATCCTGGTTAAAGTCTATGATAGATATGGTGGAAAAGTTAGATGACACAAGAGTGTGTGAAAATGCCATAGAAAAACCCTCAATGCCAGAATTTTTGAAAACGACGATTTGGTTCCTATTTACAAGCAAAATGATATCATCAAGCCCATCCCCATTGATATCATAAACGATAAAATCTGTAATATGCGGCATTGAGATAGTCCTCAAAGGAATTCCTATAAAGAGGTTGGGACCATTATTCTTGAAAATATTTATCCCTTGATCATTTGAAACAACGATATCCACGCTACCATCTTTGTTAATATCATCGAAAATTACTTTATTGATCTGACCAACATTTATCTCCTTTGTGATCGAGAAATTGGGGAGATTGGAGAAGATAAAAAATAGTGATAAAATCAATTCCATAGTGGTATTATCTTAATTTTTTACGACTGATATTTCAACACAGGTGTCTTATTCTGGCTGTTTAAAACTCAATGGTTGGTATCAAGATTTTGCTTTATAATTCAAAAAAAATTGCCTGGAGGTAAAAGAATGGGCACAGAGTTGAAAGAACTGGCTTTGAGAACAATAAAGACCCCCTACGGTGAGTATAAAATTTTTGACATAAATAAAGTAGGGGAGTCCCTCGGCGTAGATGTATCCAAGCTTCCATATTCCATAAGAGTTCTCGCTGAAAATATTGTACGTAACATCGATGGGAAACACATTACCGAAGATGATGTCAAAAGGATCTTGAACTGGTCACCCAAATTAGAGAAAAGAGGTGAAATTCCTTTTATGCCAGCAAGGATTGTGATGCAGGATTTCACCGGTGTACCCGCTGTTGTTGACCTTGCTGCGATGAGATCCGCAATGGCAAGATTGGGCGGTGACCCTGAGAAGGTAAATCCTATCATCCAGTCCGATCTTATAATTGACCACTCGGTTCAAGTGGATTTCTTTGGTACAACTTATGCCATAATGAAAAACCTCGATTTCGAGTACAGGAGAAACAAGGAAAGATATACACTCCTAAAATGGGCGCAGAACTCATTCGCCAATTTCCGTGTTGTGCCACCAGGTACAGGTATCATCCATCAGGTTAACCTGGAATATCTTGGTCAGGTTGTTATGTCAAATGACGGACAGGCATATCCTGACACACTTGTTGGGACAGATTCCCACACGGTGATGATCAATGGACTTGGTGTACTTGGCTGGGGCGTCGGAGGAATTGAGGCAGAGGCCGCGGTCCTTGGTCAGCCCATTTACATGCTTGTACCCGAAGTAATTGGATTCAAACTCACTGGAGAATTACCTGAGGGAGCCACAGCAACCGATCTTATTCTTACGATTGTGAGAATGCTTAGAGATAAGGGTGTCGTCGGAAAGTTTGTCGAATTCTTCGGTCCAGGTGTCAAGAGTCTGAGACTCGAAGACAGGGCAACTGTGGCAAATATGGCCCCTGAGTGCGGTTCAACCGTGAATCTCTTCCCTGTCGACGAGACAACTCTAAGATACCTTAAGAAATCTGGTAGAAGTGATGAGCTTGTTGCTTTGGTGGAAGCCTACCTCAAGGAGCAGGGAATGTTTGACACGAGTATGGCTGAAGGAATCCAGTATACAGATGTTTTAGAGCTCGATATGTCCACCGTTGAGCCGACTGTCGCAGGGCCAAAGAAGCCTCATGAAAAGGTACTCCTTAAAGATGCTAAGAAAGCTTTCAGAGACTCTATCAGCTATTTCATCGGCCGTGGGGTCAAAGAACCCGAGAAAGAGGCCATCGAACTTGAAATTGACGGGGTAAAGACAAAATTTGGTCATGGTGCGGTATGTATCGCAGCAATAACAAGCTGTACAAACACATCCAACCCATTTGTTCTTATCGCTGCCGGACTTGTGGCAAAAAAGGCTGTTGAAAGAGGTCTCACTGTACCGCCCTACGTAAAAACCAGTTTAGCTCCGGGATCAAAGGTGGTGGCAGATTACCTTGAAAAAGCTGGTCTGCTTTCATATCTTGAGGCTCTAAGATTCCATGTGGTCGGTTTTGGGTGCACCACATGTATTGGAAACAGTGGTCCTCTCAGAAAAGAGGTTGCGGATGCCATTACAAAGAACAATTTTGTCACTGCCGCAGTATTGAGTGGTAACAGAAATTATGAAGGAAGAGTTAGCCCCATCGTCAGGGCGGCGTTTCTCGCATCACCTCCACTTGTAGTGGCTTATGCACTTGCTGGAACATTTGATATTGACCTTTACAAAGATCCAATTGCCTATGACCCTAACAATGAGCCTGTTTATCTCAAGGATATCTGGCCAACCACACAGGAAGTTAATGAGATCATAGATTCAGTTATCTCACCTGATATGTACAAAGCAAAATACAGCAGCGTCTTTGAGGGAGAAGAGAGATGGAAGTCCCTCCCAATCACCAGTAGTGAACTCTATAACTGGGACCCCGATTCAACATACGTGCAGGAGCCACCGTTCTTCAAAGACCTTACACCTGAGGTACCTGAACCAGATGATATTCTGAGTGCACGTGTTCTGGCACTTCTTGGGGATACGATTACAACCGACCACATTTCACCAGCAGGTCCTATTCCGGTTGATAGTCCAGCAGGAAAGTATCTTCTATCAAAAGGTGTGAAACCGGAGGAATTCAATACCTATGGCTCAAGGAGGGGGAACCATGAAGTTATGATGAGAGGAACATTTGCGAACGTAAGACTCAGAAACCAGCTTGTTCCGGGAAAGGAAGGTGGATGGACAGTTTATCTCCCTACTGGTGAAGTCATGACAATCTATGACGCTGCCATGAGGTATCAGAAAGACGGTACACCATTGCTTGTAATTGCAGGAAAAGAGTATGGCTCTGGTAGCTCAAGGGACTGGGCAGCCAAGGGAACCATGCTTCTTGGAATAAAGGCCGTGATCGCAGAGAGTTTTGAAAGAATACATAGAAGTAATCTTGTGGGAATGGGTGTCCTGCCGTTACAGTTCTTACCTGGAGAAAATAAGGAAACACTGGGACTTGATGGTAAGGAAGTTTATCACATTAAGGGAATAAAAGATGGACTTACACCGGGAAAGAAGCTTGAAGTTACAGCGGTTAAACCTGATGGCAAGGAGATTAAGTTCAACGTTATAGCCAGAGTAGATACTCCGATCGAGGTGGAGTATTACAAGCATGGTGGCATTCTGAATTACGTCTTGAGGCAGATGTTGAGAGGAGAATAAGAGGGAATTTTTGGGGGCGAAGGCGGAACGCCTTCGCCCCCAAAAATTCCCAGAGTTTTAAATTATAGTTAACCGCTTGATTCCAAACAAAATATTCCCAAATCCCCCTTTAAAAAATCACGTGGGGATTCAGAAGGGATTTTTTATATCTTAAAAAAGTCCTCGTTTGTGAAGTGAGACCCTCCAATCTCAAAATCTCCCCTGATGAATGAAGACTTAGAGAGATTCTTTTAGCGGTTTACATCTCCCTACCCCCTTCTAAAGAAGGAGGAATTTTGTTTCAGAAAATCCAACCTTGCAAAAAGAGGGATGCCGGGGATTCATGTTCGATCTCCATAGTTCTAAATAAATATGTCTGATTTTGCGGTTAACCAGGTTGCTCTCTTGGTCAGATCGACTTCCCCAATAGAGCCATTAACCTCTAACTCTCTAAGATTTAACGGCTTCTTTTAAGGCAGCTCTTGCAAGAATTCTTGTTGAGTCGAGTGTCGGTAGTGGAGATTCCTCTTCCCTCACAAGAAGCGGAATTTCGGTACAGCCAAGAACAACTGCGTCGCATCCACTGTCCTTCAATTTCTGAATGATTTCATAAAACTTCTTGCGTGATTCGTCCTTAAAAACCCCATAAACTAACTCATCAAAAATGATTGAATTTATCAGAATTCTGTCTTCTTTATCAGGAATTTTATAAGATATGCCGTATTTTTTAAAATACTCAGGGTAAACTTCAGATTCCATAAGGTATTTTGTTCCAAGAATTCCGACACATTTGAAGCCTCTTTCCCGGGCAACCTTTGCAACTTCATCAGCGATGTGAAGCCAGGGAATTGGCGATTTTTCAACAACCATCTTAAATGCCCTGTGGATTGTATTGTCAGGACATATTGCAAATTCTGCTCCCGTTTTTGCTACCTTTTCCGCAGATTTGATCATCATGTCTGCGACCTTTTCCCAGTCATCATTCTCAATGTAATGCATGTACTCCTCAAATGAAAATCCATGCATCGTGACTTCAGGATGGGCATACCTTTTACCGAGATAATTTTCTCCTTCGATACAGATTGTTCTGTAACACAGTGATGCGCCTTCTGCGCTGCATGCCACTATTCCTATATGTTTTGGCATGATTAGACTCCTTTTTGAATTTTAGAAATGCCAGTTAAAATCAACCCGCATACTGTAAGAGTCCTGGGGTTTGAATTTATTTTCCGTTTCGTCAAAGTAGTATGTTCTTTTTATCACACCATAGAGTGTCATATAAGGATTAATTCTGTAGCCAACTTCTGTGAAGAGAATGGAGCGGTCGTTGATTGTGAAGATATCTTTGAGTGTTTCAACACTATCTTTGTAGTATCTCCAGTTTACAGTGAAGAGTGGGAACATGGTGCCTGTTGTTGCGTAAAGATTAAGAACTCCACTGTTTCTAACATTATTTTGGTGGAAGTAGTTCCCGAACGCTTTGAGTTTCCCGAGTGCCTCAGCATAGAGCTCGCCAAATGTTCCATCGACCTTCTCTGTTACTGAATCAAGCAAGCTTTCTTTGTGGAACTTATCCACTTCATACATAGAATTAAAGTATGCAGGCAGGAAGTGTTCAGATAATTGTCTTTGCTCAAGCTTAACCCCAAGGTTAAAAATTCCGAGACCGGAGAATCCGAATTGTATCCCTTCAGCAAATCCGTGCCCATGATTTATGATCTGGCCATAATCTGCATAGATAGTGGAATTTGTCATTGTTAACCTAAAGAGTGGAAATCCTACATCAAGTCCAATTGCGGTAACTCCATCGTGGGTATCCTTTTTTTCGTCAGGATCAAAGTCAGAAACCACACTTGCCCCAAATTCAAGCCTCCCTGCAATAGGAATCCCATAAAGTGGCCTTGCAAATCCTCTCAACCCCATGAGACCCAATCGTCCAAAGTCACTGTTAAAAAATTCCACACCCCATAGTTTCCTGTCGATACTCATTTCCATGCCTATTTTTACAACATCTGCGCGTACCCTATTATTGTAGTTATAAACAAGGAATCCATGGCCAAGTGTGGTATGTGTGAGAGATCCAATTCTTATGTAAAATGGCTCTCCTTTGTATCCGTATCTAACATAGGAGATTATCCTTGCGTAATCCCTTTTTGAATCCCAGTCGTCCTTCTTTATCCCATTTTTGGGGTTGA
>Ga0256833_1003250_pt1 | contig 11182 bp, 10 predicted proteins | sample 356284metaG_FD_190535 | JGI IMG/M metagenome (GOLD analysis project Ga0256833, IMG submission 190535) | Hydrothermal vent microbial communities from Mid Atlantic Ridge, Atlantic Ocean - 356-284 | ecosystem: Environmental > Aquatic > Marine > Hydrothermal vents | place: Atlantic Ocean: Mid...
TTTGCCTTCTATCTTGATTGTTTCGAGTTTTAGCACATCTCCGCCAACAGCAGTCCATGCAAGACCATTTACGATACCAACTTCTCCTTTTTTAGAGACTTCTTCGATAGAAAATACCTCTTTATTCAGGTATTTTGGTAGATTTTTTGCTGTGATTGATATCTTTTGTATTGATGAATCTTCTAGTATCTCTTTAGCTACTTTACGAAGTATCTGTGCGATTGTTCGTCTGAGATTTCTTACACCTGCTTCTCTGGTATAGTTTGAGATTAGTAGTTGCAATGCTCCTTTTGAGATAGAAAATTCAGCATTTTTAAGTCCATGTTTTCTTAATTCCTGAGGGATGAGATATTTTTTAGCGATTTCATACTTCTCATCAGGTGTGTATGAACTTAAAAAGATAAACTCCATACGATCACGAAGTGGAGAAGGTATGTATGCGACTTGGTTTGCTGTGGCTATAAATATCACTTTGCTTAAGTCAATATTGAAGTTTAGATAGTAATCCCTAAAAGCTTGATTTTGTTCTGGATCTAGTATCTCTAAAAGTACAGCTGTAGGATCACCTCTGTGACTTCTGGCGACTTTATCTATCTCATCAAGTACTATGACTGGATCCATCTCTTTGGATTCTATCAGACCTTGGATTATTCTTCCTGGCATTGCTCCTATATAAGTTCTTCTGTGACCTCTTAGCTCGTTTACATCTTCTAAGCCACCAAGTGCGATACGGATTAGTTTTCTTTTGAGTGCTTTTGCGATTGAGTTGGCAAGTGAAGTTTTACCTACGCCTGGAGGTCCTGCAAAACAGATGATTTCACCTTTGTTATCTTTATCCTTGATACCTCGTTTTTCTTTGAGTGCTTTAACTGCAAAGTACTCTTCTATACGTTCTTTTGCTTTTTCTAAAGAGTAGTGATCATGTTCGAGTTGTCTTTTGACTTCAGTGATGTTAAGTTTTTTCTTAGAGTATCTGCCAAATGGGATTTCAAGTACCCAGTCCAAATATCCTTGTATCAAGTTCGCATCTGCTGAGTCTGGATGCATCCTTGAGAAACGATCTATCTGTTTGGAAATCTCTTTAAAAGCATCCTCTTTCATGTGCTTTTTTTTGTCTTCTAGCTTTTTTCTATACTCTTGTATCTCTTCTTCTCTCTGGGTATCTGTACCTAGCTCTTGTTGTATCTGTTTTAATTGTTCTTTTAGAAAATACTCTTTGTTTATTTGCTCTATTCTTGAGTGAACTTTTGATTTTATTTCACGTTGTAGTTTACTCGCTTTGATCTCTTCTGTGATGTATTCTATCAACAAAAGTAATCTCTCTTCAAGAGATGTATTTGCAAAAAGGTTATAAGCTTGTTCTTTTTTTAATTTGATAGTACTTGCGATTAGATCTACTATCCTGTTTGGTTCTTCATTTTCTTCGATAGTTTTAAGCAGATCAGATGGGAAAAGATCTGTTGCGGTAGAAAGAGTTCTTATCTTTTCCCGTAAAATCTGAAGTGTAGCAGTGACTTTTAGCTCGTCAAAAGACTCTAATTCTATAGCATCTACAACTGCACTAAGTGGCTTTATATCTATAGGCTCTATGATCTTTCCTTTTTCCAAACCTTGAAAAAGAATTTTTATTCTGCCATCTGGGAGGGTTACTTTTCGCATAATCGTTCCGATAACACCTACATTGTATATCGCATCAAAATCTCTCTCTCCTTCGTGTCCTGGACGTGTGGAGACTACCATGACCAGCGAGTTTGACTCTAGTGCTAATGTTGCTGCTTGTATATTCTCTTGTTCTGTTAAAAAAACAGGAGAAATCATAAATGGATAAAGGAAAAAAGAGTCATCAACAATGATAGGTAATTTTACAGGAAAATCTTCATAATTATGTAATTGCATTAAAACTCCTTAATCTAAAATCGTACTAAAAATACCACTGTTTTGTGTAGCGATAGGTGTATCTTTGAGCCATGATTTGTTGATCTTTTCTTCATAGATTTTAGCAGCTTTCGTGCGTCCTAATCTTTTGTAAAGTTTGGCTATATCACGGTTTAAGATTAACTCTGTCAGATAAAGCTTTGTTAATATCGTTTTAACCATTGGATTGTAGATGGAGTTTGGAAATTTTTGCAGGTATAAATTTGCATCAGCTATGGTATCTATCAATAATTTTTGGTTACGTTTTGGATTTTTAAACTCTTGGAAATGTGATTTTATTTTGAGATATTTTAGGTATTCTATATTTTTGCTTGTTGCAAAACGTCTGATATAATTGTCAAGATAAAAGTTTGACATGAGATATTCATCTTCTTCAAGATGTGCCTGTGCTAGTATCATCAATGCCTCTTTTAGGTAAGGTGATCCTACATGCTCACTAGCTAGAGATGTGTAGGCATCATCTGCTTTGTCCAAATTGCCGTTTGCATAAAATTTTAAAATCTCTTTATACCAATACTCTGCTGGTTTATTATAGGTTTGCTCTTCTTTGAGTTTAGAAGCACAACCTGTGAAGATAAACACTAAAAGTGTTAAAGTTGCTAAATATCGAATTATCATAAATTTTCTCCTTTGATAATGAATTATTTTACCTGAATCTATGTTACTTTTCTCTAAAATAACCGATATACCTCATAATTAAGAAGGAAATTTTATGCACTTAAAAGTAGTATCTCCTGTTTTAGGTTTTGAATCTATTGAAGAGTTTAGCTGGGAAAAGATTGATGAATATTTTTCAAAACTTCAAAGTTTACAATCAAAAGAGATTGTTTTTACACTGATTGATCCATTGAAAATCCGTAGTTATGATTTTAGTATTCCACTATTTTATAAAAATCTTTTGAAAGTAGAAGAGGGGGATAACATTTTGGTGCGAAATATTGTCTTGATGCAAGATCCTATAGAAAACTCATCTATCAATTTCATGGCTCCGTTGATCATAAATGAAGATAAACAACTTTTAGCACAAGTAGCACTTGATAATACTAAATACCCAGATTTTGGTATAGCCCAAAAGATAGAAGGATATCTTCATGGTTAATATGAAACTAACGATTATCGGTACTGGAAATATGGCAGAAGCTATTTTACATGGTGTGAGTAAATATTATCAAGTAGAGGTAGTAGGCAGAAATCAAAAACGCCTTGATGAATTAGAACAAAAATTTAAAAAAAATGTTACTTTTTCACTATTGAAAGAGAATTTTGATATCAGTCATAAAAACCTTATACTCTGTGTGAAGCCATATGCACTAGCAAGTGTGAGTGAACTCTTTACTGGACAGGCAAATTCGCATTTATCTGTATTAGCTGGTGTTCGCCTTGAAGATCTTAAGCGTTATATTCCTGCACTTCATACTGTACGTACGATGCCAAATCTTGCTGCAAAATATGCAAAATCCATGACTACACTTTGTGGTGATCGTACTTTTAAAGGTGAAGCGATTGCTATTTGTAGTTGTTTTGGTGAAGCACTTTGGTTGGATAGCGAAAAAGAGATAGATATAGCGACAGCAGTTGCGGGAAGTGGTCCTGCATTTTTAGCACTTGTGGCTGAATCTTTGGCTGATGGTTGTGTAAAAGAGGGCTTAAAACGTACAGATGCACAAGTTTTGGTACAGGGTTTGTTTAAAGGGTTTGCTCCATTGATTGAAGAAAATCATCCCTCATTATTAAAAGATGCGGTTATGAGTCCTGGTGGTACTACTGCTGCTGGTTATGGGGCATTAGAAGAAGCAAATGTAAGAAATGCGATGATAAATGCTATCGAAAAAGCATATAAACGTGCGAAAGATTTAGGGGAAAAATAGAGGAGTATATCTCCTCTACTGGTAAGTTTTTATAAGTTGTGTTCTTTTTTATACTCTAAAATCATAGCATAAGCTTCATCTTTGAGTAAAAGTTTCTCTTTTTTCAAAGTATCTAGTTGTGCTTGATCCATATGTTCTCTACCTTCTTCAACTTCTTTGATCTGGTCATCTAAGGCATTATGCTTTTCAAATATTTTTGCAAAGTGTGCATTTTGAGTTTTTAGTTTTGATATGATGTCTCTGTATTCATGTAACATGAAGTTCTCCCATTGTTTTGATTTACTCTTTATTTTAGCATTTATGTTCTGTAATCAGCATTAATTTTGACATATTCATAACTTAAATCACATCCATAGCTTGTGTAGTTTTCACTACCTACACCCAAATCACAGGTTATTTTGAAGCTTTCATTTTTCATGATGGCACAGGCTTTTTCTTCACGATCTTTATCCAATACAGGAAACTCTTTTGAGTATATTATCAAATCATCATATTTTATAACTAAATCTTCTTCATTACAAGTAATATTACTAGCACCGATTGTTGAAGCTATACGTCCCCAGTTTGGATCTTCTCCAAAGAGTGCTGTTTTGACAAGAAGAGAGTTACTCAATGCTTTGGAAGCTTTTTGTGCATCTTCTTGTGTTTTTGCACCTTTGACACAAAAAGCAACTACCTTATTTGCTCCTTCTCCATCTTTTAGTATCATCATGGATAGTTGATGTGTTAGCATATCAAGAGCTTGTGCAAATGCTTCTTTATCGTAATGTTTGCTTTTTTTATTGCTTAGTAAAAAAACGCTGTCATTTGTGGAAGTGTCTCCATCTACGCTGATTGTATTGAAAGATTTCTCAACACTTTTAGTTAAGAGAATGTCCATGTCCTCTTTTGGGATATTTGCATCGGTTATGATGAAGCATAGCATAGTTGCCATGGCAGGATTGATCATACCTGCACCTTTACATATAGCAGCGATATGAAAACTTTTTCCATCTTCGAGTTCAACTTTGTAAGCTAACTCTTTTTCAAAACTATCTGTTGTCATGATAGCTCTTGCTGTTTTGTAGCTATTTTTTGCATTAAAATCAAATTTTTCAAAAGCAGATGAGATTTGTTCTATGGGTAATGGATAACCGATGACACCTGTCGAACTCATGATAGGATTTGTTAGGGGGATATAATCATTTAGTTTTGTCAAGATAGTATCGATATCTTTTATACCTCTTTGTCCTGTTAAGGCATTTGCATTTTTGGCATTGATGAGGATGAAGTTTGTCTGAAAATCTTTTGGATATTTTTGATAGTGTTTAATAGGTGCTGCCTGAAAAGTATTTGTTGTAAAAACTGCACTGACATCACATGGTATTTCACTTCTTATAAAAGCAACATCACCATCATCGCTATTTGTTTTAAGTCCTGCATTGACTCCATCACAGTAAAAGCCTTCTACATTGGCTAAACCATTTTTTATTGGAAAGATATTAAACATTTTTATACTCCGTTGGACGCTCTTTTTTGCGTGCTATTTTTTTTGCGATTTTGATACTCTCACTGCTGCCTATGAGCATCAATTTAGATCCTTGTGTAATCAGTGTCTCTTCATCTGGCATAGGCTTGAAGTTTTGTTTATCATCACGTATACCTACTACATTTACTTTTATGAGATTAGTAAGGTTGATATCTTTTAATTTTTTATATAACATCCAGGAATGGCTGGGAATTTTGATCTCTTCGATATCTAAAGGAGTATCTTTTTTATATAAAAACTCTTCAAGGATATTTTCCATCTCTGGTCGTTGACTTATCGCACTCATACGCTGTGCCATCAATTTTGTAGGAGATACAACACTATCTGCACCTAACTTTTTCAGTTTTTCTATATCACTTAATGTCTTGGCATTTGTGAGTATAAAGTAGGGACGGCGGCGTTTGATCTCTTTTTCATGTAACCTTGCCGATGCTATCAATGCGATATTGTCAGCGATGTTTTCTGAAAGAGTGATGATACCTTTTGCACTAGAAAGATGTGATTTTGCAAGTGCTATTTCCGTATGAGGTTCTGCTTGTACAAAGTAAGGATAAGAATATTTTTTTGCAATATTTTCGATATCTTCTGAGGGATCAACTACCACAAAAGGGATGTGGTTTTCACGAAACTGGCGTGTTAGTTGAATGGTAAATTCATTGTGATTGCAGATAACATAGTGGTTTTTTAACCTGGCAATATCATATAACATAGAACGTTCCTTTATAATCTTAAGTAATTCACCCTTGTTTAACACTTCTACCAAAATACCTACAGAAAATGAAAATACACCAAATCCAAGTATAATCAAAGTAATCGTAAAAATACGTCCTGCATTAGAGATAGGTGCAATTTCTCCAAATCCAACTGTAGTAAAAGTGATTCCTGTTTGATAAATGGCATCAATAAGTGACATATTATCTATCAGGATATAGCCTATACTTCCTAGCATCATGATCATTACAGTGAGGATCAATGGAAGTCTAAAAGGGGCTAACTGGAGGTAGAGATCTGTGTTTAGGTCGATTTCTGGTTTTTTAGGTTCACGCCAATGGAGAAATTTTTTAAGTTTTTTGAAAAATTTCATAAATTCCCCCTATGACTATTATGTTAACGAAAAAGTAACAAAATCTTTTTTACTTCGCTAACGCTGAGGTTTCAGCAGAAGGTCTTAAGTACAGAAAACTGTACTTAAATATAATATTTCGACTATTGATTAGCTTGTTTTCTCATCGTTCTAAGCTCTTTAGCAGAGATTTTGATCTTCTTTTTTGTACCATCTTCTAGTGTGATTCTTACTGTTCTTAGATTTGGTAAAAATCTTCTTTTTGTTTTGTTTTGTGCGTGGCTTACATTGTTCCCGCTCATCGGTCCTTTACCGCTTATCTGGCATCTTCTTGACATGATTTTTCCTTATAGGGTTTTAAAATTTTGTCGCGTATATTATCCTAAATAGTCTTAATTTATCTTGATAATATTTACCTGTATAAAAGAAGAGGAATAGATTAAGCTTTATTTTATATAAAAAAACTATAATAAATTCATAAGAAAAACATAAAGTAATAAGTATGAATATATTTTTAACATTAGATTATGAACTTTTTTCAGGTGCCAATCCTGGTAGCGTAGAAAATACAATCATCAAACCTACAGAAAAATTATTGGATATTGGTGATAAATATGGTGCTAAATTTGTCTTTTTTGTAGATAGTGGTTATCTTGTGAAACTTTCCAAATATATAGACAAATATCCTCAGGCTAAGTCAGACTATGAAAAGGTTGTAGAACAACTTAAAATGCTTGATGAAAAAGGACATGATATTCAACTTCATGTTCATCCTCACTGGGAAGACTGTACTTATGATGGTGCCTGGCATATGGATACTTCAAGATTTCGTATTCATCACTTTAGCAAAGAAGAGATAGCTGATATTCTAAGCCGATATAAAAAAGCTTTAACCGATATTGTTGGGGATAAAGTATTTGCTTATCGTGCTGGTGGCTGGTGTTTACAACCATTTGATAAACTTAAAGATGCACTAAAAAAAGAGGGTATTACTCTCGATTCTACCGCTTATGAAGATGGGTATAATAGTTCTGCAACTCATTATTTTGATTTTAGAGGTATGCCATCCAAAACACTTTATAGTTTTGAAGATGATCCTGTCAAAGAGGATGAAAAAGGATTTTTTACTCAAGTTCCCATTAGTACTTATGATGTTAATCCATGGTTTTTCTGGAAGTTCGCTTACTATAAAAAATTTGGTAAAAATGAGCATAAAACTTATGGGGATGGTATAGGTGCAGGAGGAACATCAAATAGTTCCATGCTAAGAATGCTTACACGCCCTACAAAATCATTGGTTTCGATGGATGGACTACGTGCTTCACTGTTGATAAAAGCACTAGATGCAAATAGTAAAAAAGATAAAGATGGAAATTTAGTTGTGATTGGTCATCCAAAAGCTGTGACGCCTTTTTCTCTTGATGCTTTAGATAAATTTTTGGCATATGCAAAACAAAATGATCATAAAGTGCTTACATTTAATAAATATATTAAAAATATTTAGGATTAATTTGAATTTATTTAATTTTAAATTTTGGTTTTTTAGGTAAAATTAATATTATATGGTATAAAAGTGAGTTAAGTTTTCAGTAATTTTGTCGATTTAGTAACTATAATAATTAAAGGATATATATGAGTTTTTCATTTGACAGTGTGTTGCATTTGTATAGAGATACGTATTATAAAATGCCTCAATCTCTTAAGACTTTTTTAGGAAGTATGTACGGTAGTATTCCAATTGGTATACGTTATGGTAAATTATATACTGAATATATGGATCGTTATAAAAAGTTTGAAGAAGCAGATGAACAATTTAAACAAGATTTTGTTTATAATAAGACATTAGAGACACTTATATTTGCTGAAGAAAATATACCTTTTTATAAAGAGCATTTTCAAAAGCATGGTGTTAAGGCAAGTGATTACAAATCACTAGGTGACCTTAAACTGTTTCCAACAATTTCCAAACATGACATCAAAGCAAATTTAGATCGTATGTATACAGATAAAGTTGAAAAACCTGTTGCTTATTTTAGTGGTGGTTCACTCTCTACTCCTACACAATACTTTCATCCCCTATATACAAGTCGTGCTAAACATAAAGCATACTCTATGTATACACTGGCAAAAGTAGGATACAAATATCGTGATAAAACACTACTTTTAAAAGGTCGTGAAGTTTCTAAACCAGATCAAGATATCTATTGGGAATATGAGCCAGTAGATAATTATCTTTATCTTTCAAACAACTACATGAATTCAGAAAAATTTCCACTTATGTATGCACAGGCAAAAAAATTCAAACCAAAGTTTGTATTTGGATATCCAAGTGCTGTTCTTAGCTTTATAGCTATGTCAAAACAGTTTGGATTAGAACCACTTAAGATAAAGGGTGTTATCGTCTCTTCTGAGAGTATATATGAACCAGATTTTCAAACAATCAAAGACTTTTTTGGTGAAGATGTAAATATCTTAGCCGACTATGGACATACAGAAAGAGTTATAGGTGCGTATCGCTTAAATTTTGATAATTATCACTTTGTCAATGCTTATGGTGTGCCTAGAATTATTGACAATGAAATAGTAGGTACATCTTTTGATAACTTTGTGATGCCTTTTATCAACTTCAAAACAGCTGATGCCGTCTCTGGTGATATTGTCTATTTTGAAGGTACAGATATCGCAAAAGAGGTAAGAAACATAGAAGGAAGAACACAAGATTATCTTGTAACCGAAGATGAAAGATTAGTTTCGATTACGACTATGTGTGGTGGACAACATCTTCCTCTTGATATGATCAGAAATATCCAGTACAAACAAACAGAACCTGGAAAAGTAACAGTTATGATCGAAAGTAAAGATGGCAAAATAGATAAAGATCATGTTATAAGCGGTATGAAAAAACTTGTACGTGATGGTATTGATTTTGATGTTGAGAGTGTAGAAAAGATTGAAAAAAGTGCACGTGGTAAGCGTGTAATCTGTAAACAATCTTTAGACATTGAGAAGATCAGAAGTAAAAAATAATATAATAAACTCCAAAGACGAAGTATCTGCTTCGTCTTGAAATAATTCAAGGAAACTTTACTGTGTTTGCAAAAATAAATGCCTTATTGAGAAATGAAGGCACAATGTTCCTGATCTCTAATCTTATTTATAGTTTCTCTACATATTTGATAGCATTATTGATCCCTTATAAGTTAAATATTGAAAGTATGGCGGGTTTTTCTGCTGCATTTAATATCATAATCATGTTGATATTTGTATTTGAATTTGGGTTGACGGTAAGTTACCTACGCTTTAATCAAATCTATAAAATATCCGATCAGATTAACGCACTTATGCAAGTGTTGATCTTTGTTTTGTTGTTTATCCTGTCACAGACTTTTTTAGGACATTATACGGATTTATTTTTTGGTGTACAAAATCTTGGTATAAAGCAAGAGTATATCTATCTATCCATATTTGCGATGCTTACCTGGATATTTTTCAAAACAACTTTACTTGCAAAAAAACGTATAGGTTTTATCATCGTTAATTCTTTTATAATACTGGCTCTAAGGGTAGGATTTTTGATCTATATACTCTTTTTTGCCAAGAGTATTACACTTGATAATATCTATCTTTATCTATTTATTTTACCATTTGCTGTAGCTATATTTATCAATACAAAATATACCATAGGTTTTTTACTCCAATGTAAAGATAAAGTAAGTAGTGAGCATTTTAGAAAACTATTTTATAAAAGAGTCAAACAGTTTATCGTATTTTCTGCTTTGACTTATGTGATCAATGGGTTATTTATCTATACTAATCGTTATGCTATCATCTATATGGTAGATCACAAGATGACTACTACTCTGGCTCAACTAGGTTATGCGATGAGTTTTGGTGGTTTGATCATGATTTTTATATCCTCTTTACGTTCATATTTTATCTCGAGATTTAATATGTCAGACATGACGATGGTAACGGCACATATTCAAAATCTTATGCGTTATAAGTTGTATGTTTTATTAGGTGGGATTGTGATATCTGCGTTAATTGGTTTGCTTGTTTATTTGATAAAACCAAATTATCTTTCTATGCAGTCTGTGATATTTGTTTTTATCTTGATTTATGAGAGTGTATTGGTAGCATATTTGAGTCTGTTTAGTTTGCTTTCTAAAACGTTTAATTTTAATATGCTAGAGTTGAAACTTAATATTATCCGATTGATACTAGTTATTGCAGCAGTACATTTTATATTTGCTCATTATCCGATTATGGGGTTTGTAGCCATAAATCTTGCAATTTTGGGAGTTGAGTTTTATTTTGCAAGAACAGTAATACGAAGAATATATCAAAAAGTAAAAGCAGGAGAAAATAGTTGAAAGAGCATAAAAAAATCATCTTAATAGGTCCTATGTATGCCAAAGATATGAAAAGTGCAGGAGGAGTTACAGTTTTATTTGAACAGTTGCTAGAGGATTTTGATACACTAGATGTACCATATCTGGCGATCAATTCTAACAAAAATTGTTATAAAAATATCGCTGATACTTTTTTTTCAGTCATGAAGAAGTTTTTTAAAAATATCAAAGATTATGATCATGTCAGTATCCATGGCACGGCAAATCATTATATAATGATAGCTCCATTTGTGATATTTTTTGCCAAACTTTTTGGTAAAAGTGTGAGTTTACGAAAGTTTGCCGGAAACTTCAATGATATCTATGAAAATGTTGATCCTGTTAGAAAAGGATTGATTAGGTATGTTTTAGGTAAAGCTGATTTGAGTTTTTTTGA
>Ga0256833_1003251_pt1 | contig 11180 bp, 13 predicted proteins | sample 356284metaG_FD_190535 | JGI IMG/M metagenome (GOLD analysis project Ga0256833, IMG submission 190535) | Hydrothermal vent microbial communities from Mid Atlantic Ridge, Atlantic Ocean - 356-284 | ecosystem: Environmental > Aquatic > Marine > Hydrothermal vents | place: Atlantic Ocean: Mid...
TAAAGGAAACAACAAATGAAAGCAAAAAAAATATTATTTTTACTAGGCGTAGGGGCATCTCTACTTACAACAACACTACAAGCTGAATCTCTAACAGCAAGAGCTATTATGGAAAAAGTAGATGCACGTGATGATGGGCAGACCTTAGAGCAAGATATGATGATGCTACTCATTGACAAAAATGGGGCTGAACGTACACGTGATTTAAAAACTTATAGTAAAGATAAAGGAGAAGATGAACAAAAAACAATGTTTTTTAAATCTCCAGCTGATGTTAAAAATACAGCCTTTCTTACCTATGATTATGATGATGCGTCAAAAGATGATGACCAATGGTTGTATTTACCTGCTCTTAAAAAGGTAAAAAGAATCCCTTCTGCTGATAAAAGTTCAAGCTTTATGGGTTCAGATTTTTCATACTTTGATATGACCAATCGTGATTTAGATGATTATGATTTTAAGATTTTAAAAGAGACAAAAGTACGTGGACATGATGCGTGGATGATTGAATCAACCCCTAACAATCAAAAAGTTATTGAAGAGTCTGGTTACACTAAAACCATTGCCATTGTAAGAAAAGACAACTTTATGGTGGTTCGTGCCATTAACTTCTTGACCAATGGTAAGAAAAAATATCTTGATTTAACACAGATACATGAACAGAATGGTATTTGGTTGATAGATGAGATGACCATGACCACTAAAAAAGCTAAAAGAACACTACATAAAACTGTTTTGAGTTTTTCGAATGTCTCTTTAAATGGAGAAATTGATGACAGTGTATTTACAACAAGACGGATAGAAAAAGGTCTATAAGATGTTTAAACGACAATTTGCACCCTACCTTATTTCGGTTGTTTTAAGTTCAATGCTTCACGCTGAAAGTTTAGATGATGTGCTTGATGGATTTGATGATGCACCTACAAAAGTTGTTAAAGAGACAAAAAAAGTAGAAGCTTCTGAAGAAAATATCATGGAGGGATTTGATGATGAAAAAACTCCCTCTACTCAAAAAAAAGATAAGTTACCCAAAGCACCTGTAAGTCATAAAAAACATGAAACTTTCTCTCTACCGATTGAGGGCATCACAGGTAAATTGACGGAACAGACAACTTTTGCATATGGTGATGATGCTCCACATAACAACTTCTCTTCTCTTAAAAGTTCATTGCTTTTAGATTATGAACACAAATTTGACAATGGTTTTAAAATAAAAACCAATGCCAAAGGCTATTATGATGCGATTTATAGCATTAGAGGACGTGAGAAATATAGCAAAGATGAGTTAAATGAACTAGAGAGTGAAGTTGAGCTTTTTGATGCTTATGTAGAGGGTTCTTTAAGTGATAAACTCGATATGAAATTGGGTCGTCAAGTTGTGGTTTGGGGACGAAGTGATACCATTCGTATTACTGATGTTTTAAACCCTTTGGACAATCGTCGTCCAGGAATGGTCGATATTGAAGATTTACGCTTACCTGTTACTATGGCGAAGTTTGACTACTTTGTAGGGGATTGGCGAATTACACCTATGGCAGTGCTAGAGCAAAGATTTTCTAAAAATCCACCTGCAGGATCTGCCTTTAATGGTTCTAAAAACGCATTACCTAAAAATGAAAGCTATGAAGAGCTATTACCTGCACTAAGTGTAGGAGGTGAATTTTCAGGATTTGATGTCAATTTCTATGCCGCTAAGATTCGTGATGATGCAGGATATTTTTCAAATGGAAAACTCCATCATGACAAAACCAATATGTTTGGAACGGCATTAAATATACTTAATGGCTCATGGCTTCTAAAATCAGAATTAGCCCATTTTGATGGTTTAAAATATACAAGCACTCAACAAAAAGAGTTTAAACGTACCGATGGACTCATAGGATTAGAATATAATGGATTTGCAGATACGCTCATCTCTTATGATGTTTCGCTTAGAAAGATACACAGCTACGATAAACGACTTAAAAATGAACCTGCTAATCTAAAAGAAGAGACCTATCAACACGCTTTTCGTGTAAGTTCAGACTTTATGAATGCAAGGCTTAAAGGAAATTATCTTATTTCTCTTTTTGGAAAAAGTTTAGATGAGGGTGGATTTCAAAGAGCATGGTTTAAGTATGACATTGCTGATGGTATATTTGCCAATGTAGGTGTTGTTGATTACCTTGGAGGTTCTAAACGTTTTGATGCAGTATCCAATAATGACATGGCTTTTATGGATGTGACTTATAGTTTTTAGGAGTAAATTGTTATTATTATGAAAAAGGGAAAAACATGAAAAAAACACTACTACTAAGCCTAACAGCACTTCTATTTCTTGCTTGCGAAACAGGAATAAACAATAAAAGAACAATCGTAAAAGAGACAGCTCCTTCAGGAATTGTTGATAGGGTAAAAGGAACTAATCCGAGTTATGGTAGCACTTATCAAAAGAGTCATCAAGGAAGTTCTACTAAAATATTTTCAAAATCAGCTCAACCTGGCTTCTATTTACAATTGGCAGTTTTTGAGAAGTATCGACCTAACAAAAGTTTTTTAAGACCTTTAGACCAGTCTAAGTTTAACTATATTGTTTTAAACAAATATAACAAAGATTATGTTCTCATTGGGGCATATAAGTCACACGATGAAGCAAAAAGACACATCGCATCAGTTAAGTCTCGTTTGGGAAAACAGACCTTTGTGGTACAAGTTCTACGACCATAAAAATTGGTTATAATTCCAAAAAATCTTTTGGAGTTTAACCGTGTCACAAAAAAAATTACATCTAGTAAGCCTTGGCTGTACTAAAAATCTTGTCGATTCAGAGGTCATGCTGGGTCGGCTTAGAGAGTACGAAATCTCAGACGATGCAGAGGCATCTGATGTGATTATTGTGAACACTTGTGGATTTATTGATGCGGCTAAAGAAGAGAGCATTAACACCATTTTAAATCTTCACGAAGTGCGTAAAAAAGATTCTCTTTTAGTTGTTTCTGGTTGTTTAACAGAACGCTATCAAGAAGAACTCCAACGTGACTTACCCGAAGTAGATATTTTTACAGGGGTAGGGGACTACGAAAAAATAGACAAGATGATAGCTGAAAAAAGAGGGGTCTTTTCGCCCTCTGTCTATTTGGCAAATGAAAATTCTGACCGAGTCATTACAGGCTCAAACACCCATGCTTACATTAAAATCGCCGAGGGGTGTAACCAAACCTGCTCTTTTTGTGCCATTCCTTCCTTTAAAGGAAAACTCCTCTCTCGTACCTTAGCATCTATTGAAAAAGAGGTCAAAGCATTGGTGGCAAAAGGATTTTATGAGTTCTCTTTCATTTCACAAGACTCTTCAAGTTTTGGACGTGACTTAAAGCTCAAAGATGGGCTTAGAGATTTGGTGAAGTGTGTGGAGCAGATTGAGGGGGTAAAAGTGGCGAGAATACTCTACCTCTACCCAAGTACCACAACATTTGAACTTATTAATACCATTGCAGACTCTTCTATTTTTGAGACTTATTATGATATGCCCATTCAACAGATAGATGATGGAGTGTTAAAGCTTATGCGTCGTGGTTTTGGTGAGAAGAAGACCATTGCACTTTTAGAACATATGAAAAGCAAAAAAGATGCGTTCATAAGAACCTCCATTATTGCAGGACACCCAGGGGAGAGTCAAGAGGCGTTTGAGCGTGTGTGTGACTTTATGCGTGAGTTTAAGTTCGATAGATTTAATGTTTTCTTCTACTCTAACGAAGAGACAACCCCTGCGTTTACCATGAAGCCAGTACCTGAAGAGGTGATTGAAGAGCGTATTGAGGTGCTAGAAGCCATTGCTAATGAAACCACAGAAATCTCTCTTAAAAAGATGATAGGGAAAAATATTCGTGTTATTCTTGATGGAGAGAGTGAAGAGCATGAGTACATTCTTTCAGCCCGTCCAACGCTTTGGGCAAAAGACATTGACGGTGATATTCTGATTAACGACACTTCTGATTTAGAGCTTCTTTATGGGGCATTGTATGAGGTAAAGATTACAGATTTTACAGGAGAGAAGTTGCTTGGAACACTTATTAAAGCTCTCTAAGCAAAAAAATCTTTTAGCCTTTTCAGCAGGAGTAGATTCGTCAGCTCTTTTTTTTCTTCTGCTTGACCATGAGATTAAATTTGACATAGCTTTAGTGAACTATGGTTTACGGAAACAGAGTGAAGAGGAGGAGGCGTATGCTTTGGCTTTGGGAAAAAAGTATGATTTAAAAGTCTATGTTAAAAAAGCACCCCATTTTGAAAATAATTTTGAGAAAAATGCCCGTGATTTTCGTTATGGTTTTTTTGATGAACTCATGCTTGAAGAGGGCTATGATAATCTGCTCACAGCCCATCAGCTCAATGACCAACTAGAGTGGTTTTTAATGCGATTAACTAAGGGTGCAGGGGTTTCAGAGCTTATGGGTTTAGAAGCTTACTCTAGGCGTAAAGCTTATGGCTTGGTGCGTCCTTTGTTGGGGTATAGTAAAGAGGAGTTGCTAGAGTATTTAAATACTAATAATCATAAATACTTTATAGATGAGAGTAACAGCGATGAGAAGTATGAACGTAATTATTTTAGAAATGAATTTTCCAATAAGTTACTAGAAAAATATGCCCAAGGGATAAAAAATAGCTTTAACTATTTGCAAGAAGATAAATTAACACTCACCCAAGGGGTTCAAGAAGTTTTTCATAAGAAAGAGCTTTATGTTATTGCTTATGAACATGAAGCGTCTATTGTAAGAGTGGTTGATAGATGTTTGAAAAAATTAGGCTATTTACTCTCTTCTGCTCAAAGAAGAGAACTCCAAAAAGAGACCTCCTTAGTTCTTGGAGGGGTTTGGGCAGTTGAGGTGCGAGATAAGAGAATTTTTATTGCCCCTTATCGCGTGTTACCTATGCCTAAAGCATTTAAAGAACTGTGTCGAAGATTTAAAATTCCTGCTAAGATTAGATGTTACCTTTTTGAGGAAAAAATAGAAATATTATTTAATTAATATGTCATTTTGAAATATTATTGTTATTTTAAATATTTTTTTGATACAATTTGAAATATTATTTAAAAAGGATTTCATATGTCAAATAAAAATAGATATTTTGATATTATTCGAGCAGATGTTTTCTCTGAAAATGGTGATTTACTATTAAATGATTATGTAGAAGAGTTTAATCCCTATGATGTTAAGAAAAAAGAGAAAAAATATGCTAATTTTGGGGAAATTAAACTTTTAGATTTTGGAATGAAATCTGAAAATAGTCGAAAAGCCGATAGAGCATTTCACCTAAAATATTTACAAGCACAAGAGGCTATTTCATTGAACGTTCTTCATACTGTTCCCATACTTCAAACAGAAGTCTCTGATACTTTAGGTGGATATGAAGCGTTGTCTTCAGAACTTAAAAATTTAACTTATGGTGATACAGAATTAGCCGTATGGATAGTAGATGGTTCTACTTATGTGCTTGTGAATGCAGGGCAAGGAGATAGCTCTTGTAACTTGCTATTTTTTTGTCGTATTGAAAAGAGTGACTTTTAAAAGTCACTCAAAAGGATTTATTTGTAAGCGTTAGCAATGTCATCTTCAATTTTATTTGGAATATCAGAGATTTTCATAAATTGACTCATACTAAGCTTTGGTAATGAAAGTGCTAAATAAAATTTAGGATTCATAATCTGAACCTGGTTCGCCGAAATTAATGCTTCATAAGGTAAGATTTGTGCATTACCTGTTTGGTGAAGTATATTTAAAAAATTATTTGAAGTTTCACTTAATTTCTGACCTACTAACAACGTACCATTGGGTAAGGTAAGAGAGTAAAGTACATTTGGATTATTGCTAACTTTTTTATATACATTATCAGCTTCACTAATGATAATTGGTTCATCAAAGTATGGCATACCCATCATAAAATGATAACCTGCTAAATCTTTAGAATCAAGTTTTTCAGTTGAACCTTTTAATGCTCCAAGTGCTTTTTCTAAAGAGCTAATTGTTTGTTGAAATTGATTCTTTGTGTATTTGTCAGCAAGGTACGCAGGACCAAAGTAGGCAGGGTTTTGTATGCGAACATCTGCTGAACCTACATGAACTTGTAGTGTCGCAAGGTAAGTATTGGTTGCTTGTAGCTCATCATTGGTAATGGTAATAACATTATTGTTTGTTGCTAAAACTTTAAAACCATTTGCTTTTAATTTTGATTGAACATCACTTAACGATGAAGATTTACCGATTAAGTAAGTTGAAACATCTTCTGCCATAGCAGAGATATTAAAGAGTGCGAGTGTCATTACAATTGTAATTATTTTTTTCATAAGAATCCTTCAAAACTATAATTATATATTCTAGCTTCTATTTTTAAATATTAACTTAAAATAATATAATATAATTTTATATTATATATAGATGAAAGTATTAACTAAATAAAATATGTTTAGATAAATATAAGTAAAATTGGGGGAATAGTAGAATTATGGCTGAGAGGAAGAGATTCGAACTCTCGGTGGGTTGCCCCACACAGACGTTCCAGGTCTGCACCTTCGACCACTCGGACACCTCTCAACAGTTACTTCATAAGTGAAGAGTAGAATTATAGTCAATATGTCTTAATCTTTGATAAATTTAATCTCTATTAAAAGTTTTTTAGATATTATTCTCTTGCTTCTTTTAGACCTATGCAACAGCATTGGTGGACAACGGGTCAGGATGGGAACATAGCAGCCCACCCACCTTTGTTGTGTGCCGTAGGTATCTGAAAGAAGTACTACTAAACTTTCTTTTGATATGTATCAATCTTTTTTTTTATTTTGTTATTGTATAATATTTAACAATTAAATTTTAGGACGCTTACATGAAATCATCTTTACATAAAATACTATTTCTCTCTATTCTACCAATAAGCCTTTTGATAGCTGAAACTCCAAATGTACCCACACAATTAGACTTTTCTTCTTTGGTTGATGATTTTATGGAAGAGGGCAATGTTTTGAAAAAAACTATCAACCTTTCTGGTAAGCAACGGATGTTAAGTCAATATATGGCAAAACTTACGGCACAAATTTCGTTAAATATTCAAAAAGACCAAAGCATTGTAGAGCTTAAAAAAATATCGGAACTTTATGCTAAAACATTAAAAGCTTTTAGTGTTGGCGATAGTGATTTAGGCATTAAATCAGCAACAAATGCAAAAGTAAAAGAGCAGATTAAAGTGCTTGAAAAAGAGTGGAAAAACTTTGAGGAACAGATTCAACTAATTATCTCTAAAAAAGATAAAGATGCTAAAGCGTTGGCTTATGTTTTAGAGAACAATGAAAAATTATTAGATTCTTCCAATGAATTGGTTTCACGATATGAAGCTTCTAATACTTCTGCAAATTATTTAGAGAAAGCACGTCTAAGAGTTGTTAATGTAGCAGGAAGACAACGTATGCTTATAGAAAAAATGACCAAAGAAAAACTTCTTTGTGTTAAATCTCCTCAAAAATATAATAGTAAGTTGAAAAGCACAGTAAAGCTTTTTAATGACTCATTGACCACAATAATCAAGGGTGATAGCAGTAAACAAATAACCAAGCCAAGTAATACTAAGATTATTAAGCAACTAAAGGTAATTTCTAAATTATGGGAAGAGCTAAAACCATTGTATGAAAAAGAGAAAAATAGTTCTAAAGAGTTGGCAATTATTATCGCTAAAAACAGTACCCTTTTAAAGGAGATGAATACTATGGTAGAACTAGCAGAAAAAGAAGTTGAGTATTAGACTCAACTTTTAAGTTTTACGCTTCATCATTTATCACCACCCACTCATAAAATGGTAAGGCTTCAAAAACTATGTTTTCAATGCTAAACTCAAAATTACTGGCTACGGTTACAATAGAAACTTTTGTAATTTTTTGTCTTTTATAGATAGAGAACTTATGATGTGCTTTTTTCCAAAAACGCTCTTCTGTTTCAAAGGGAGCAGGGAGTATTAAATTCTTTTCATTTGTGATATAACTGTTTAGTCCAAAAGTATTAAATGGTACATTGTGTTTGACCAAAGAGAGTGCAACCATAGTCTCAAACTGTTTAGGAAAGTTTTGGCTAAAGCTTAAATATTTGGCTAAAGCAAAGTCAAAAAAAAGCAGTTTTTTCTGTTTGGGATTTTCAATGTCATAAATGAAACTAATAATATTTCGCTCTTCTAAAGATTTAATCTGTTTATAGATTAAATCTTTAGAAATTTTGTAACGCTCTTTAGCGTGAGTGTAGAGTTGAAAGGTACTAACCGTTGCTCCATTGAAATACGCCAAGACCGTAAGAAGTTTTTGTTCCGATGGGCTAAAGTGGCTTCGTAAAAAATTTAAAAAAAGTTGCTCTTTAGGGCTACTCTCAATGGCGAGTTGAGGCAAAGTACCTTGGCGTAAAAATTGGTTAAAGATTTGTTTCTCCGTTCCTCTCTTTTGAAAAGCAAAAAACTCTTCATAATCGAGTAGAGGTAGATTTAACTTTTCAAAATCCTCCCCATAGTCATAATCAGTAGAAGAGATAATAATGAGTTGCTTTACCTTAGGTAAGATTTCAAAATATTCATGGGCATAATGGTCAAGAACAAGATAGTTAATCTCATGGGCTTCCACAAAACTCTGTACATCTTCTTCCATAATATCTAAAAAAGCAAACTTCGGGTCTTGAAAGTCGATGTAAAGTACCTCTTCATTGTCAAAATTCATGAGATAATCAAGCACCAAAGAGGTTTTACCTGAAGCAGGTGAGCCATAGATAAAAATTTTTGGTCTATCTGAAATATTAAATTTTCTTGGCTGATAATTGTTTATTTCGTTGTTTCTGTCATAAAAGTATTCTAATAGTTGCATTGGAAATATTATCATAATTCCTTTTAAAAAGGAAATAAAATTTACTTTTCATCTAAAAATAGCATAAAACATCGTTTACCTAAAAGGCTATCTGAGTATAATTGCGTTCCAAAATTTAGTTAGGAGCTAAAAATCCATGTGAAAGCATTGGTTTTTAGTAAGCTAACGAGTTCTTTATAAGGTAAATTAAATGGAAAAAATTAGACTTAAGCTTAAAGCTTATGATCATCGTGTTTTAGACAGATCGATTGCTTCTATTGTAGAAGCTGTTAAACGTACAGGTGCAGAACTTATTGGCCCAATTCCAATGCCAACTAAGATTAAAAAGTACACTGTTCTTAAATCTCCTCATGTTAATAAAGATGCGAGAGAGCAATTTGAGATTAGAATTCACGCAAGAATGATTGATATTGTTTCAGCCACTTCAGACACTATAGATTCACTTATGAAACTAGACCTGGCACCAGAAGTTGATGTTGAGATTAGATCAATGGACGCAAAGTAGGAGTAGATGATGGAATTTATTATTGAAAAAGTAGGTATGAGTAGAACAATTGGTGTTCCAAGTGTTCCTGTTACCCTTTTAAAAGTTATCGAAACGAAAGTATGTGAAGTACGTGAAGATGGTAAAGCTGTAGTTGCTTACCACAGCAGCAAAAAAATCAATAAAAGTATCGAAGGGCAACAAGCTAAATTCGGTATCGACAAAGAGTTTAATAAGTTTATGACAATTAACGTAGCAGAAGGTACAGAAGCTGGTGATTATTCAGCTGAAGCACTTGCATCAGCTGAGTTGGTTAAAACTTCGTTAAACACTAAAGGTCGTGGTTTCCAAGGTGGTATGAAACGTCACGGTTTTGGTGGTGGACCAGCATCTCACGGTCATAGATTTGGTAGAAGAATTGGTTCAATCGGTAATGCTGAATGGCCAGGACGTGTACAAAAAGGTAAGAAAATGCCTGGACAGTACGGAAACACACAAGTTACAGTTAAAAATGATGTTATCTCATTTGACGCTGAAAACGGAATTTTAGTATTAAAAGGTTCAATCCCTGGACACAATGGTGCTCGTGGATTGGTAAGGATTGTTAAATAATGAGTGCAACAGTAATTAAAACAAGTGACCTTCCAGCGTCATATTCGGAAATTAACCCACATAACCTTTACCTATATTGTAAAGCGTATGCATCTGGGCTAAGAGCAAACACTGCACACACTAAAACACGTTCAGATGTTAGTGGTGGTGGTAAGAAGCCTTGGGCTCAAAAAGGTGGAGGACGTGCAAGAGCAGGTTCTGTACGTTCACCTATATTTGTTGGTGGTGGTGTTGCTTTTGGACCTAAAAACAACCGTAACTACAATCAAAAAGTAAACAGAAAACAAAAGAAATTGGCACTTAACTTTGCATTAGCAGAGTTAGCAGCGAATGAAAAACTTTTTGTTATGGACAACATTGTTGTTGAATCAGGTAAAACAAAAGATGCGAGAGCATTTGTTGCAGAGCTTGGACAAAGAGACGTACTTGTTGTTAAAGAACTTATTGATGACAAAACATTCCTTGCATTTAGAAACCTTCAAAATGCATACTTAGTTGAAGCCAATGAGCTTAACGCCTACCTAGCAGCTGCTTACCACTCAGTGGTAATTGAAAAGTCTGTTTGGGAAAAATTAACAAAAGAGAACTAAGATGGCAGATATTACAGATATTAAATCAATTTTGTACACAGAGAAAACTCTTGCAATGCAAGAAGATGGTGTACTTGTTGTTCAGACCAGTCCAAGAATGACCAAAAATGGTCTAAAAGCAGTTTTCCAAGAATATTTTGGCATTAAACCATTGAGAGTAAATTCAATGAGAGTTAATGGTAAAGTTAAGAGATTTAAAGGTATCGAAGGTAAAAGACCAGACTCTAAAAAGTTTTATGTTTTCTTACCAGAAGATGCAAAAATTGACAGTTTAGCAGTGTAGGGAGAAGTCGATGGCAATTAAATCATATAAACCAACCACAGCAGGGCGTAGATATATTACAAACCTTGACTCTGGTGACATTACAGCAAAAGCTTCTGTTAGATCTCTTTTGAAAAACCTTCCACGTTCAGCTGGTAGAAATTCAAATGGTAGAATCACTTCTCGTCACAGACAAGCAGGTGCTAAAAAACTTTACAGAATTATTGACTTTAAACGAAATAAGTTTGGTGTTGAAGGAACAGTAGCTACTGTTGAGTACGACCCATACAGAACTTGTAGAATTTGTTTGGTTAAATATACTGATGGTGACAGAAGATATGTTCTTCAAGCTAAAGGTATGAAAGTTGGTGA
>Ga0256833_1003252_pt1 | contig 11180 bp, 16 predicted proteins | sample 356284metaG_FD_190535 | JGI IMG/M metagenome (GOLD analysis project Ga0256833, IMG submission 190535) | Hydrothermal vent microbial communities from Mid Atlantic Ridge, Atlantic Ocean - 356-284 | ecosystem: Environmental > Aquatic > Marine > Hydrothermal vents | place: Atlantic Ocean: Mid...
GGAGGGGGCAGTGGCGACGATGAAAAGCGGTTATCAATTGACTTCGACAAAAGCCTTTTTGGAATTGTTTGGTTTTATGGGAGGATATTTGAATACGACTGGGGCAGATGTTATGGGTTGGATGCGGTTGGTATTTGATAGATTTAAGGCATTTCGATCAACCAAGTTGACAGTTAAGTTTTGGGAAACATCAAAGACGGTAATTGTTGGTAGAGAAGAAATAGAAACCGGCAAAGGCAATGACCACAATGCGGCAACAGTGCTTAAACGCGATTTGGCCGGGGAAATGGTGAGGGGGTCAAGTCGGGAGGTAATTGGTAAGAAGAAAGAGGTAATGCATATGGTCAATTTGGGAAAGAAATTTTATAACTTACCTTCAAAAACCATGACGGAATGGATTATGACCTTGGATTATTTGGTGAGCAAAGGAATGATTTCAAAAGAATTCAGGGACAGTTTTCTTGGCCATCATTACGGACCCAGAATTTGGCGATGGTTGAGAATGGCGGTTTGGTTTGATGATCCGGTGGCGGCGGCAATGTTTATGGCGGAAATGGGGGCAAAAGAGGGGGTGGATTTATTGAAGTATGTAACTTCCGGATTAACGGGACAATAGTTGAGATGGTGGTTATTCTTTAACCTAAGTTATCTCCTGAGCCAGGAGCAGTCGGGTTTGAATTGGTCGGTCTAGCTTCGGATCTTATGTTTTCTTTTAGATAATTAGCTTGACGTCGAGCTTCAGTTTCTCGTCGGTGAGCACCCCAAGCCATTCTAAATGGTAAGGTTCCCCACTTGAAGCCAGCCCCAATACCTGCCACGACTTCTGAGGTGTAGGGGGATTCTTTGACTTTGAAGAAGTCTTGAGACATTTTAACAGCGGCGGGGGAGATAAGAATAATGGCAAAAGCCATGAGGCCAGCAATGTCTTCGCTAGTGGTAGTCATGCCGGCAATGTAGGGGAAGGTATGAAGTTTGGAGTCTGAGCCAAAAATGGGTTTGGTAACACCAAAAGGGTTATTTTGGTAACTAGGAATAGCAAAGATAATAGCTAAAAGGAAGAGGGCGGTGATGATGGGAAAGGGGGCGAGGTAGCTGGCTAAGGTTTTGAGCCAAGTCATGAAGGCTTTGGATCCAGGAATAGCGTTGGGAAGAAGTTGGAGGGGAGCGGTGATGATTTGAATGATGACCATAAGATAGTTCTTAAGAAGGCTGATAAAAAGTTTGACTAATTGAAGAAAAACCATGACTGAAATAAAAAATTGAATGATGTCAGAGCCAAGATTTTTGTCTTGGGCGTGTTGAACTGAGCCAATGACCGAAAAGAAAAGATTTTGAATGGCAATAGAGATGCGTTGAAGAACTAGGTTGTCTCCAGAGGGGAAGAAGATGCTAATAAGATTATGTTTGAGGAAGTAATCCATAGTCATTTTAGCATCAAGAAGACGATTAGAGCCGGCCAGATAAACAAGAAAGTAAATGGTGAAATACATAATATCGATAAGGAAGCCGGCAATGGCGTATGAAAAAGTGATTAACAAAAGGGTGATGAGAAGGTTGGGAAGAGCAGATTGAATGGAAATAACGGTTTGAGCATTGATTTTAGTACGAAACATGATCATAAAACCGATAACCAAGAAGATGAGAATGTAGATGGTGTAGGCCAAATTGCGAAAGACTTGCCAAAGTTTGATAACTGGTTCAAACATACGATAACCAACCCCCTGAGCATAAGCTGATGGGGGAGTTGGTAAACCAATATTTTTCATTAGGTGAGCAACATAACGGCTGGTGGAGGCAGGTTTGTCAGTAATCATCATAGCGAGGTAGTTGGTGGTGAAGGGGATGGCCCCGGTAATTTCGGCATCAGGGCAACCTTCTAGTCGGCAATCAAGGGATTTAGCAATAATGTCGACAAAACCATCTTTACCTCCAAGGATTTTATCTGATGAAATTGGAGCTTCGGGGGAAAAATTAGCGGAATCAACGGCTAAAACTTTAGTTTGAGCCAAGAGGAGAAGAGAGAGACTTAAGAAAGGAATAAGGAGAATAAGGATTAATTTCCGCATGAGTTGTATTTTATCATATTTGAAACTTAGGGGGAGAGGTAAGGGGAGGTTAAGGATCCTAATGATTGGGGGTTGCAGATACCGCTAGCATAGTCTTTGATTTGGGCGCTGGCTGGGCAGTATTCTTTGAAGGAGTAGGGTATGATGGTGGAAAAGTTGCGGGAGAGGTAGAGGTGGAGATATTCTAGACCACCAGCATAAGTGGAACCTTTGAGGGCGATGGGATGATTTTTTTCCTTGGTAATAAGATTTTGATCGGTAGTTGGTAGTTCTAGCTGGATTTGAGTTTTGAGAAAGAGATCGACAATCTGTTGATTGAGGCTGGGGGCGGTGAGTAGATGTTTTTCGAGTTTGATGCCAACGGCGTTTAGAATTTGGCCGACAATTTTACCCAGATTGGTTGGGAAGCCATTGGTATCGACGGCGTTGGCCTCTTGGATTTGGGTGGTGGCGAGAGATTTTGGGGGGGCAAAGTGGGAAGTGGTTTTAAGTTTGGGAGAGTTAATGACTTTGGTAGCATAGTCTAACCAGGTGTAGGCATCGTTTAGATAGGTTTGTTTACTAAAGAAAGTTTGTTTTTTAACTAAACTATGTTCTGGGAAATAGGTGAGAGCGATGGGACTGGTTTCAGTTAGAGTTTGGCGGAGTCGTTGTTGGTCAGCAAGAGGAAGGGAGTAGAGAAGAGAGATTAAAGTTCCGTAGTAAATTGGAGATTGGGCGTTGGTTGGATAAATGTCTGTTTTGGCTGGAAGCTGGAAGCCAGCTCCTTTAAAAGAAACCTTAACCTTCATATAGGTAAAACCAGGATTTTGACGACGTTGATTGGGGGTGTCGCTAGGAGAAAAGGGGGCAAGGGGGAGGCAGGCAAGAAGTTCTGCCCAGAGCTGGTTTGTTTTGAGAGCCTGAGAATAGGTTTGATAGAGCTGATTCCAATTTTGGTTTAGGTAATAAGTTTCAATTTCAGGGGCGTTGGTTTGAATGAGCTCTTTTAGAGCTTTTAGGGTGTAGGTTGGACCTTGATTGCCGTCTTGATCTTGGCAAGAGAATTTGGTTTGGGGGTCGATAGCACCAAGATAGAGTCTGACTTGATCTGAAGAAGGGGCTAGTTTTTTGAAAATTAAATCTAAAGAAAGGCGAAGCTTATCTTTTACTGAGAGAAAGCGATTAAGTTGATAGTTAAGGAGGCTGTTGGGGGTTTGGAAATTGGTGGGGAGGTTTGGATCAGCAAAATCAAGTCCTCTAATGGGATGAGAAAACTCAAATTTGCGAGTATAGGTGCAGACACCATGTTTTGATTGGGAAGAAAGTTGACATTGGCCTTTGATGTTAATAGTTCGACCGTTTTTTAGAGTAATTGATCCTGGAGGACATTGAGGATGATCTTGAGAACAGATGGGGTTTTCGGGAATGTTTTCGGAAGCAATTTTTTGTTGATTACTAGAGAGATTAGATTCATTCTCATATATGGTGTAGGCGGGTTTGTTGTCTGGAGTACGAAGATAACCAGTGATAAGACACATATCAACAACGTTAGGATCATAATTGGCGGGATTAGCTCCTTGACGAAGGGCTTGACATTGAGGAGAGATTTCAAGAGCTTGAGCTGGTCTTGGCAAAACCATACAGAAGATGAAAAAAGAAAGAAGTAGTTGTTTCATGGTGGCCCGTTTTAAATTAAAGAGTAATTTTAAATTGGAGAATGTGGGCGCCGGTGAGGTAGGCGATGGTTTTAAGAATGAGCCAAGAAAGAACGATTAAAGCTAGGCCGATGATAGCATAAGTGAGAGTTTTTTTGCCCTTTTCTAGATTTTCTGGATTACTGCCGGCGGTGAGGATCTGAAAGCCACCGACCAAAATCATGATGAAGGCTAGAAATCCGGTTAAGGGAACCAGGGCTTGAAGGAGATGACTAAGGTAAATACTTAGATCACTCAATTTCGGAGCCACTGATTGATTCATGAAACTCCTTAGGTTTAATAGGCTTTTGGAGGAGTAACTTGACCATCAAGTACGGAGATTCCAAAGAAGTATTGAATGATGAGCATAACAGCCCAAGCGGCAGCAACAACAGCTAAACCAACCAAGGCGGCAGTAATGCGGTCGCGAGCTTCTTGGGTTTTGGATTTATCTCCTCCAGAAGTAATCCATTGAATACCACCCCAGATAAGATAAAGAAAAACCAAGAGGGCGGCGATGAGGAGAGCACCTTGAACAACGCCTTGAATTAGAGTGCCAATATTGGTGATTTTGACATTTTCCGGTTTGTTGACGGTAATTTCCGGAGCGGTTTGAGCCATAACTTTGGTGATCAAGTTCATAATATGAATCCTCCTTTGAGCTTAATTTACTGTTTTTTTAACTTTTAGTCAAGTTGATTTATTTGGCAATACCAATGCCAAAAAAATAATCAACTAAGCGATAGATGGCCCAAGCGGCAGCAACGACGGCCAGACCAATGATGGCATTGGTGATTTTGTCTTTGGCTTCTTGAACTTTATCTTTAGAGCCTCCAGAGGAAACCCACTGAAGTCCGCCAATAACCATGTAGATAAAAGTGGCGAGGCCAGCAACTAGAATGATGGCAGAAACTAGATGTGAGATGTAGGAACCAAGGTTTCCATTGATTGGAAAAAGGACGTTGGCGTTGCCTTGAATGTTAGTGACGTTGTTCATAAATACTTAATTAAGTTGTTTTAGTAATTTTAGTTCTTTTTTTTGTTGGGGAGAGTTAGGGGTGGAGTTAGGGTTAGTGGTTTGAGTGGAATTAGAATCTTGCGACTGTCTTGGGTTTGGCCAGATGATGTAGAGAGGATTGAAACCCAAGGCTTGACCGGCGAATTTAATGATGACTAGAGAGCCGGCTAAAATGGCCAGGCCAATAAGTCCTTGAGTGAGCTTATTTTTAGCAGATTCCAGTTTTTGTTTGTCACCACCAGCGATAATCCACTCTAAACCACCCCAAAGGAAGAAGATGAGAAAAGCTAGACCACCGAGAATAACGATAGTTTTCCAGAGAATGGCGATAATGAGGGCAAGGGTGTTAGCTCCAGTTTCTGGACTATTGCCCCCAGGAACAACGGGATTGGTGATGGCGGCGTAAGCTTGAGGAATTAGACTCATGAACCACCCCCCATAAGACCGTTAAGAAGTTTGCCTGGTTCAAGTAGATTAATGCCAGTGACTAAACCAACAACATAGCTAATGGCATAGGAGGCGGAAATGATAATAACGCCAATGGCGGCGCCAGTCATTTGTTTTTTGGCTTTGTCGATTTTTCCCTGATCGCCACCAGCGGTGATCCAGTTAAGACCACCAATGAGAAAGTAAACGGTAAAGTAAATACCTCCGAGAATAGAAAGAATGGCAAGAATGTTAGAAATGATTTTTTCGCCAGCATCGAAATAACTTTGAGCATTATTTCCTTTTGGTTGATAACCACTCAGTCCAGTAATCCCATCTTGAAGTTCAACATTTGCTAAAAGTTTCATTGGATTTTTCCAGGTCCATAAATAATTGGTTTGAGAATAATGGTGGGGTTGCCGAAAATAAGATAGCTGACGATGCCAGCTAAAACATAGCTACCAGCCATAATGGCTAGACCAATAATGGAATTGGTAATCATAGAGTTGGCGGTTTCAATTTTCTTTTCGTCGCCTCCAGCTAAAATGTAGTTGAAACCGGCAAGGACAAAATTGACCATAACAAAAATACCAGCACCGATAGTAAAGACTTTAAGTAAATTAGAAAGAAAGAGGCCTAAACTACTAACATCTTTGTAGGGGTTTGAAGGATTAAGGGTGTTAAGAGGATTTTTGATTTTGCCAATAGGATTATCCATAGTTTTATTTTACCTTTATTATAGGTTTGAATGCAAGATGGGAATGCCGGTTAAGATTTCGATAATCTGAATGATGAAGTAAGAAAGAATAATTAGAAGAAAGCCAATTAAGGCGCCGGTGATGAGTTGTTTGCCTTCTTGTTGTTTGTCGGTGTTACCAGCATTGGCAATCATGATAAAACCTCCTAAGAAAATAAAAGCAAAGATGATTAAGCCGGCAAAGAGATAAATGTTGGGGAGAAGGTGGTTGAGAAGAGTAGCAAAATTAGGATAAGCCTGATCGGCGGTTGAGCCTTGGAAATTGAGACATTGACCAAGATTGATGGTGCGATTGGTAAGACAACTCATGAATTTATTTTATCATAGGATTATGGGTGTGGTAGGATAAGGTTTATGAAAAGTTTGGTAAAGCGAGTTTTAGAGGGGGATGGATTGGCGGTAAGAGAGTTTTATGAGAGTTACAAGGCGATGGTAAGTGATTATTTGAGAATTAAGTTGCCTGAAGATCGGGTAGAAGAAGTTCTGCAGGACGTGTTTTTGTCGGCTTTGGACTCTTTAAATTTATATCGAGGTGAAGCCAAGTTAAAAACTTGGTTATTGGCGATTGCTAGACACGAAGTAGCTGATTTTTATCGTAAAAGATATGCCCGAAAAGCGGTGGAGTTAACGGTGAAGTTATTTGAGGGATTAGCAGAGGAAGCTAAGACACCGGAATTGGTTTATTTGAGGCGTGAAATGAAGGAAAAGATTGAGCAAACTATGAAAAAGCTAAACAAAAGATATCGAGAAGTTTTGTTTTGGCGGTTTGAGGTGGGTCTAAGTGTGAAGGAGGTGGCGGAGAGAATGAATTTGGGATTTAAAGCGACAGAATCTTTGTTATTTAGAGCAAGGAGGGCGTTTGCTTTAGCCTATGAAGATGAAGGAAAGAGAGTTTCTGAAGTTGTTAGAAGCGAGAGCTGAAGAGGTTAGACAGTTGAGAGAGACGGGTATTTTACCTGATTGGGCGGGGTTTTTGGGTGAGTGGTTGGGGATTAATCCTTGGCGGGTGATTGGGTTGGTGGCGGTGGTGGTTTATGTGGGATTAAGGTTGGTGTTGGGAGAAGGCTTTTGTGAAGGAGTGCTGAAGATTTTTGGGGGATATTGAGAGTGCAAAACTCAAAGTTAAAAGCTCAAAACCATAGTTCAAAGTTTAAAACTGAAGAATTGAAGATGGGGTGGTGGGTGTGGTTAGGGGTATGGATGGGGTATGTGTGGATGAAGACGTTGGCAGGTTTGGCGATTCATCCTTATAGGTCGGTGAAGAGGATGGTGTTGGATGAGGGTGAGAGAGTGTTGTTGCCGGTAGTATTGAGTCCGTTGGTGTTTTTGGTAGGGTTGATGGTGGTGGGAAGGTTTGGAAGCAGATTATTTGAGTTGGAAGGAATGATGAGAGAAGTGGTGGCAGGAGTGTTGGGGGTGAGTTTGATTGGATTGGGATTGTGGCAGGGGTTGATGGTAGCGTTGGTGTGGAGGTTTTGGAGAATTAGGGGGTGATTTTACTGGTTCTGCGGGGAATTTGAAAGCGTAAAGGTAGTTGGTTGGATGGTTTAGGTGGAAGTGAAGGATTTTGGATTAAAACTATGACTAGTATGGTGTGCAGAGTGAAGAAGTGGATTTAACCAAATACCGGGCGCGCCAAGTGGTGTTGGTGGATGATGAGGATAACGAGTTGGGAGTAGAGGGGTTGGTGGAGGCGCATCGGGGTGGGGGCAAAAAACATCGGGCTTTATCTTTGTGTTTGTGGCGTGGGGGAAAAGAAGGAAAAGAGTGGTTGATCCAGAAGCGATCGGTGAAGAAACCGGTTTTTCCTGGTTTGTGGGCCAATACATGTTGTTATAATTTGGCCCCTGGAGAGAGTTATAAGAGAGCGACAGTGAGGCGGGTGAAAGAAGAAATGGGTATAAGATTGGGAGAGACGGAGTTGAGGATAGTAGGTAGGTTTAGTTATTTTGCTTCAGATAAAGATGGTTGGTGTGAGAATGAGTTGGATACGGTTTTGGTGGGGGAGTGGGATGGGGAAGTAAAGGCTAATCCTGAAGAAGTGGGGGAGTGGCGATGGGTGAAAGAGAAAGACTTGCAAAAGTGGATGGAGAAGAAACCGGAGGCTTTCGCGCCCTGGTTTTTCAGGGTGTGGGAAATAGTTGATGGTACTTAGTACTTAGTGGTTGGTTTAATTTGGGGGTGAATGATTTAGGGAAGAAAGAGGGACATCTTATGGAGATGCGGAGGAGAGTAAGAGTTAAGTCACCAGCCAATTTAGCCTTCATCAAGTATTGGGGGAGAAGAGATGACGAATTGATTTTGCCCTTGAACACATCGATTTCAATGAATTTGTCTAGTTGTTATACAGTAACCCAACTGGAGGTGAGAGAAGATTTGGAAGAAGATGAGATTTGGGTGAAGTTTTATGGGGAAGAGAAAAAAAAGTTAGCAGGCAAGCAATTAGAGAGAGTATTGAGGCAGATTGAAAGATTGAGACAGAAGTACGATTTTGAGTTTAAAGTAAAGATGGAGTCAGAAAACAACTTTCCGGCAGATGCTGGGATTGCTTCATCGGCAAGCGGTTTTTCAGCTTTGACGGTGGCGATGATAGAGTTGATGGGAGTGAAGTTGTCGGAGAGAGAGTTGAGTGTTGAAACGCGTTTATCGGGAAGTGGTTCAGCTTGTCGCTCGATTCCTGATGGAATAGTGAAGTGGGAGAGGGGAGAGGGGGAGGATGGAGGCGATTCTTTTGCTTATTCTTTGTACTCAGCTGATTATTGGGAGTTGTGGGATTTGGTGGTAGTGGTGAGTCGAGAGAAGAAGAGGGTGGGGTCGGCAGAGGGTCATAAGTTGGCTAAGAATGAGTATATGGAAGCGAGATTGAAAAGGATTGAGGAAAGGGTGGGGGAGGTAGAAAGAGCTTTGGAAGAAAAAGATTTGGAAAGGTTGGGAAGAGTGATAGAAAATGATGCTTTGAGTTTGCATGCGGTAGCCATGTTGAGTGAGCCGCCGTTGTTTTATTTGAACCATAAGACTTGGAGGGTGATTGAGTGGTTGCAGAGTCAGCGAGAGCGAGGATTAGAAGGTTATTTTACGATGGATGCTGGTCCAAATGTTCATATAGTGTGTGAGAGAAGGGATAAGGATGAGTTAGTAGCAGGTTTGAAAGAGGTAGAAGGGGTGGAAGAAGTGATCATTAGTAAAGTGGCCGAAGGCGCAAGAGTAGTGGAGGTGGAATGAGAAAAGAATTAGTTTTAGTTAAGTTAGGTGGAGGGGTGATTACGGATAAAAGGGTACGTTATGGTTTGAAAGAGAAGCGGTTAGTGAGGTTGGCGCGGGAGATAGGAGAGGCGTGGGTAGGGTTAAGAAAGAGAGGAGGATTGATAGTGGGGAATGGGGCAGGTAGTTTTGCCCATTTTTCGGCGAGAAGGTATGGGACTAAGAATGGGTTTAAAGATGAAGTGGGAGCAGTAGGGGCCGGTTGGGTGCATTGGGATGCAGTAAAACTGAATCAGATAGTGGTTGGGGCTTTGTTAGAGGAAGGAGTGCCGGCTTTTAGTTTGTCTCCAGCGGCAATGATGGTGCAAAATGTGTTGGGGATGTGGGTGGGGGGAGAGAGTTTGAGAGTGGGAATAGAGAGGGGGTTGGTACCGGTGGTTTATGGAGATGTGATTTTAGATGAAGAGCAGGGAAGTACGATTTTTTCAACTGAGAAAGTGTTTGCAACAATATTGCAGCGGGTGAATTGGTTGATGGATTGGTTTGAAAAGGTGAGAATAATTCAGGTGGGTTTAGAGAGGGGAGTGATGGGGGATGAAGAGGTGATTCCGGTGATTTCAAGAGATAATTGGGGGGAGGTAAAGAGTTATCTCGGTGGGAGTGAAGGAGTGGATGTGACAGGGGGAATGTGGCATAAAGTAGAGATAAGCTTGGAGTTGGCTGATTTAGGGGTGGAGACTTGGATTGTGAGTGGGTTAGAAGAAGGGAGAGTGAAGAAGGTGATTTTAGGAAAGGAAGTAGAAGGAACGAAAATAGTTTAAAATTCAAGATGAAAAGTTCAAAATTAGATTTGCGCCAAATAAAGGAGAGATTGCCGAGACATGTGGCGATTATTATGGATGGAAATAGGCGGTGGGCAAGAAAGAAGGGTTTGGATATTTTGCGAGGTCATGACTATGTGGTAGATAAGACGATTGAACCGATTGTGGATCGGTGTATTGAGTTGGAAATTCCCTATTTGACTTTGTGGGCTTTTTCAACTGAAAACTGGCGGCGATCATCGAGAGAGGTAAATGGCTTGATGCGGATTTTTAGGAAGGTATTGCACAAAAAAATGGAAGATTTAATGACTAAGGGGGTGAGGTTGGAGACAATTGGAGATTTAGAGAGATTTCCTAAAGATATTAGGGAGTTGGCGGAAAGATGGGTAGAAAGTTCGAAAAACAATCAAAAGATTAAGGTAGTATTGGCATTGAATTATGGGGGAAGAGATGAAATTATTCGGGCAATAGAAAAGATGTGGTACGCGCTGCGGATTGTTGAAGGAAGCGTTTCTTTAAGAGGAACACTTCCACCTTCGCGCGTGCAAATTGAAAAAGAGTTTGAAAAGTATTTGGATACGGCAGGGATGCCGGATCCTGATTTGATTATCAGAACTGGGGGGGCGAAGCGGACGAGTGGGTTTATGCCGTGGCAAGCGGTTTATTCAGAGTGGTATTTTACGGAAACTTATATGCCAGATTTTACAGTAGATAAGTTTGATGAAGCATTGGTTGAGTTTGTGAAAAGGGAGAGAAGGTTTGGGAAATAATGCAAAATTCAAAGTGCAAAACTCAAAACCATAACTATTTAGTGTGTGAAGAGCGCTTGCCTTTCATGGTGATGATGCTGGTAGCTAGCATTTTTGATAGTTCTTGACATTGAGAAGTGAGGGGTTTGATTTTGTTTTGAGGTGTTAGGTTAGAGTGTTGTAGAAGATTGAGCCAGTATTCTGTTTCGTTAGAGCTTTTTAGAGAAATTTCGAAGAATTTAATAAACTCTCTTTTAGAACTGGAAGCTTTAGCTTCGATAATATTGGCACCAATGGATGTAGCAGATCTAATGAGTTGGTCAGTTATGACCCAATATTGAGGTTTTTGAGGAAATGATGTGGTTAGGTTAATGATATCGAGGGAAAATTGAAATGATTTTGACTTAAGGTTATTTTGAGTTTTAGAGTTATGGTTTTGTACTTTGAGTTATGAATTGTGAGTTTA
>Ga0256833_1003253_pt1 | contig 11176 bp, 7 predicted proteins | sample 356284metaG_FD_190535 | JGI IMG/M metagenome (GOLD analysis project Ga0256833, IMG submission 190535) | Hydrothermal vent microbial communities from Mid Atlantic Ridge, Atlantic Ocean - 356-284 | ecosystem: Environmental > Aquatic > Marine > Hydrothermal vents | place: Atlantic Ocean: Mid...
AAAATCTATTACAATTTGACATATTTTTAGACTTTTTTATTTTATTACCCTACAATTCTATTAATAAACTTGTTGGAGTAGAAAATGGCAAAGAAAAAAATCATCTTTGAATGTCAAGCTTGTGGCTTTCAAAGCCCACGATGGTTGGGTAAATGTACAGGGTGCGAACAATGGGATACCATGACAGAACTCACCTCTGAACAAGTCAAATTTGTCGAAGAGAGCAAAAGTAATTCCAGTAGAAACAGTAGCATTCAAGCCATTCCCATTACAGAAGTTCAGCAAGAGAACATTACCCGTTTTAGCTCTGGGAGTAAGGAGCTAGATTTGGTTCTTGGTGGGGGCATTGTGCCTGGTTCTCTCACTTTAATTGGGGGTAGCCCTGGAATTGGGAAATCTACCCTACTACTTAAAATTGCAGGTAACTTAGCCAAACAAAAACGTAATGTACTCTATGTTTCAGGTGAAGAGTCAGCAGGACAGATTAAACTTAGAGCTGATAGGCTCGATGCCAATGAAAAAGAGGTTTATTTATTAGCAGAAATTAACCTACATCATATTTTAAGTGAAATAAACTCTAAAAAGTATGATTTTATTATTATTGATTCCATTCAAACACTCTACTCTGAAGAGACTCCCTCTGCCCCTGGTTCAGTCACCCAAGTTCGTACCATTACCTTTGAGCTTATGCGTGTGGCAAAAAGTTTAAACATTCCCATCTTTATTATTGGACACATTACCAAAGATGGCTCAATCGCTGGGCCAAGAGTTTTAGAACATATGGTCGATACGGTGCTTTATTTTGAAGGTGACCCAAACTCCGAACTTCGACTACTTAGAGGCTTTAAAAACCGTTTTGGTTCAACCAATGAAGTAGGTATTTTTGAAATGTCTAAACGAGGATTACTTGATGCCCAAACAATGGCAGGAAAATTTTTCAACAAAGAGAAACTCTCTTCAGGTTCTGCCTTAACCGTTATTATGGAAGGGAGTCGTCCCATTATCATTGAAATCCAAGCTTTGGTTTCAGAAGCCTATGGACACCCCAAAAGAAGTTCAACTGGCTTTGACAATAACCGATTAAATATGCTCTTAGCCCTTTTAGAGAAAAAGCTTGACTTACCTTTAGGTACGTATGATGTCTTTGTCAATATCTCAGGAGGCATCAAAATAAATGAACCAGCAGCCGATTTAGCCATTATTGCTGCGATTTTAAGTTCTTACCGAGACCGAGAACTTTCAGCTGAAACACTTTTTTTAGGAGAGGTTAGTTTAACAGGGGAAATACGTGAAATCACGGCACAAGCCCAAAGGATTAAAGAGCTTGAAACCCAAGGGTTTAGCAAAGTAATTGTACCAACAAAACCACTTGAAAAAACAAGTATTAAATGTTTTGTTGCCAATGAAGTTTCTAAAGTAGTAGAGTGGATGTAAAGCTTATTCGCTTAATTGTTCTTCTCTATGTCTTTTAATCTTTTTGTTAATCTTTACCAAATCACGCATATCTTCAATGGTATCACTTTCATCCATAATTTCAATTCCAAGTAAAGTCTCCACACAATCTTCAAGGGTTAAGATACCCTCTGTTTGGTCATGAGAGTCAATTACCAAGAACATATGTTGCTTCTTTTTAATAAACATATCAATGGCTTTAATGACATAAAGTGTTTCATGAATACTATGAATATGATCTTGAATACTTGCAATGCTTACGCTATCATCAACTAAAGATTGTTTAAAAATCTTTTTGGTTAAGACAATACCTGTTACATCTTCAATGCTTCCATTACAAACAGGAATACGTGAAAACTTAAAGATGTCTGCTTGTGTTTCGAGTACCTCTTTGATGGTCATTTTCCCATCTAAAGAGAAAACTACTGAACGTGGTGTTAAAATTTCGCTCACCTCTTTTTTATCTACTTTCAGAACATTTTCAATATAATCAGACTCCTGCTCATCAAGAACACCCTCATCTTCAGAGATAAGCATACTTTCTAAAAGTTCATCTTTTGTGGTTGTTTCTGACTCTTGACCTTTAGATATTTTATTGGTTACAAAAGTAGTAATAAAGAGTACAGGATAAGTTAAAATAATAAAAAATTGAATAATTCTTCCTGCCATAGGGGCTAAAGCTTTCCAGTAAATTGCCCCAATGGTTTTAGGAATAATCTCTGAAAAAAATAAAATAGAAAATGTCAAAACAACAGAGACCATTACCATGGCAAAATCTCCGTCAAATACTTTAGATGCTTGTGCGCCAACTACTGTTGCCCCTAAAGTATTGGCAATGGTATTTAAAATTAAAATTGAACCAATAGATTGGCTAATATTTTCTTTGTGTGAGCGTAAAATTTGAGCTGTTTTAGGATGCTCTTTTTCAAGAACTGAAATATAAGACATCTGAATCGAAAGAAGCACTGCTTCAAGAATAGAACACAGGAATGAAATTCCTACCGAAAGAAGAAAAAAGAGTATAAGATAACTCATATTAGTATAATAAACCTTTTGTTATAAAATAATGGTCGCTAGACCTAAGAAGCTAAAGAATCCAACAACATCTGTCACCGTTGTAAGGATAACTGTACTTCCAATAGCAGGATCAACATTCATTTTCTCTAAGAAAAGTGGAATGATTGAGCCAAAGAAACCAGCTAGTAGTAAATTTACGAGCATAGAAAGAGCAATTACGTAACCTAAATTTTCTACATCAAACCAAAATGATGCAATTATGCCAATGATTATAGCAAATAATAATCCATTTAATAATGAAATACTTACCTCTTTAAAGATAATTCTTCTCGCATCACTCTGTGAAATATCCCCCAATGTTAATTGACGTACCACAACTGTTAAAGTCTGTGTTCCTGCATTTCCTCCCATGGACGCAACAATTGGCATCAAAATAGCAAGGGCAACCACTTCATTTAAAATATCAGAAAAAAGCCCAATAACAATAGAAGCAAAAATAGCCGTTACCAGATTTATGCCTAGCCATGAAGCACGTTTTCTTCCTGCTTTCAAAATCTCTTCATCTTCTTCTACCTCATCGTCGAGTCCTGCTAGATTATAGATTTGTTCGGTAGCTTGCTCATTAATAATGTCATGAATGTCATCAGAAGTAATTCGCCCAATAAGCTTTCTCTCTTTAGTAACAATGGGCATAACAAAAAGGTCATACTCTTTAAAGAGATTAACCACCTCTTTAATCTCATCGGTATCAAGTGAAACAATGGGTTCAAAATTCTCTTCAGAATGTTCAATATTTTCTTTAAATGTTTTTTTAAAATCAAAGGTTAAAAGATCATCTAAATCAATGCTATAAAGCAGAATATCATTTTTAGTAGTAATAAAAAGATTATGTACATTCTCTAGTACTTTAGATTTTTTAAGTTGAGAAAAACGGTCAATTACCTCTTGCACAAACTCCTCTTCATTGGCAGTGAAGACTTCCACCTGCATATGAGAACCTGCTTCATTCTCATCATAAGAGTCCAAAAGTCTAATCTCAGCTTGGTCACTTTTGTCAAGACTTTTAAAGACTTCTGATGCCATCTCCTCATCATGCTCTTTAAGCTCTTGCATAAACTCAGCTTGGTCATCACTCTCTAGCTCTTTTACAGCTTTGGTAAAATCTTTAGCTTCAAGAGATTCAACCATATCATCAAAGTATCGGTCAGGTAATTCAAGTGCGACATCACCCAAAATATCTTTAGGAATAAGTTTAATCGCTTCAGAAAAAGTCTCTTCATCATACTGTTTTAATATATTAACAATTTCAGAAAAGTGAATATCATCATTTTGATGTAATTCTAAATATCTTTTTAATATTTGCATAGAAATTCACTCCTTAAAAAAAATTTTCGTATTTTAGTTTAATCTAACTTCTTTAAACCTTTTTAGACGTTTTAAAAAATAGACATCAATAAGTTTGGCTAAGTTAGTCTGTTTCTTTTCAAAATCTTTAGCATTATCATAATCTAAAATATTAATATGATAATGTACTCTAAATTGGTCTTTTGAAATAGTATAAGTAAAAATATTTTTATTTTTGCTATCTAAGTTATAAAATTTTAAGACAAATGAATAAACAATATAAAGCGTTACTTGACTCTCCTCTTCATAGTCAGCATGAGGTTTAAGATTTTTTATCGCTTCTTCAATAGAGAATTTCGCAACCTCTTCATCACTTAAATAGTCTGCATAAGAGTTCATAAAGCTATCTTTTTTCATCTCCTCTAAAAGCGTACTTAATTTCAGTTCGCTAAGCTTATAGCGATACATAATTTTGGTCGCAACTCTGTCATTACCTGAAATACGATAATTCTCTCGATAAACGTGTTTCTCTTCATCTGTAATAGGTACATCACGAAGTAATTTAGGGAAAAGGTCAAAACAGAAAGTACCAATTTGAGTATTTTGTGTTAGTTTCACCTTTTTGAGTTTTTCAACCAAACCATAGGCAGAAACCAAATTATTATAGGAGATAGAAATTTTTTCATAGCTTTGTGAACTTTCATTATATGTATATAAAGAGCGACTTGAACGTAATTCGTGTTTATCATAATCGGACTCTTCAAAAGTATGTGCTTTTACTTTACTCTTTTTTTTAACTTCTTTATCTCGTTTAAATACTGTCTCTTTTAAATATCTTAAAAAGGTCTTACCCACTTCTAAAAAAGTTTTATCATTTTTTCTGCCTCTTATATAGGGAATCACAATTGTATATAATAAAAAAGAGTATAAAAGAAAATTAACTCCCATGTAAAATACATTAGACAATATACTCTTAATTTCAGGAAATGGTATAAGAGGGGCTTCACCTGTCAAAGTAATAATGGCGACTAAGAACAAAACTTTTTTAGTCTCTTCATCTAAAAGTAACGCTTTGTTCTTTTGTAATTCTCGTATGTCCTCTATGTCAGCTTGATAGTTGGCATTGTAACTAATATCTTCTAACTCTTTTAAAGTCTTGTTCTGATGATACATACCCAGTGATTCTTTGGCTTTACTTGCTGTTTCAATAAAAAAATCAATAGAGGCTTTCCACTTTCTATAAGAGAGTGTATTTAAAATCGTTTCGTCTTTTTTAACATTAAGATTGGTAGTGCTGTTTCCTACTTTAATGTAATAAGCTTCTTGAATTTTAGTATCCATCATATGAAATTTAGGAATTACCTGTAACAAATTCTGAATAAAAATCTCCGTGGCAGACTCATCATCTAAATCTTTCATTGTTTGATACTTATTATTCTCCTCTTTTAAATCTTCTAATAAATAAGAGTTTAACTTTTTTAATATTTCATTATTAATAGCTATTTCATTAATTATATTACGCAAATATTCTGTTTTGGTGACCTTCAAAAAGTTTAAAATCACACGTTCTTCAATGGTGTCTTGAATAATCTTTTTAATGATTTGCTTAAACAATGCCTCTTTCTGATGGGCATAAGACTGACCATTAATTTCTAAATGAAGTGTAAGATTTGGAAGTTCTTTTTCTAATGAGTTATAAATATTATCAACAATACTCAACTGATAGAGTTCACCCTTTTCAAAGCTTAAGCCATGTGTAAAATAAATGCTTTTTTTCAACATATTTTGAAAATTTCGATTAAGAATGGTATGAAAGCCAGCATTCTCACTCTTAAGCGAAAACTTTAAGGCTTTCTCTTGTGACAAAATATTCTCTTTAACAAGCAAACTTGAACTTATCTCTTCGAACAATAAATTGTCAGAGACAAGAGGAAAATAGGTGACAACTTTAAGCATAAAATTCAATAACTCAGCTTCTTTAGTGCTATGTTCTTCTTCAATGTATCCGATGCTCTTATTTAAAAAAGTATTTCGAAGATTCACTTTAGTTTTTTTATTAAGAGCGTTTATTAGAAATAAAAGTGAATCTTTCAAATTCTCTTTTGTCACGCCATCTAAATAGACAAACCCTAAAGAATCCATAGTAAAATCAACATTATTATGCTGAAAAGTAATCCATGACCAATTACTATTATGGTCTATCTTTAAATCGCTAAGCTTTAAACTTTTATAAAACTCATCAAAATCAGTAATCGGTAGCCAAAGTGCATAAAGTTGAGTAGTCATGGTTTCTCCTATTTCCAATAATGTTGGTAGATTTTAACTAATTTGATATAATCACAACATTAAAGCGTTAAGGGTCGCGATCATGATAAAAAAAATTGAAATTGAAAATTTTATGCAATTAAAAAGTCAAAAACTTGGTTTTTCTAATATTAACATATTTGCAGGAGTGAATGATACAGGAAAAACTTCTTTACTTAAACTCCTATACGCTTCTGTTAAGGCAAGAGAAGAAGCAAAAAATAAATCATCTATTCATAACTTTGGGGAACATTTTTCGATAAAGTTAAGAAATGTATTTGACATAGAGAAGTTAGGAAACTTAGTTACAAAAAAAGAGAAAATTTTAAAAGTTGAACTATTTTTCAATGATAATTCTAATCATCACTTCTCTTTTTCTTCACAAGCTGAAAAAAATTTCCAGACTTGTTCTAATTTAGATAATCAAGATTTCAACATACAAAGTACATTTTTACCTCCTAAAGAAGTTTTAACCATTCAAAAAATCATTAGAACAATGGTTGAAAAATATGATTTAAAAGGTTATGATGACACCTATTATGACTTAGTAAAGTCTTTAGATACACCTATTGCGAGAGGAGCATTGTCTAAAGGTTTTAAAGAAGCCGATAAAGAGTTAGAAAAATCACTCGATGGACGACTTAAACAACAAGAAAATGGTTCATTTCGTTTTGAAAAGGGAAAACAAAGTTTTTCAATTTCACTTACAGCAGAAGGTGTCAAGAAGATAGGTATTATTAATCAACTTTTAAAAAACAAGACCATTGACAAAAATACCATACTTATGATTGATGAACCTGAAGTAGCACTACATCCAAGTATTATTGAAAAAGTAGCTAAAATTCTTTTTGATTTATCTCAAGTTGGGGTACAAATATTTATTGCTACCCATAGCTATTTTATTTTAAAATCATTCCAACTACTAGCCTATGAACATAATAAAGATATATACTTTTTTAATTTAGATAAAAAAGATGAGCATATTGAAATCATCTCTTCAAACTTAAAAAAAGGTATCCCTAAAAATGAAATTTCTAATAGCTCAATAGCACTCTTTGACAGAGGAAATGAACTTAAAATCAAACAACTGGGTCTATAAAAATGCCAAAAATAGTAGAAGATGAGATTGAGTTTGATTTTAAAGATGAAACTGTTTTAAAATATGACGATAGTAATGCTCATAAAAAGTGTAAAGGCAAAGATAAAAAAGGTGTAGATTTTCTATATAAAACCAATACAAATTTATTACTTGTTGAAGTAAAAGATTACAATACTAACATATCTCATAAAACTCCTTCCGAAATAGAAAAAATAAAAAAAGATAGAGAAACATCTTTGGAAATAACAAAAGAAACTCCTTATGAGAAAATTAGTGCCAATATTGAGCAGAAATTTAATGATACACTCTTAAATTTATTCTCTTCAACTTTTAATAAAAGCCCTAAAAATGAACTAACAAAGTTTTTACTTGGAACTGAAACAATCATACTGATTTTAGTGATTGATTTACCTTATGAGTTAAAAACAGATTTAACTGACATTGAAATAAAACTAAATAAACAATTAGAAAAAATAAAATGTATCTTTAACATTGAGTTTCTCATTCTTAATTCCGAAAGCAAACTTAATAGTTTTAAAATGCAACGAATTCCTCCTAAAGAAAAAATAAACATGAAAAAAAATAATAACAATGCACTACACATCTACGACAGCGTACAAAAACAGAAACTTCCCTTTGAATCCATTATCCCAAGAAAAGCCTCCATCTACATTTGTGGACCTACCGTTTATGATGATGCTCACTTAGGACATGCCAGAAGTAGTCTTAGTTTTGACCTTTTGGCACGGACACTTAAAGCCTTACGTTATGAAGTTACCGTGGCTAAGAACTTTACCGATATTGATGACAAAATCATCAAAAAAGTGCAAGAAACAGGGCAAAGTTTAGAGGAGATAACGAACCATTACATCACCTCATACAAAAAAGAGATGAATGCTTTAGGCGTAATAGATGCCGACATTGAACCCAAAGCGACACAATCCCTTGAAGCCATGGAGAGCCTCATAAATAATCTTATAGAAAAAGATATTGCCTATGTGGTCAGCTCTGGTGATGTCTATTTTGATACTTCTAAAGATGCCAATTATGGAAGCATTTCCCATCAAGTAGCTGACGATGAAGAGAACCAAAGCCGTGTTGAACACAATGCAGAAAAAAGAAACCCAAAAGATTTTGCCCTTTGGAAAGCGTGTGGTTCAGAACAAGAGATCTGTTTTGAAACCTCTTTTTCCAAAGGTCGTCCAGGTTGGCACTTGGAGTGTTCGGCCATGATTGAAAAACATTTTGAAGGGACAGATGAATACAGTATTGACATTCATGCAGGAGGGGCTGACCTGCTTTTTCCTCACCACGAAAATGAAGCAGCCCAAAGTCGTTGTGCTACGGGGCATGAACTCTCAAAATATTGGATACACAATGGTTTTGTAAATATCAATGGTGAAAAGATGTCCAAATCTTTGGGCAATAGCTTTTTCATTAAAGATGCCCTCAAAGTTTATGATGGAGAGATTTTAAGAAACTATCTTATCTCCATTCACTACCGAAATGATTTTAACTTTAATGAAGAGGATTTACTCAACTCTAAAAAAAGACTTGATAAATTATATAGACTCAAAAAACGGGTTACCCCTACCAAAGCTTCTAAGCCAAACATCAAATTTCAACAAGCCATTATGCGTGCCATGAGCGATGACCTAAACATCTCTGTTGCCTTAGCAACCATTGAAGAGATGATAAGCACTAGCAATGATAAGCTAGATGAGAATCCCAAAGATAAAGGGCTTAAAAAAGAGACCTTAGCCAACATAGAGTTTTTAGATGCCCTCTTAGGTCTTGGTGGGAAAGAACCTTTTTCTTATTTTCAAATTGGCATAGATGAGAAGACTAAAAACACAATAGAAGCTTTAATTGAAGCTCGAAATAGTGCCAAAATAGAGAAAGATTATGAAAAATCAGATGCCATTCGTGATGAAATTTCTGCAATGGGAATTGAGATTATGGATACAGCTGAAGGAACGGTTTGGGAGAAAGTTTAGGGTTTTAAGCTTTATAGTCTGAAAAGACTACAAAGCTTTAGCTAAATTATCGTGGAGAGATATTTGAAATTTTTCCATTTGAATAGATAACATTTACAGCTTGACCTGCACCCATAGATGAAAGGGCTCCATTTGAAGGAAGTACGGTTGCGACACTTTGTCCATTGTCCAATTTGACAACTACTTCAACCCCATAACGTGCGTCCATATTGTTTCCTGCCATGCCACCAATAACACCACCTGCAACAGCCCCTGCAGCCGTAGCAAGAACTTTACCCGTTCCTCCACCTACTTTATTACCTAAGACACCACCTGCAGCAGTTCCAAGTACCACACCAAGCCCATTACCAACACCATTGTTGTTAATTTCAACTTGTTTAATCGCCGTAATAATTCCAGGTTCAACCCTCATGGCTTGATTCACTTGTGATTGTGCAATACCTCTTGGCGCACACCCCGTAGTAAGCATAAGTGCTAAGCCTAATCCTGTACTAATTAATAATTTTTTCATAAAAATTCCTTTTTTATATTTTAAATATAACGAACAAAACTATTATACAAAAATTCTGTGTATAAGTTGTGAAAATATTATTTTGTATTTATATTCATAAGTGCTATAATACAATCAAATTAATATCTTAATAAAAGACAAAAATGAAAAATCTATTTAAAAAGTACCTTCCATACCTCATGGACTATAAACGTCAATTTTTCTTTGCCATCATCGGAATGTTTGCCGTAGCCCTTGGAACAATGGGAACAGCCCAAATGATTAAACCCCTCCTCGATGACATTTTTGTAGCAAAAGATGATAAAATGCTTATGCTTATGCCCTTTATTATTATTGCTGTTTTTTCACTCAAAGGGGTAGGACAATACATTCAAACTTATTATATGTCATTTATTGGCTTAGATGTCGTCCGTAAACTGCGTGATAATTTGCTAGCACACCTTACCTATCAAGACATAAGCTTTTTTCAAAAAATGCACACAGGTGAAATCTTATCACGAATTACCAACGACATTGGGCGTATTCAAAATGTGGTTACTAAGATTATTCCTGACTTTATTCGTGAATCTTTGACCATCTTTGCATTGACAGGATATGTCATTTATGAAAGTCCTAAACTGGCTTTTTATTTTTTAATTATTATGCCATTGGCACTTTATCCATTGAGTCTTTTAGCTAAAAAGATGAAACACTACTCAAAACTTTCACAAGAGAGTACTTCTGATATGACTGCTCGTTTGGGTGAGATTTTTTCAAATATTGAAATTATTAAATCCAACTCCACTCAAAAACTTGAAAGTCAAAAATTTTCCAAAGAGAACCAAAATGTTTTTAAATACCTACTAAAACAGGTCAAAGTAACTGCTCTTACCTCTCCTCTTATGGAGATACTCGGTTCAGTTGCCATTGGGGTGGTTATCTTCATTGGGGGAACAGAGGTGATTGAAAATCGTATGACTGTGGGTTCTTTTTTTGCCTTTTCAGCAGCTTTATTTATGCTCTATACCCCTATTAAACGTATCTCAAAACTCTACAATCAAGCACAAGATGCCATTGTTGCAAATGAACGAATGTTTGCACTTTTGAACAATGAAGCTAGCATTAAATCAGGAAAAATTGAATTAAAAGAGCGAATTAAACATCTCTCCGTTTTAAAGTGTTCTCTAAAATATGAAGAGAAAGAGGCATTAAAGAGTGTTTCTTTGGGCATTGACCGTGGTGAGAGCATTGCACTTGTCGGTGATTCGGGTGCAGGGAAATCTTCTTTGGTTAATTTATTGGTACGATTCTATGACCCAAGTGAGGGAGAGATTCTTATTAATGAGAAATATAATTTAAAAGATTTAAGCTTAGAATCTTTGCATCAAAAAGTAGCTTATGTCACTCAACGTATTTACATTTTTAATGATACCATTGCTCAAAATGTAGCCTATGGTCAAACATTTAATGCGA
>Ga0256833_1003254_pt1 | contig 11173 bp, 6 predicted proteins | sample 356284metaG_FD_190535 | JGI IMG/M metagenome (GOLD analysis project Ga0256833, IMG submission 190535) | Hydrothermal vent microbial communities from Mid Atlantic Ridge, Atlantic Ocean - 356-284 | ecosystem: Environmental > Aquatic > Marine > Hydrothermal vents | place: Atlantic Ocean: Mid...
GTCGTGATTATAAAACTTTTGATTTGTATTTTTTGCTTTGTAATCGCTAAAACGCACAATACCGTATTTTTTATAAATAATTGGTATTTCGTTTGCTTCGGAGCCTTGCGAAAAAGTTGTTTTACCGCGAGTGTCAACAAATTGTTTTGCCCGTTCTACATATTCCCAATAAACGGTCCACATTTCCGATAGTTTTATTTTTTGATTTGTTTGCCTGTAAATTTCTGATTCCATAAACGATGTGGCCGAAAAACACCAACATGTGCCTGTATTGCCTTGCGAAACAGGTTTGTTGTGATAAAAAACGGTATATTCGTTTAAATCGGGATATTTGTTTTTTGATAAATCTACACTTAAATATTTGTAGGGTTTGTAATTTTTTTTACTCGATTTGTAATTGGATATGTCTTTTAAAATAGTATTGTAATAATAACTTTCGCCTTTTTCGTATGTTTTAAAAATGGCTTTGTCTTTATTTTGAGAAAAAATATAGTTTGTAATTAATAAGAATAAAATAATTGTAAGTGGTTTTTTTATCATTAAGATAATTATATTTATTATGGTTTAACAAACTCATACCATAAAAAAGCTCCGGCTGTTTCGCCATCTTCTTTTGCTGTTCGTTGCAGTTTTAATATTGTTTTACTTATTTTATTTATTAAATATGTTCCGTTGTTTTTTTCGCGTTCGGTAATTTCAATTGTTTTTTTGCCTAATGCATTTACTTTAATTATATATTTTGCCGAATCAATTTTTGTTGTATCGGAAGAAATGGTTGTTATTATTAGATTGTCGTTTTCGGCAAAATCCCACGATACGTTTTTATCGATAAAATACTCGTTAAGAGGAACCATGTTCCATTTGCCTTGAATTTTATTTGTTACTCTTTTTTTGCACGATACTAACAGAGTAATTGTTAGAATAATTATTAATAAATTTATTTTCATAAAATAGGATTGTTATTTTATTTGTTTCACAATTTTACTACATTTTTTTATTTTTAGCAATATATTTGATTAATTTTATGCTTTTTTGTAAAAAAATATAAAATATATATATGATTTTTTCGGTTTTATACGATTTTTTTAAAAGATATAAATTTCTACTTTTTTTATTTATTTTTATAATTCTTACGTTATCGGTTTATTTCTCGACTCAAGTAAAATTGCAAGAAGATATAACAAAGCTGATTCCTAATAACGATAAAATTACGGAATTTAATTCTACTTTTAATAATATAAAATTTCTTGATAAAATAGTTGTAAATGTTTTTTTTACAGATAGCACAAAAGCTAATTCCGATAGTTTAATTAATTTTACAAATACACTTACCGATACTTTAACTAAAGAGATAAAAGGCAAACTTGCCGACGATATTGTTTATAAGGTTTCTAACGAAAGAATGTTAGAGTCGTATAACATTATTTACAATAATTTACCTTTGTTTTTAAACAAATCGGATTATAACGATATTAAAACTTTATTAACCGATTCTAACATAAAAAAAACAATTGAGAGTGATTACAAATCGTTAATGTCTCCTGCCAGTATAGCTCTTAAAAAATTTATTATTAAAGATCCGCTAAGTTTAACAGCAATTGTTTTAAAAAAACTACAAACGTTACAAGTAGATAAAAATTTTAATTTACAAGATGGTTATATAATATCAAAAAATAATAAAAATCTTTTATTTTTTATAGTTCCAAAATTTTCAGGAACCGAGACAGGTTCTAACAGTAAACTTATTTCTAAAATTAAAAACATAATTACATATGTAGAAAAAAAATATAATTATAAAATTAAAGCCGAGTTTTTTGGAACTCCGGTAGTTGCTGTTGGAAACGCAAATCGTATAAAAAAAGATATTTATTTAACAGTAACTATAGCAATGATATTGTTATTAGTCTTGTTAACTTATTTTTTTAGGAACAAATTAATAATACTTATAATTCTTTTACCTGTAGTTTTTGGAGCCTTAATAGGAGTTGCAAGTTTAGCAATTTTTAGAACAACAATTTCGGCAGTGTCGCTTGGTGTTGGCTCGGTATTGCTTGGTATATCAATAGATTATGCCTTGCATCTTATAACGCATTTGCGTGATACAAAAAATAAAAACATTACATTAAAAGATATATCTTTACCAATGTTAATGAGTAGTGCTACAACGGCAATTGCTTTTTTGTGTTTATTTTTTGTGCATTCCGACGCTTTGCACGATTTAGCTCTTTTTTCATCAATAAGTGTTACGGCATCGGCTCTTATAACATTAATATTACTTCCGCATCTTATAAAAAATATAGATAAGACAAAAACAAATAAAACAAATTTTATAGATAAAATTGCAGGATTAAATTACCATAAAAAAAAATGGTTAAATATTACCATAGTTGTTTTAACCATAATTTTTACATTATTTTTAAAGCATGTTAAGTTCGATGGCGATTTAATGAAAATAAATTATTTGAGTCCCGAGTTAACACAAACACAAAAAAATTTAAATAAAATATCAAATATATCAAACAAAACAATTTACATTGTTGCAAAAGCAAGTAATTTACAAAAAGCTTTGCGTTTAAGCGAGAGATTAAATAATAAATTTAAAAAATTACAAAAAAACAAAGCTATTAATTATTATATTAATATATCGGACTTTTATATGTCAGACTCGCTGGCAAATATCAGAAAAAAACAATGGATAAATTTTTGGAACGACTCTTTAAAAATAAAAACAAAAAACAAATTAATAAAATATAGTAAGCAGTATAAATTTAAAGAAAACACATTTAATAAATTTTATAAACTTATTAATAACAAATTTGATACAATAAATAAGCAAGAACTTAATAATTTAAAAAATCTTGTTTTAAACGATTATATTGTCGATAGCGACAGTTTAAAAGCTGTTGTTACAATGATTAAAACAGATAATAAAAACCGATTTAAAATATATAATAGCTTTAAAAACATAAAGAACACAATTATATTAGATAAACAATATATTACCGAACAGTTTATAGGTGTTCTAAAAAAAGATTTTAACAGATTAGTAACAATATCGTTAATATTAGTTTTTTTATTTTTATTAATAATATTTGGACGTATAGAACTCACATTAATAACATACATACCAATGCTTGTTAGCTGGGTATGGACTCTTGGGTTAATGAGTGTTTTCGGATTAAAATTTAATATATTAAACATAATTATATCGACATTTATTTTTGGCTTGGGCATAGATTACAGTATTTTTATAACACGAGGATTATTACAAAAATATCAATTTAATGTAGATAATATAAAATCGTATAAAACATCTATTTTATTATCTTCAATAACAACTATTTTAGGTATAGGTGTTCTTATTTTTGCAAAACATCCTGCATTAAAATCAATAGCAAGTTTGTCGATTATAGGTATTTTATCGGTAATAATAATATCGTTTACGTTACAACCTGTAATGTTTAATTTTTTAATAAAAAACCGAGGAAAAAAACGCAAAATGCCTGTTAATACAATAGATTTATTTTTCTCGATTATTGCTTTTTCGGTTTTTATTACATTTGCTCTAATTTCTACAATTATAGGCTTAATATTGTTTTATTTAGTTCCGGCAAAAAAATCGTTTAAACAATTATTACTACATTATATAATTTATTTCGAAAGCCGTATATTTATATTTATAATGTTTAATGTAAAGAAAAAATATATAAATTTAAATCGTAAACAATTCTCTAAACCTGCAATAATAATTGCAAATCACCAATCACATATCGATATTCTATTAATGTTGGCTTTGCATCCTAAAATGATTTTGCTTACTACCGATTGGGTTCAAAATAATCCGTTCTATGGGTTAATTGTGAGGATGTTAGAATTTTACCCCGTTTCAAAAGGCATAGAAAACGGATTTGAGCTTATAAAAGAAAAAGTAAAACAAGGTTATAACATTGTAATTTTTCCTGAGGGACATCGTCAAATCGAGTCTAAAATAAAACGATTTCATAAAGGAGCATTTTATTTGTCGGAGAAATTAAAATTAGATATAATACCAATACTTTTGCACGGATTAAATTTTACTTTAACAAAATACGAGATATATCTAAAATCAAGTATAATTACATTAAAAATTTTGCCTCGAATAAAATTTAACGACAACAAATTTGGGCAAAATTATTCCGAAAAAGGAAAAAATATAAATAAATATATGCGTAGCGAATTTCTTAAGCTACGTAAACAAATAGAGACTCCCGATTATTATAAACGCTTGTTAATAAACAATTATATTTATAAAGGACCTGTGCTTGAGTGGTATTTAAAAATTAAAATACGATTAGAAAAAAACTATAAAATATTTAACGATATAGTTCCTCGTTCGGCAGAAATATACGACGTTGGTTGTGGTTATGGATTTTTATCTTATATGCTTAACCTTGTATCGGAACAACGAAAAATAACAGGAATAGATTACGATTGTAAAAAAATAGAAACAGCAAAAAATTGTGGAATAAAAAATGATAATGTTAATTTTATTTGCGACGATGTTACAAAATTTAATTTTAATAAAGCCGATGTTTTTATTATTAATGATGTTATTCATTATTTATTACCCGACCAACAATCTAAACTAATCGAAACCTGTATAAAGAATTTAAAAAATAACGGAATACTTATATTAAGAGACGCAAACAAAGAACTCAAAAAACGTCATTTTGGAACTCGATATACCGAGTTTTTCTCTACAAATTCGGGATTTAACAAAACAGCAAATAAATTAAATTTTACATCAAAACAACAAATAATTAATATAATAAATAAATTTAATGTAACTTACGAGATTATAGATAATACAAAATTAACATCAAATATTATTTTTATTATAAAACAGCAAGTAAATGAATAATTACGATACCATAATTATTGGCGGAGGATTAAGCGGTTTGCAAGCGGCATACATCCTTGCAAAAGAGGGACAAAAAGTTTGTGTTTTAGAGCAACACCACACAATTGGAGGTTGCTTGCAATCTTTTAAACGTAAAGATGTTTTTTTTGATACAGGAGTTCATTATATAGGTAGTTTAGATAAAAATCAAGTTTTGTATAAATATTTTAAATATTTTAATTTAATAGATAACATAAAATATAAAAAATTAGATATAGATGCATTTGATGTTATAAATTATAAAAATAAAGAATATAAATTTGCACAAGGTTACGATAACTTTGCTGATAAATTAATTAAAAAATTTCCTAACGAAAAAAACGGAATTTTAGCTTATATAAAAAAAATACAAGAAATTGAACAAGTTTTTCCTTTGCATAATTTAAAACCCTTAAAAACGACTTTAATTCCACGCGATGTTTTAACAATAAATACAAAAGCATTTATAGAGTCGGTAATAAAAAACAAAGATTTACAAAATATATTAGCAGGAAACAACGCTCTTTATGCAGGTGTTGCCGATAAAACACCATTTTATATGCATGCACTTATTACAAGTTCGTTTATAGAAAGTTCGTATCGTTTGGTTGGAGGCAGCCAACAATTAGCCGATAGTTTAACCGAATCAATAAAATCGTTTGGGGGCGACGTTTTTGTAAATAAACAAGTTAAAGAAATATTAACCCAAGGCAAACAAGCAACACAAGTTATTACCAAAACGGGCGAGGTTTTTTCGGCAAAAAAATTTATATCGGCAATTCATCCGGCAAATACACTTAAAATGCTAAAAACCAATGTAATAAAAAAAGTTTATCGTAACAGAATAAATAACTTAAAAAATACATCGTCAATGTTTATTTTGTATGCAAAACTTAAAAAAAATAAAATAAAATATTTAAATTATAATTATTATAAAATATTTGATAACGATGTTTGGAACGGTTATAATTATACAAACGACAATTGGCCTCGCGGGTATTTATATGTAACTCCCGCAAATACCGAATCAAACAAATATGCCGATACATTAACCATTTTGTCGTATATGAATTTTGCAGATGTAAAAAAATGGGAAAATACTACCGTTGGAAATAGAGGAAACGATTACTTAGAGTTTAAAAAACAAAAAGCCGAACGGCTGTTAAATCTTACCGAAAAAACTTTTCGGGGAACAATTAGTGGAATAGAGTCGTATTACACATCTACACCATTAACGTATCGCGATTATACAGGAACTCCCGATGGCTCGGTTTACGGAATATTAAAAGACAGTAATGACCCGTTACCTACTTTTATATCGCCACGAACAAAAATAGAAAATCTGTTTTTAACAGGACAAAATCTTAATATGCACGGAGTTTTGGGTGTTACTATTAGCTCGGTAGCAACATGTTCCGAGATTTTAGGGTCAAGCTATATTTTAGATAAAATTAAAAAAGCACAATAAAAATTGAGAACTTTAAAATTAGCAATATTAATACGTTTATTAGTGCTTACTGTTTTAATAAGCATATTTCTTTATATGATAATTATTCCTTTGCCAAAACCTGAAAATACCGATTGTTTAAATCTTAAACGCGAACAAATAAATGATAGCACATATTTTATAAATAAATCGTGGATTACAAAAAACAAGCAAGGCTTATACGAGATGTATATCGAGGGACAATCGGGATTTGAGATGGGAGTAATTAACGGAAAATTGTCAAAAGAATTAATCGATAAACAAGAAAAAATATTTGTGGAACAAATTGATAAATATATTCCGTCAAAATTTTATCAGCATTTCTTAAAATATTTTATAGGTTGGTTTAATAAAGATATATATAAACAAATACCAAAATCGTTATTATTAGAGATTTATGGCGAATCGTTATCGTTTTCGGATAAATATAATTACATAGCTCCAAAATATCAACGGGTTTTAAATTTTCATGGAGCTCATGATATTGGACATGCATTGCAAAATATGAATCTTGTTGCTTGCACCGGTTTCTCGGCTTGGAATGATATGTCAGCCGATAGCTCGTTAATTGTTGGTAGAAATTTTGATTTTTATATAAACGATGCCTTTGCTCAAGACAAAATAGTGTGTTTTTATAAACCTCCAACAGGTTATAACTTTGTTTTTATAACTTGGGGAGGATTTTTAGGTTGTGTGTCGGGAATGAACTCGGCAGGGTTAACAGTAACCATAAATGCTGCAAAATCAAAAATCCCATATTCGTCGGCAACACCGGTGTCTATTATAGCACGCGAAATCTTGCAAAATGCCAAAAATATTAATCAAGCATATAAAATTGCCAAAAAATATAAATCGTTTGTTAGCGAATCTTTTTTAATATCATCGGTAAACGATAACAAAACAGTAGTAATAGAAAAATCGCCCGATACTTTAGATATTTATAAAACAAATGAAAATTATATTATTGTTACAAATCATTTTCAGGGCGATGCTTTTAAAAATACAAAATTAACAAAAGATAATATAAGAGATAATGCATCGTTTTATAGATACGTAAGGGTTAAAGAATTAATTAAAAAATATAAAAAATTATCGCCACAAATTGTTGCTAAAATTTTGAGAGATAAAAAAGGTTTACTCAATAAAAATATAGGGCTTGGAAACGAAAAAACTATAAATCAATTAATTGCTCACCATTCTGTTATTTTTAAACCAAAGCAACAAATTATATGGGTTTCGACAAATCCGTATCAACTTGGAGAGTATGTTTCTTATGATTTAAATAAAATATTTAATGATAATAAAAATCCTAAAAATTCAAATATTATAGCCGAGGAGAGTTTAAATATTGCTGCCGATAATTTTAAAAATTCGTTAGATTTTAAAAAATATAAACTATTTCGTAAAATATATTTCTTTTTTAAAGATGTAATTAATAATAAATTAAGTGTTAATATAAGCAATAAGTTTATTGATAATTTTATAAAATTAAACCCTGATTATTATCTAACATACTCAATAGTAGGCGATATTTATAAGTATAAAAATGATAAAGATAAAGCTGTAAAAAATTATAAAACAGCTTTAACAAAAGAAATTGCACGTAAAATAGAAATCGAACATATTACAAAAAATTTAATATCAATTATTAATAATAAAGAAAATAATTAAGACTTGTTTTTTATAAATTCCTCTATTTTATCGGGATTAGATATTATTTTTTTCATTAAATCAACGGGTTTATCATCTACAAGAATATCGTTTTCTATTCTTACACCTATATTTTCGTTTTTAATATATATGCCGGGTTCGCAAGTTAATATCATACCTTTTTTTAGTTTAACGTTTTTGTTGCCTACATCGTGAACATCTAATCCCATAAAATGAGCAGTTCCGTGCATAAAATATTTTAGCAATTCAATTTCTTTTTTATTAGAGTCTTTGTCGATAAGGTTTAAATTTACAAGCTCGTCAATCATAAATTTATTTACAGTTTTGTTTATAATATTTATTGTATTTCCGGGCACATATAATTTAATTGCTTTTTGTTGAACCCGCAAAACTGCGTTATATATGTCTTTTTGGCGTTTTGTAAAAACTCCGTTTACGGGAATTGTTCGCGAGCAATCCGATGCGTAATTTGCATACTCGCAACCAAAATCTATTAAAACCAAATCGCCGTTTTTTAGTGTATCGTCGTTTTTTACATAATGTAAAGAGCAAGCGTTTTTTCCTCCGGCTACAATTGGAGCAAACGAATGTCCCGATGCTCCATTTCGGGTAAATTCGTAAATTAATTCGGCTTCTATCTCGTATTCTTTTATATTTGGTTTTATTGTTTTTAGAACTCTTTCAAAAGCTTTTTGTGTTATATCTATAGCTTTTTTTATAATTTTAATTTCGTCGGGTTGTTTTATTAATCTCAGTTTGGTTGATAGTTTATTTATATTATAAAATTTTTTGTTTTTTAGCAAGCTAACAGTCTCGGTTGTCTTGGTATTTATATATTGTTTAATATTGTTTGTAAATAATTTTTTTGTTTTTACATTAGAAAAAATAAATTCCGATGGTTGTAATTTTTTTATTAATTTTTGTTTAAAATCAAATGTATCGAAGTAATATATTTCATTAATTTTTGATATTTTTTTTGCTTGTGTTTTTCGTAATTTTTTACCTTCCCAAGTTTCGAGTTTTGGGTTTGGTTTTAGCAAAAACAGATATTCCGATGTTTTGTTATTATTTTTGTGTAAAATTAAAATAGATTTTTCTTGTTCTATTCCCGAAAAATAAAAGAAATCGGAGTTTTGTCGGTAGGTATAATTTTGGTCTCCGTTTCGGTGTTGTTCTTTTGCCGAGAAAAAAATTACAGTAGAGTTATCGGGTAATAATTTAAAAAGACGTTGACGATTGGTTTTAAAAAAATCGGGATTAATTTTTAAATATCTCATTGTGGTTTAAATTTTATAACTAATTTATATTATTGCAAATATTTAGTTATTATATTTTTTTTATTTATCAAAAATCTCTAATTCGTAAAGAACAGGCCAACGTTTACCTGTTATATAAAAATGGTTGTTTTCTTTGTTGTAAGCTATTCCGTTAAGGACGTTATCGTTATCGCCTTTATATTCTTTGGGAACAAGTTCTGTTAAATCTAATTTTTTTATAACTTTTCCGTTTTTTGGGTTTATCTCTACAATAAAATTACTTTGATATATATTTGCAAAAATATTTCCGTTAACATTTTCGAGTTCGTTAATATAATTTACGGGTCCGTTATTATCATAAACCTCAATATCATATAATTTTGTAAAAAAATCTTTTTCGAGAACATAAAGTTTATTAGAGCCATCGCTCATTATTAAGTCGTTGCCGTAGTTAGTTATTCCCCAACCTTCGGTTTGATAGTTAAAAGTATTAATAAGTTTAAAGCTGTTTAAATCGTAACGGTATGCTGTTTTCGACTGCCATGTAAGTTGAATAATTTTATCGTCAATAATAACAATTCCTTCGCCAAAAACGTTATCGGGTAGATTGTATGATTGAATAATCTCGTCGTTTTCTATTTTTTCTTTTCGCAGCATAGACTCTTTCCATTGTCCGGTTCCTTCGTAAAGATAACCTTTATAATATATTAATCCTTGTGTGTATGATGATTTGTCGTGCTTGTATTTTTTTACAATTTTGTAGCTTAGTTCTTTTGGTATAATATCCGAGTTTAAAACTATAGATTTGTGTTTTTGTTCTTTTTTGCCATTATAAAAACAAACTATTTTAATTTTATGTTTTCCTACTTTTAAACTGTCGGTTAACAGTTTATTTGTATTTTTATTATCGGTTTTTATATATTTTTTATCGATAAAATATTTTACCGAGTCTATTTTATATTTATCGTTTAACGATATGTTTACATTAATTTTATCTCCTATTTTATACGATTCGTTATCTAAAGGCGATGATATTACTATATTGTTAAGGTTTTTTTTAGTTTTTGTTGTATCAATTTTGTTTTTTTGTATGGTGGTGCTTTTTGTTGTTTTATTATTGCTTGTATTTTTTTCGTTATTACACGAAACAAAAGTTATAACATATAAAATTATAATAAAAAAATAAGTGCTTTTCATAAGGTTGCATTAAAGTAAAACATGCACAAACTTACTAAAAAATATAATTTATTTATACTTGCTTATTATTTTTTGTGTATTAAATTAGGTTTTAAATATCAACTAACTTGTTTTTAATTGCATAAACAACAAGATTTACAGTGTTTTTAGTATCGGTTTTGCTTATTATTTTAGCTCTATGTCCATCTATTGTTCGTTGACTTAGAAACATTTTTTTTTGCTATCTCGGCATTAGTATAACCTTTGCAGATGTATTGTAATACTTCTAATTCGCGATTACTTAATTTAATTCTTTCCGATGGTTTGGTTTTTGTTTTATTTAAAAATTTATCGGTTAAAACCGATACCATTTCTGTTGAATAAAAATTAAATCCGCGATTTACCGAGTCAACAGCCTTTATAAGCTCGTTTCCATTTACGTTTTTTAATAAAAATCCTTTTGCTCCGGCATCTAACATTGCTTGTAAATATTCGGAATTACCAAACATCGATAGTGCTATTATTTTTATATCAGGATATTTTTTTATAGCTAATTTTGTAGCTTCTATTCCGTTTATTTCTGGCATTTTTATATCCATAAAAACTATATCCGGGTATTTTTCTTTTATTAATTCTAAAAATTCGGCACCATTAGATGCTTCGCCT
>Ga0256833_1003255_pt1 | contig 11171 bp, 8 predicted proteins | sample 356284metaG_FD_190535 | JGI IMG/M metagenome (GOLD analysis project Ga0256833, IMG submission 190535) | Hydrothermal vent microbial communities from Mid Atlantic Ridge, Atlantic Ocean - 356-284 | ecosystem: Environmental > Aquatic > Marine > Hydrothermal vents | place: Atlantic Ocean: Mid...
AGGGCGCTGCGGGCGTTCTCCGTCGCCATGGCCACCAGCGCCTTTTTCTCGCCTCGCTTGGGCACGCGCAGGGTCACTTTGGCCCCGCGCTTGCTGTGCAGCCATTGCTCGATGATAGCCGTTTCGTCCAGCTCCACCGGCAGCAGGATTTGCGGGGGCAGGTATGCGGCTTCGTCATAAAATTGTTGGATGAAGGAGGCCAGCAGGGCCTGATTCTCCTCCTCGCCCGCGCCCTCCAGCATGAAGGTCTCCCGTCCGATGAGGCGGCCGCGGCGAATGAAGAAGACCTGAGCGCAGGTCTGCCCCTTATCCTGGGCAAAAGCGATGACATCCTCATCCTCCTGCCGGCCCGAAACCACCTTCTGCCGCTCCACGATGCGCTGCGCCGCCTTGATCTGATCCCGATACATGGCCGCCCGCTCGAATTGCAAGCGCTCCGCCGCCTGCATCATGCGCCGATTCAGCTCCGCCATCACCTCATCGGTCTTGCCCTCCAAAAACTGGCACAGCCCGTCGATGATGGCCCGGTACTCCTCCTTGCTCACGGCGCCGATGCACGGGCCTGCACAGCGTTTGATGTGAAAATAGAGGCAGGGACGTTGATCCCGGCCGGTGATCACCCGGTTGCAATCGAGATAGGGGAACACCCGGCGCAGCGCCTCCAGGGTCTGGCGCACCGCGCCGCCGCTGGTGAACGGGCCGTAGTAGCGGGCGCCGTCGGGCAGCATCCGCCGCACCACCGACACCTTGGGAAAATCATCCTGCCAATGCACCTTGATATAGGGATATTGCTTGTCGTCCTTGAGGCGGATGTTGTATTGGGGCCGATAACGCTTGATGAGCTCGTTTTCCAGGATCAGCGCTTCCAGCTCGGTATCGGTGACCACCCACTCCACATCAGCGATGTCGGCCACCAGCCGCCGCGTCTTGGCGCTGTGCGCCCGCTGCTCCTGGAAATAAGAACGCACCCGATGACGCAGATTCACCGCTTTGCCCACATAGATCACCCGGCCCTTTTCGTTGCGATAGAGGTAGCAGCCGGGCTGTGAGGGCAGTGTTTTCAGTTTGGCGACCAATTTGGGGGAGAGTTCGGGTTTGGACATGGGAAAATGATTGCGTCACATAACTTTCTTGCAAGGAAATTACAGATAAAGTAAAATAGGAAATAACATCATCCTGAATCAGGGAGAAATGGAATGCCCCAACTTGTCAAAATTACCCGCGGCGGACAAATCACGATTCCCGCAGCGATACGCAGAAAACTCAATATGGATGTGGGCGACTATGTCGAGATCGAGGTCGTCGACCAGCGCCTGATGTTATCGCCAAAGCACCTGGTGGACAAGAGCCAGGCCTATTTCTGGTCGGAAGCATGGCAGAGCCAGGAGCGGGAAGCGGAGGCTGACATTCATGCGGGCCGGATCAAGGAATTTGATTCGCTGGAAGCGCTTTTTGCTGATCTGGATGGCGAGGATTGATGAGAATTGCCCGCACGGAACGCTTCAAAAAAGCGTATCGCAAGCTGGAAAAACATGAACAGATGCGGGTGAAAAAATCACTGTTGCAGTTGGTACAGGATCGTAATCACCCGGGGTTGCGCATAAAACGGGTGAAGGGGACGTCCCACATCTGGGAGATGCGAGCGGGACGGGATTTGCGCATCACTTTCGAGATACGGGATGATCTTTATCTCCTGCGCAATGTTGGGCATCACGATGCAACACTGCGGCGTCCATGATGGATTGCCTGAAACAGACTGATCTCATGCACGTCATGCCCTGATCGAAACCGGTAATTGGCGTAGATGAAAAGGGTGGGAGGGAGATTGATGGAGATTCGGGAGAGATTCAGAATCTCAATGAATCTCAATGAATCTCGATGTATCTCCACAAATCTCAGACGTCTGCAAGCGTCATCGTCTTCCGCCCATCGTCAGGTCGCCGCCTATCTTCGTCGTTCCGCGGTGAACTGGCGCTCATCGAAACATATCCTGCTCGCGAGGGCGCAGGATATCGGCCAGCTTGCCCTCGCCGCGGCGGTAGGGGACGTCACGCATGTGGATGATGGGCAGGCCCTCGTCGGTTCCGCCCTGCAGCAATGACGCAGCGGCCGCGATTTCGTCCGCCGTGCCCAACACGGTGATGCGCATCTCCCGCCCGAATAGATCGCTGTCGCCGCGCTTGTCGGTCAGGGGCAGCAGGCCCGCCACGCCGATGGCCACGCCCACGGTGCCCCGTCGCCAGGCGCGTCCGTGACTATCATTGATGACAATGGCCGCATCCGCACCGGTGGCCGAGTGCAGGGCCATGCGCAGCGCCCGGGCTGAAGCGTCCGGATCTTCGGGCAGCAACAAGGCCACATCCTCCTCCCCCACATTCGACTGATCGATGCCTGCGTTGGCCGAAATGAAGCCCAGCCGATGCTGGACGATGATCAAGCCGGGCCGGATGCGCACCACCTCTGCAGATTCCGCCAGGATGAGTTCCACCAGGCGCGGGTCTTTGCCCAGGCTCTCGGCCACCGCCCGAGCCGAAGGAGATGGGGTTACATCATCCAGCGGCACATAGCGCCCCTCGGCCTTGGAAACGATTTTGGAAGCGTACACCAACACATCGCCGTCGGCCAGTGCGATGCCCGCCCGGGCCAGGCCCGCCAGCGTGATCGCTGCCAGATCATCGCCCGGCTGCACCATGGGGATGTCGGGCAGGGCGGTGAGGCTGATCTGCGGAGAAAAGGGAGACTTTTTCATAGCAATTGGCGTGAGATATTCAAGGTCCCGCAGACCTTGAATGTCTTTTACGCGTCGATGCCGGTGATGCGGATGCCGGCGTTGCGGGTTTTGTAGATGGCGTTGATGGAGATGAGCACCGCGGTCAGGCCCTCAGCCACGGCCGCATTTTGCAATGCGCCAGCATGAACGCCGCGCATGCCCGCAGCTTTGGCCAGAGCGATGGCGATATTCCGATCTGCTCGCTTGTTGCCGCACACCAGCACATCGCAATCGATTTGATGATCGGGATCCACCAGATGGTGGGCGCTGACATTCTGGAAGGCGGCGACGACGCGAGTTTCGGGCCCCACCTGGGCCTGGGCCTCCATGGCCGCAGAGCCGCCGGGCGCGGGCGCGTAGCGCCCTTTCTTCTCGCCCAGCAGGGGAGCCACCACCGTCACCAGCACCTTGCCCGCCAGCTCCGGCTTGATGCTTTCGATGATCGCTTGCTGAGATTCGTAAGGCACAGAAAGCACCACGACATCGGCCATTTTCGCCGCTTCAGGATTGCTGGTTCCGCGTAATTTCACGTCACCCAGCCTCTCTCGCAATTCTGCAGCGACCCGCCGCCCCTTCTCCGCTCGCCGTGAACCAATGACGATGTCCAGGCCCGCCTGGGCCCAACGCATGGCAAAGCCGGAACCTTCCGAACCTGTGCCGCCGATGACGGCGATCACGCCTAATGTTTGTCTCTCTGTCATAAATAAAACTCCTGTATCATTGGGTTGGAAAATGAAGAACGGGAAAAGTATAGCACGGTCATCATAGCCACGCCATTTTACCTGCTTTCTGAAAAAACTGTCATATTTTTTCGGTGCAGACTTCATCCGCTTTTCACCTGTAGCGACTATACTTGAAGATAAGCGCCTTCCTTCTTTCTTCCTCCACATTCTTCATGAGTCGTTTATGCGCACCCTTATCCCCGCTATCCTCATTCTTTTCATTCTGGGCCTGATGCTCCTGCTTTCGCCGATTCTGGCCGCCGAGCCCTCGCCGACCCCTATCGCTCCGCAGCCGCTTTCGGCGCTGTCTCCCATGGGGCTGGGCGAATGGCGTAAACAAACCAGCCACACCAGCGCCGATTTATACGCCGTACAGTTTCTTGACGACCATCTCGGCTTTGCCGCCGGCGCCGCCGGCGTCTTGCTGCGCACATCCGATGGCGGCGCCACCTGGCATCCTCTCGACACCGGCGTCCATGCCGCCATTCGCGCTATCCACTTTTTCGACGCACGGCATGGTTGGCTGGCCGGAGACGCGGGCCTGCTGCTCTACACCGACACTGGCGGCGACTCCTGGATTGTGAAAAACCTGCTTTATCCCGGCGATTTTCACGCCCTCAGCTTTTTCTCGGCCGACAATGGCTGGGTCGCAGGCGATTCCGGCGCGCTTTATCATTATGATGGCCAGGATTGGAGCCAGATGTCGCTTTCCACCCAACTGGATATCTTCGCCCTGGCGTTCATCAACGCCCAAACAGGTTGGGCCGCAGGCGAGGACGGCATCATCCTGCGCACCACCGATGGCGGCCAGCACTGGAGCACGCAGACGTTGGGGGGAACGGACGCCTTCTACAGCCTGACTTTTGCCGACGATGCTTATGGCTGGGCCGCGGGCGCGGCGGGCGTTATACTTTACACCCAGGATGGCGGCGTGCATTGGCGGCCTCAGGCCAGCAGCGTCTCCCGCACCTTGCGCGGCGTCTCTATGGCTGATCGTTTCACCGGATGGGCCGCCGGTGATGACGGACTGGCCCTTTACACCGGCGATGGCGGCGCCACCTGGCTCCAGGATAATCCGGGCACAGGCTTCACACTGAGGGCCGCCTCTGCACCGGAGCCGCGACGGGCCTGGCTGGTGGGCGACGCCGGAACCATCGTGAGCTGGCGGGACCCGCGCCCCACGCCCACACCCACGGCCACGCCTACCAGCACGCCCACCCCTACTGCCACGCCCACGCCCACCCCGACGCCCGGAGAAATCACCCTCTTCGTCTTCTTCGACCATGATCGCAATGCCGCCTACACGGCAGGAGACACCGCTATCAGTGACATGGTCATCACCCTGAAAGACGCCCAAAACATCATTCGCGGCGTCGAGATCACCGACGTCCGCGGCCAGGTTACATTCCCTGATCTTTCGTCAGACGCCTACACGCTGTGGGCCGCCCCGCCCCTGGGATATTCACCCACCACCAGCTATCCGGTGGCCGTAAATCTGGGCCCGGGCGAGCATCAAACCCTGCAATTGGGCTTCTCGTCCGATTACGCCTATAACTATATGCCGTTGATCCGCAGATAAAAACGCCTCATGTCTCTTCACATTTCTCACCATCCGCCTAAAATTCCGCAATCTCTTGCTCGCAGTATGGCCCGATGGTATAATGACACTCCCAACAGCTCTATGTCAACCAAATCAAATTCCCCACAAATTCCTATGCGCATTCTGGTTGTAGATGACGATCCTCCCAGCGTAAAAATGACGGCGTTTCTTCTGCGTGAAGAAGGATATGAGGTGATGGCTGCCGACAACGGCAGCGACGCCCTGGCCCTTATCGAGCAAGAAGCCCCCGACCTCATTCTGCTCGATGTGATGATGCCCGGCCTCGATGGTTTCGAGACTTTGCGGGAAATCCGCTCTCGCTACGCGATCCCCGTTATTTTTCTCTCCGCCAAAGGCGAGACTTCGGATCGGGTGGCGGGCCTGGAAATGGGCGCCGACGATTACCTGTCCAAACCCTTTGAGCCCTCGGAATTGCTGGCCCGGGTCAAGGCTGTGCTGCGCCGCACCGAAGCCTACGCCCTGGGCGAACCCTCGGATCGCATTGAAACCGGCGGCATCCATCTGGACCCACTCACCAATCGCGCCGAATTGCCCAACGGGCGCACGGTGGAGCTCACCCCCATCGAAACGCGGCTCTTGCACACCCTGATGCGCAACGCCGGACGCGTCCTTACCCATGACCAGTTGCTCAACAGCGTCTGGGGAACCAACTACGGGGGCTATCCCAATCAGATTGCCGTTTACGTGCGTCGGTTGCGCACCAAAATCGAGGAAAACCCGGACGATCCCCAGCATCTGGTCACTGTTCGGGGCGTGGGATATCGCTTCGAAGTTTGAGCCGTCCCTTCTTCCGCTGTTCACCGTCAGGGGACTTGGACGGGCTGCGCATCGCCGCCCCGCATCCAGCGTCCCCTTTTTCCTATCTCACAAGAGCAGGCGCATCCTTATGAGCATCAGATTCCAACCCGCCCTTCGATTGATTCTTGCGTCATTCACTGCAGCGCTTCTGCTATTGGCGTTGCCGGTGTGGATGTTTGCATTCGTTGCGACCGACAACGCCCCGGCCCACTGGACGCAATTCCAACCCCCCACGGACGCGTGGCAGAATACACGAACGTTGCAAGCATCGGTGGTGGTCACCGACAGCGACGGGCTGACAAACCAGGCCGCCTACCAGTATTCGCAAGATGGCCTTAACTGGAGCGGCTGGATTACCGAGCACCTGCAAGTGGGCGGCGGGATTTCCACCACGCGTTATCTCACGATTACATCACTTGCTGTGGATGAGGGCGCGAACTACGTTCAATACGTCATCACCGACGCCTTAGGCGCTATGGAAACCAGCCCCCTGGCGACCATTCAGGTTGACGTCTCAGCCCCGGCCCCGCCTGCGGATCTGCAACTGACGCCCACCGGCTGGCAGACAGCCGCCGATGCAGCCTGGACGGCCACCTGGCAGAACCCGGATGATCTCAGCGGCATCGCCGCCGCCTGTTACAAAATCGGGACCGCCCCCATAAACAGTCAGGATGGTCAGTGCGTAACCGGTGACGATATTCAGCGCCTCGATGGCATCGCGCCGCCCAATGAAGGCAGTTTCGATTTTCATCTCTGGTTACGAGACGCAGCTGGCAACAGCGCAATCACGCACTCGGTCATGATTACCGACGGCATTCAGTGGGATATGACGACGCCCAGCGTGTTTATGGATGTTTTGGGTCCCATCGGCGACAACAATTGGTTCACCGGCACGATCAATGTCACGATTATTGCAACAGATGGCCAATCGGGCGTTGATGAAGTGGCTTATGATCTGGATCAGCAGGGATGGACGGCGGGACGTTCTCTGGCTATCGACGAAGATGGCGTTCACACTCTTGTCGCCCGCGCCATCGATAAAGCTGGCCTCAGCGCCGAAACGGCCCCGCGCGAGCTAAAGCTGGATCATCTGGCCCCGACAACAGCGATTGTCATCGAGGGGGATATTGATACGCAAGGGTGGTACGAAACGCCCGTGACCATCACGCTGCAAGCGCAGGACGCCACTTCGGGCGTGGCCGCCACCCAATGGCAGGTGGATGGTGGTCCCTGGCGCCAGGGGGACGCCGCCGTTCTGGATGCAGACGGCAAGCACGTTTTTCGGTTCTACAGCATCGACCATGCGGGGAATGCCGAAGCCATTCAGGAAGAAAACATCTGGATCGATCAGTTTCCTCCCGTCACATCTTATGCCGTGCTTTCTCCCGAAGATCCTGTCAATGGCTGGTATCGAGTTCCTGTCACCGTCACCCTGGTGCCCGCCGATGATGGCATAGGGGTGGACCAAACTTATTATCGTATCAATCGCGGCGCCTGGCAGATCGGAAAGACCTTTATGCTGACTGCCAGCGACGACTATGACATTGATTTTTACTCCGTCGATCTTTTGGGCCGCATCGAAACAGCCGCCAGCATTCCGGGCGGCATTCACATCGACACCATCCCCCCGCGCTCCCCCCGCCCGCTGGATGTGAGACCGAGCAAGTGGAGCAATGTCAATGATTTCGATTTGCTCTTTGCTCTGCCTACGGATCTCAGCGGCATTGCCGGAGCGTATGTCAAGGTGGGAGAGCCGCCGCTTTCTCCCACCAACGGGGCGTGGCATCCGGGCGCCAACAGCACGTTGTCTCACGCCCAGGTCCCCGGCGAAGGCGAATATAAAGCCTATGTCTGGCTTAAGGATAACGCCGGGAATGTGGATCATGGCAATTACGGCGTCTGGGAAGATGCGCTGAGTTTGAAATATGACGCCACGCCCCCGATCACCCAACTGGCTATACGGGGAGATATTGGCAAAAACGGCTGGTACACATCCCCCATCACCGTCACCTTCCAGCCCACCGATGCACTTTCCGGCCCGGCGTTCACCATGGTCAGTCTTGATGACGGCAAGCCGATATCAACGACCTCTCTTTATCTGGAGCAGCAGGATAAACACGTCATTCACTACTACAGTTTTGATGAAGCCGGGAATCAGGAACCCACGCGCCTGGCCACTGTGCGCATTGATTATGATGCGCCCGGCAGCCCCTTGAATCTGGCGGTGCAACCCCATGACTGGACCTTGACCAACGCCTTCACCCTCACCTGGGATAATCCTCAGGATATTTCGGGGATAGGCGCAGCCTATTACCGTGTCGGAGCGCCTCCCAACAGTCCGCAAGACGGCATTCGCATTCCGCCAACCGGCGTTGCTCCCGGCATTAAAGCGCCCGCTGAGGGGGCGTGGGATGTTTATCTGTGGCTTGAGGACACAGCAGGCAATATAGATATCGATTCGCTTGTCATGCGAAAAGATGCGTTGCGCTATGACGTCACCCCGCCTGACTCGGAGTTCAGGATTATCGAGGGCGTTTTGGGAAACGATGATTGGTACATTTCGCCCGTCAAGGCGCTGATTACCCCGCGCGACGATGGCTCAGGGCCAGCAGGCGTGCGATATCGCCTGAATGACGGTGAATGGCGCTTTGTCGAACACAATGCGATCATCGAGGTCGGCAGCACCGGCCATTTTGATTTAGCCTATCAAGCCGTCGATGTCGCAGGCAATCGACAGCCTGTGCAACATGCCTATTTCAAGATCGATGTTGATGCGCCTGGGGCCAGGTTTTCATCTATCAGCCGTTATCAGCGTCAGACCAACTTCCTCGTCTCCTGGCAGGGAAACGATCAGAGCCAGGGCAGCGGCTTGCATGGTTTTGATCTGCAATCGCGAGACGGGCGCAACGGCGCCTGGGTAACCTGGGGATCGACCAACGCTCCCGACACCTCCCGTCGTTATTACGGCAATTATGGCCATCGCTACTTCTTCCGGATTCGCGCTCGCGACAATGCCGGCAATCTGTCCGATTGGGTGGCGATGCCCTGGGGCGTCTACATCGACAGGCTCCAGGATGGCGATTTTGCGACTGGCGATTTCGGGTTGTGGCGGCATGGCGGGGCCTTGGAACAAAGCGTGCTTCTGGCTCCTGGCCCCTCTGGCGACGCCACCGTCCATGTCGCCCAGTTAGGAACGCCCGATTACGGCCCCAACAACGATTTCAGCGTACCAGGAACCGTGCCCGTTGGCGCGGCTGTTATCACGCAAACCATTCGCATCCCCGGCCCATCAGTGATGGATCGGCCCACGCTCACCTTCTGGTACCGCATCCGCACCTATGACGCCCAATACAGCGACCGCTTCCATAAAGTTTATGATACGCTGGACGTACGGCTGCATCTTGGGGCCACGCACCAACTGGTTTTCAGCGATGGTCAACCCTATGATCAATGGCTGGAAACTGAGGGCAAGCAACTGGCCGACCTGGGCTGGCGCCAGGCGTTCATTCCTATCCCCCGCAACATGATCGACGAAAGCATCGATATCAGCATCGAAAACTGGAACCGCAATGATGGCTGGCTCAACACCTGGACACAGGTGACAGATATCCGTGTGTGGGAGCCTTATCAACTCTTCCTGCCTCAACTGACAGGCGGCGGCGTCCCCCTGGCCGCAGCGACCGTCGAAACCCCTGTGCTGCATAGTCTCCCCGCATCTTCCGCCGCCTTACGTTGACAAATAGCCGCCATCTCCACTTCTTATGACGCCCACACCTTCTCTCGATTCTGATTCGCTGAACAGCCAGCCCCTGGACGACGAGGAAGAATTCAGCCTCGACTCCGAAGCTGACAGCATGCTCTCCGAAGCAGAGGTCGCGGAAAACCTCTATGCCGAAGGCATGGCCTACTATCAACAACGGCAGTGGCGGCAAGCGCTGGCGGCTTTTTCGCGCTTGCAGGAATTACAGCCCCAACGCCCGGGCATCGCTGCTCTCATCGATGAAATCAACTGGTTCATCGAACTGGAGGAGATGACCCCGAAACAACCGCAAAATCCGGCCAGCGCTGCTACCGCCACCAGATTGCGGTGGCTGCCCTGGGTCATCACGCTGATCATCCTGGTCACGGCGGCAGTTGTCGTCTTCCTCGTGGCGGGTGACAGACTATTCGGTTTCCCGGGACGCCAGCCGGATCCGGGACTGGTGGAGCTGTATAACGAAGGGCAATCGCAGTTGGCCATTGGCAACTACGATGGCGCTATCGCTGCATTCGAGAGCATTCTCAACCGGGATCCCAATGACATTGCAGCCCAGACGGGCCTCAAACAGGCCCGTCAGTTGCGAGAAATGGCGGAAAAATACAAAACAGCCCAGGAAGCCATCAAAAACAAAGATTGGGATACCGCCCGAACAAATCTGGAGACCATCGTAGCGCAATATCCCGCCTATGAAGACGCCAGCCAATTATTGGATTACGTCACTCGTCAGCAAGAACTGGACGCGCTCTTCAACCAGGCCGTCGCTGCATACAACGCCAATCGATGGGCCGAGGCCATCTCACTTTTCGAAACTATCCAGACCAGGGATGAGACATTTCGCACCGATGCGTTGAAGGAATCGCTATTCATCAGTTATCTTGAGGAAGGAGAACGGTTGATCGAAGATCACGGCGATGATGTAGGCAATGTGAGACAGGCGCTTCAACATTTCAACGCCGCATTGACCATTCATCCAGACAACCAGCGTGCGGCCAAAAATAGACGATTGGCCAACCTTTATTTGACGGCGCTGTTGGCTATTCAGCGCCAGGATTGGCAACAAGCAGCGACAAACCTGGAAGACATTTATATGGTAAATCCTGAGTATGCAGGCGGACGGGCCGCTTGTTTGCTTTATCAAACTTACATTGCGCTGGCAAAAGAGGATATGCGGCAGGAGAAGTATTACAGCGCCCTGAGGTTCGTCAATCGCGCTCTGGCTATCAACCCCATCTGCAACGATCAAAAAGAGGCGCTGAGATTACGTGATGCGTTGCTTGTGGCCATGGCTACGCCCACGCCCACCGCCACCCCTACTCTTACGCCCACCGCCACCCCCACCGCCACCCCCACGCCGACGCTCACGCCGACCATCACGCCTACGTTACCGCCCTCTCCTACTCCCACCGCCACCCCCACGCCAACACCGACGCCGACTATCACGCCCACGTTACCGCCGCCGCCCACGCCTACGCCGCCCCCGCCCCCCCCCCCCCCCCCCCC
>Ga0256833_1003256_pt1 | contig 11170 bp, 7 predicted proteins | sample 356284metaG_FD_190535 | JGI IMG/M metagenome (GOLD analysis project Ga0256833, IMG submission 190535) | Hydrothermal vent microbial communities from Mid Atlantic Ridge, Atlantic Ocean - 356-284 | ecosystem: Environmental > Aquatic > Marine > Hydrothermal vents | place: Atlantic Ocean: Mid...
CGCATTTTGAAGGGGGAGAATATTATGATATTATTGGTGATATGAACTATCTTGATGATGATTTTAATGATCCCCTATATCATTTTTCAGCTACAATGGAAAGAGTGGTAATAAATTTAGGAATTATTGAAAAACATATTAAACAATTAAAAAAACTTATAAAAGATGTAAAAAGAGATAAAACATTGAAGGAATACACCGTAGATTACTATATGTAGTATCAAAAGGGTAAGCCACCTACATTATTATTCCAAGGACAATGTGTATATCAGTTCCCTGTTCTTTGCTACTATTGATAGATAATTTACCACCTAAAGAATGTACTCTTTCCTTTATGTTTTTTAATCCTAATCCGATATTTTCTCTTTTTAAGATTTCTTCAACATTAAAACCCATACCATTATCTTTATAAGAAATAGTAATGTTTTTATTGTCTTCAGTCAGTTTTATATGTATTGATTTTGCTTTTGCATGTCGCAAAGTATTATTTATAAGTTCTGCGATAATTCTGAATATAATTATTTCAAATCCTCTATTGTAATTGCATTTATCAATATGATTTTCAAATTCTATATCTATTATTTTTGAAAATTTTATTCTGTTAATAAATGAGTGTAATGCGGATATTAAACCTTTTTCCGCAAAAGACTCAGGTACTAAATTTCTTGTGATATTTCGTATGTCTTTTATGGATTTATCTATTAATTCAATTATCTGGTTAAGTAATAATTTTCTTTCACTTTTATTTACAAATTCTATTTCACCCAAATATAATTTAATACTGGATAATAGAGGCCCCAAATCATCATGCAAATCCGCAGCAATCCTTTTTCTTTCTTTATCTTCGGTTTGAATCACGGAATTTAAAAGTGTTCTTTCCAATTCGAGTATTTTTTGTTCCGATTTCCGGTGAATTTCCATTTTTTTAACATTTTGCTTGTGCTTATAATTTTTAAACAAGAAATATGAAATGATTACACTTAGAAGCATAATCAAGGAAATCAGATAGGCATAAATTCTTGAACGTTTTTCCTGTAGGTGAATAAGTTCATTTTCTTTATTGAGCAGATTGATTTGATTCTCTTTTTTATCGTTTTCAAGAGTCATTATTTTTACTTTTACTTTTTCTGCACCGATAGAATCTTTATAAGTCGTATTTAATTTAAAATATTTCAAAGCTTTTTTAAAATTACCTTTATTTTCATAATATTTTGATAATAAATTGTAAGATTGTTGAAGATAAAAGAGCTTGTTGGAATTTTTTGCTTTTTCCATTGCATCATCTATATATTTTTTTGCAGTATCAGGTTTATGGATGGTTAAAAAATATTTTGCCAATTCTATACTTACTGCCGTTTGAAGTTTTACGATTTTTACACTGTCAGCGATTACTTTGGCTTTGAATAGATATTTTATTGCTTTTGAAGTATCCAAGTGCATATTTAACTCTCCTAATGAGAAAAAGCAAACTCCTATACTATGTATGTCGTTTTTCTTTTTAGCTATTTCCAAAGCTTTAAGCAAAGCCTCTTTTGCCAGAACATATTTTTTCTGTTCAATATATATTTCACTTAGATTTGTATAAAGAAAATCATAATTTTCCTCACAGTTGTGCTTTTTATACATTTCCAAAGATTCCATAAAATATTTTTTCACTTCATCGGGACTTTTGGAATATTTGTTCAATTTCCCGATATTGTGATGTAAAGTTGCTGCTCTGCAATAATTTCCAATAGATAAATATATTTGTTCCGCTTTATTAAAATAATTCAATCCGGTATTTAATTTGCCTTGGTCTGCCTGAAAAATGCCAGCATAGTTATATGCCAGACCCAATTCATTACTATTACCGTATTTTTCCAATATTTTTATTGCTTTGTTGATATTGTATGTAGCACTATCATATTTCAATTTGGGGATAAAATATAAATACGCAATTTTTGTTAATGAATATGCCAATTCTTTTTCCTGATTTAGTTTTTGTGCCAAAACTTTGGCTTTTTTGGCAAAATAAAAAGATTTAATTGGGTTGTTAGCCAAATATTGCTCTGCCAATTCATTATAAAAATGAGCTTTTTCTTCATCGGGCACAATAGAAATCAGTGATTTTAATGCTGCGATTTTTTCTTCGTTTTTACTGTTCAATAGAACACTTTTCAAACTGTCAATTTTATTTGCAAAAGCGATATAAGGCATAAAAAATATAATTACAAAAACTAAATTTCTGTTTTTCATTTTCCCGATATTTTAGCTTATTTATATTTTGATCAATTTGTTTTTTATAGCAAAAATCAATAATTCAACTACATTTTTTGAATCGGTTTTATCGAAGATATTTGCGCGATGACCATCTACCGTCCTTTTACTAATGAACAGTTTTTCTGCTATTTCTTTATTAGTATAACCATGTGCAATTAATTTTAGAACATCCAATTCACGTTTTGTTAAGCCTGAAAGCGTTTTTCCTTGTTCAGCCGGATTCAAATATTTTTTTGTGAAATACGGCAAAAGTTCGGTAGAATAATAATTGCTATTCGATATCACTTGTCTAATCGCATGTTCTATTTCATCTCTATTTATATTTTTCAATAAAAAGCCCTTTGCTCCGGCTTTTATCATATTCTCCAAGTTTTCTTCTTCGCCGAACATTGATATTGCGATTATTTTTAGTTTGGGGTGAATTTTCAAAGCGGCTTTTGTTGCTTCTATTCCATTCATCAAAGGCATACGAATATCCATAAAAACAATATCGGGATTAATACCGCTTTTCAAAATATCTAAAAATTCTTTTCCATCTGCGGCTTGTGCGATTACTTCTACATTATCAAGCCTGTTTAGAATCATCGTTAAACCCTGACGAAATATCTGATGGTCGTCAACTGTAATTATTTTTATTATTTTTCCGGCCATAGCATAAATCTAAATTTTATTATAACTTTTGTTCCATTTCTCTTTTAGATGTGGATTTTAATTCTTTTCGTTAAGATTTAATCTTGTTATACAAATTGCTCAATCCGTCTTCAAATCCATTAGATTCCTGTCTTTATTAATTTCAGTTATCGTATATGGTATATTGATGGATTTATTAAAATTTAAAGTGATATTAAGTGGCAATAAAATAATTGCGCTTCACTAAGATACGGTAATCATCAATAATTCGTTAATTTCCATTTCCAGATTATCCAGTAATTTTTCATTTTTTTCTAAAGCACGATATATTTCACGCTTGCTGTTAGTAAAATATGTTGTTGATTTGGAAAATAGCCTTTTGTAATATGCTATCCCTTCTCTAAGGTTTTTTATAAAATTGGTGAAATATTTTTCTTGCTTAGCATTAAAATCTTTTTTTGTTTCATCTATTTTATTTTTTAGATAGTCCAGATATAAAGACAGTTCTTTGATAAACATATTTGGCCTGTCTTTTCGACTTATAATATTGGTTTTGCCATATATGTGCTCTACCATTTCTTCCAATGATGTTTCTTTTGAAAAATAAGCGGTGTTTGGTCCTGGACATATCAATACTGCATCGCCTTCCTTTTTTCTTTCCAAGTCATAATTAACAAGTGCCGTTGTCCCCAAACCAACGCAAAGACATGCTTTGGCCGTAATTTTATCGTATTGATTTTTGAATTCTTTTTCAGGAAGATTTTTTTCCTTCAATTCTTTTATTTTTATCCTTTGGTATTGTCTTGACGCTGTACAAATCGGTTTGTCGGTAAACTCGGTATTAAACAAAAGATGCTGTTTTGGACATGGACTTCCCGGTCTTCCTTTGGCAATCAATTCTTGTTTTTCTTTTTCCTTACTATCTGTTCTGAGACTGTTAAAAGGAACACCAAGAGGTGATATATTACTTAAATATATATCTTCTTCTTTTGCTTCAATCAATTTTTCTCTTGTGTCTTTATCTACAGTTGTAGCTTCCGGAACCAATAAAAAAGGAGAGCCCCATCCAACTGAATCCACTTCATAATGTTCTAATAAAAAATTATGCTCTTCTGCAGTACCTACACCGCCTTGCGCAGTTATTTTAATAGGCAATATTTTTTTTGGTACTATTTTATTTTGAGTTTGTAAGGATTTTTTTAGTATTTCAAAAATAGTTCCGGTAAATTCTTTTCTGTGCAATTTGAATTCTTCCAGAATAGGACCCATTAAATATCCATCGGTTGCAAATGCATGTCCTCCGCAATTAAGTCCTGATTCTATTCTGTATTCGGAAATCCAGATTCCTTTTTTTGCTAAAAACTTGCCTTGTATCAATGCAGATCTATAATCACTGACTTTTAAAGTTATTTTTTTCTTGATTTTTCCAGACTCATCAGGATAAAAATCTTCAAATTTGGAAATATATCCGTAAAGTCTTGGATTCATACCGGCTGATAAAACTATTGAAGATTTCAGGTTGCTTTTGGCAAACCCTCTGAAAGCCGCATGAGCGTCATTGTATTCTACAGGTAATTTCTCACCGTCACGATAATACTCTTTATCGAGTTTGGTCATAATGTTTACATCAATGCTACCGGGAATAAGATTTTCTTTTACCCAACTATTGATTTCCTGTAAATTAAAAAATTTATCCGTGAAGTTTTTAAATTCTTTTTTAATATTTGAAGTATCAGGAAGCATTCTGAAATATTTCTTAATTTCATCGGCCTTTTCTATTGTGTTGTTTTTTAACTCATTGAATTTGTTTTCAACTAATTCATTAATCAGATTCAGATATGATGTTATTCTTTTGGCCCTGTAGTCATCTATTTTTTTTGTTATCTCAGTATATGGAATTTCAAAGAGTTCCGAATACATTTTTCTCATTTTTTCTATTAATTCATCATCAGATATTGAAATTACGGAATCAATACCGTATTGAGCTATTTTAAAAGGCGAATCTACTGTGAAGGCCAGTCCCATTACCGGTATATGAAATGAATGTGGGTTGTGCATGTTTGAAATAATTTTATAATACAAATATGTTAAGTCGCAATATGACAGACAGAATGATTTTTGAAAAAGATTTTTTTCTTAATAAAAAACCAAAGTGAATATTTACATTTAATTTAAATTGCAAATTTAACTCTATAAGAATAATAAACAAGTTTTATATCAAATAAGTTCTTATAGTTGTCAAGGTGTAAACATTTTAATCAAAAGTAACTACTCTGATAAAATCATTTTGGCTGTGAAAAGCTATTTTTGTATCACTATTTTTTGAAATAGTGTCACTGTTCCTTTAAAATAAAAAGTTCTTTTAATACAAAAATAATTATTTTCAATCTTTATAAAGTATCGCAAATTCATTTGTGATAAAAAAGTGTTTTTCGCAGTCTATTAGTTACGATTTTCCCTGATGATCTTTTCTACTTCTTGAGTGCTTAATCCGGTGATAATTGCGAGATTTTCAATGGAGAAACCATTTCGGTGTCCCCTCAATATTACATCTAAAGTCTTTTGTTTGGTACCTTTTTCAATACCTTTTTCGATACCTTTTTCGATACCTTTTTCAATACCTTTCTCGATACCTTTCTCGATACCTTTTTTGATTCCTTTTTTTTCTATTAATTCATAAGTACTCATAAAATCATTTTTTATTTTAGGTGGTATTTTTTCTATTAGCTCTAGTAATTGCACCTCTTTTATCTCCACCAACTGTAAGTAGTAAACAAATAATACATTACTAAAGTTCCCCATTCCTTCCGGAAATAATGCTCCAAAAATATTTTCTACTTTTTTTATTAGCTCATCAGGTGATTGACTGTATTTTTGTATCGTAAGGGCAGATGAGAGAAATGAGTTTCCCATATTTAGTAATTCTTCATCAGAGAAATTTTTTAGATCCAAAAATTCAATAGCGAATTGTGGGATATATTTCTCTATATCATCAGGTAAAAAAGGAATTAAATCCTTTAAAGTTTTCAATTCCCATTTTTGTTTGCCATGATAAAGCAATACGGGAATAATCGGAACTAATGGTTTTCCCGCCTTGATCTGAGCTTGAAACCCTTCGACTATATATCCTAACAATTGAACATAAGCATATCGATCAGGATTGCTTTTATGTTCCAGAAGTATAGAAATGTATGTTCTGTGTTTACTATCTTTTAATTTGCATTCAAAGACCAAATCTGAAAAAGTCTCCTGCAGTTTTCCTGAAACATAGTTGTTTGAAGTAAGTTTCAGAGTATTAATATCAATGTTGCCCAGTACATCTTTTGGCAAAAATGTCTTGAAAAAGTCCTTTGCTACATCGATATTAGACATTATCGATTTAAAGAATTTGTCGTGGATGTTATTGATATTTTGCTTATCCATAGAACAAATATAAAATAAAATATCTAAAAGTGTTAAAATATCCGGATTTTTCAGTGTTATCCCTTTCATGAAGCCGGACTTGAAGCCTTGTTAACGCATGCTTTCAAGTCCTAACTTAATACTTTATTAATTTTCAATCTTTATAAGGTATCTCAAATTTATTTATGGCAAAAAAGGAGAAAGAGTACCGTAGGGATGACATATTATTGCTCCGGTACATAAGTGCGAGCAACTGGTGATTAACGACTGAAAATCGAGGATTGATATTTGGAGCTACTCTAATTTCCAACGGGGTCAGTTGTGTTGGGATTAGGATTTTTTAACCTAATTGCAACATTATGTATGTTTTTTTGATATTATTAGTATTTTTGCGCCGTATAAAAAATGCCGGAAAAACATAAGTAGTTCGCAAAAAGATTATTTTTAAATTTTAATGATTTTATAGACAGATACTAAATAGTGAAATAAGTATGAAAATAAAAGTTTGCATATGAAGATAGCAATAGCTCAAATAAATTATATAATCGGTGATTTTGAGGGCAATACTTCCAAAATGTTGAATGCTGTGAAAAAGGCAAAAAGCCAGGGTGCTGATATTGTTGCATTTTCGGAATTGGCAACATGCGGATATCCTCCCAGAGATTTTTTAGAATTTGATGATTTTATTAAAAGGGCTGAACAAAGTGTTGAAAAACTTAAAGAGGCTTCATTGGATATTGCAATTGTAGTTGGGACACCAACCGTTAATCCTGTAATCGAGGGTAAAGATCTATATAATTCCGTATTGTTCCTTTATGAAGGTGAAGAAAAATTTGTACAGCATAAGACATTGTTGCCAACTTATGATATTTTTGATGAATATCGATATTTTGAACCGGCTAATGAATGGGGAGTAATTGAATTTAAAGGTAAAAAAATCGCCTTGAATATATGTGAAGATTTATGGAATATCGGAAATGAAAATCCTCTATATACTATCAATCCAATGGATGAAGTGATAAAATATAATCCTGACCTTATTATAAATGTTTCTGCTTCTCCGTTTGATTATAATCAGGCAAATAAACGTCTGAAGGTATTGAAAGCCAATGTCGATAGATACAAAATTCCTTTATTTTATATCAATCATGTGGGGGCCCAGACCGAATTGATTTTTGATGGGGGGTCAGTTGTGATGTCTCCTAATGGTATGGTATATGATGAAATGGTTTATTTCGAAGAAGAAATTAAGACTTATGATCTGGAACATGTTATTAAAAATGAAAAACCTTTTAACAGACCTAAAGACAAAATGGCTTTGATTCACGATGCATTGGTACTTGGGGTAAGGGATTATTTCAAAAAATTGGGATTTAAAAAAGCTATTATCGGTCTTTCGGGTGGATTGGATTCCGCTTTGACAACGGCATTGGCAGTAAAAGCTCTCGGAAATGAAAATGTTTTTGTAATGATGATGCCTTCGCAGTTTTCTTCCAAGCATTCAATTACAGATTCTATTGATTTGGCGGATAATCTTGAAATAGATTATGAAATTATTAAAATTGAAGAGATATATGAAGAGTTTATTGATAAATTAAAACCGATTTTCAAAGACAAACCATTCAATGTAGCGGAAGAAAATATCCAGGCAAGAATCAGAGGTACGTTGTTGATGGCAGTATCAAACAAATTGGGATATATTTTGCTAAATACGACCAATAAAAGTGAAATGGCTGTTGGATATGGTACTTTGTATGGAGATCTTGCTGGTGGGCTTTCGGTAATAGCGGATATATACAAGACAGAAGCTTATCAACTGGCAAGATATATCAATAAAGAGGATACGGTCATACCTTGTCATATCATAAATAAGCCGCCGTCGGCTGAATTAAGGCCAAATCAGTATGATAGTGATTCTTTACCGGATTATTCTATTCTTGATAAAGTGCTTTTTGAATATATTGAAAAACGAAAAGGTCCAAAGGAAATTATTGATATGGGTTTTGATGAAAAATTGGTAAAAAGAATTTTACGAATGGTCAATATCAATGAATTTAAAAGATATCAGACTGCACCAGTATTACGTGTAAGTGAAAAAGCTTTTGGTATGGGTAGAAGAGTGCCTATAGTAGCACGATACCTAAATTGATAAAAGAAGAGGCGATTATAATTCAACCTCTTCTTTCATCATTGGGATATAAATATCTCCGAATCCAATATTTTGCAAAGATTTTTTAAAAGCTTTTTGACTTTCATATTCTCCATGGACAATGAAGGTCCTTTTAGCATTCTTTTGATTCTTTAAAAATTCCAGCATTTCGTCTCTGTCACCATGTCCCGAAAATGAATCCATTGATATTACTTCCGCTTTGACTTCTTTTACATCTCCGAATATTCTCATCTCATCAACTCCCATTTTTAAGGCTGCACACGGAGTTTCGGGACTGCAATATCCTACTAATAAAAAAGTTGTTCGAGGATTTTCCACATTGTTATAAAGATGATGTTTTACCCTTCCTGCATTCATCATACCGGCAGCACTGATAATAATCATCGGCTTGTTTATTTCATTTAACATTTTGGAACCTTTCACGGATTTATTGTAATGAAGACTATTAAAGCCAAAAGGATTATCGTCAAGCAACAGATATTCATGAATCTCCCTGTCATAGCATTCTGGATGTGAAGCAAAAATCATAGTTGCATTTACAGCAAGGGGACTATCAACATAAACGGGAATTTTATCAGGATATAAACCGGCGGTATCCATTTTATCCAACATATATATTATCTCCTGAGTTCGTTCCACACTAAAAGCAGGAATAATCAGCTTACCTCTTTTATCAATACAAGTATGTTTTATTACTTCCAGTAAACGTCCGGCTTGTTCGGGATCGGATTCATGCAATCTGTCACCATAAGTTGACTCGGTAATAAGATAATCCACTTCGGGCATTTGTACGGGGTCTTTGATTATAGGACGATTTGGACGTCCTATATCACCTGTAAAACCAATCAGTTTCTCAACCCCGTTTTCTTTTATTCTTAAAGTTACATTTGCACTTCCCAATATATGTCCGGCATCTCTAAATAAAAATTCCACATCTTCATTTATACGTATCCAGGAATCATAGGGACAACCGACAAACTTGGTCATAACCGGAGCTACATCTTCAGAAACATATAGAGGTTCTCTTATCTTAAGGTCTTTGTATTTACCCTTGTGTTTTTTCTTTTTTGTCAATACTTTTTCATTGTACCATTGCACATCTCTTTCCTGTATTTTGGCACTATCCATCAACATAATATTGCAAAGACTTCTGGTAGCATGCGTGCTGTAAATCTTTCCTTCAAATCCGTCTTTTACCAACTTAGGCAATCTGCCGCTATGATCGATATGAGCATGTGATAAAATGACAACATCAACTTCACCCGGATCAAAACCTAGCTTGTTGTTCAATTCCCAACCTTCCTTGCCCATTCCCTGAAAAAGCCCACAATCCAATAATATTTTGTATCCGTTATCTAGAGTGATAAGATGACAAGATCCGGTTACTTCTCTCGCGGCACCGTTAAATTTTATTTTCATTTTTTTATCTTTTTTATGTTTATGTATTCAAAGCACCGCACACACTTAAAACTTGTCCTGAAATATAAGTTGAAAGGTCTGATGCTAAGTATAGCGCTGCGTTGGCGACATCTTCCCCTGAGCCCATTCTTTTCAAAGGAATAGCATCAAGGAATCCTTTTCTGACTTCTTCAGGAAGTTTTTTTGTCATTTCAGTTTCTATAAATCCGGGGGCTATCGCGTTGCTGCGGATATTTCTAGAACCCAATTCTTTTGCTACGGATTTGGTGAATCCGATAATACCTGCTTTTGATGCAGAATAGTTTGCTTGTCCTGCATTTCCGAATACGCCTACTACAGAGCTGATATTTATGATTGATCCGGATCTTTGTTTCATCATAGGACGCAAAACTTGTTTAGTAAGATTGAAAACCGATTTTAAGTTTACTTGCATTACCAAATCCCAATCTTGCTCTGTCATTCTCATTAATAAATTATCCCTTGTTATTCCCGCATTATTTACTAAAATATCCACTTTGCCGAATTCTTTGTAAATTTCACTTACTGTTTCCGAACTGCTATCAAATGAAGAAGCGTCCGATGCATAACCTTTTGCTTTTACTCCAAAAGCCAGTAATTCTTTTTCGGTAGCTTCCATGTTTTCATCCCTTTTTATATCCGTAAAAGCAATACTTGCTCCGTTTTCGGCAAATTTTAATGCAATGGCCTTTCCGATTCCTCTCGAGGCTCCTGTTATTATCGCAACTTTGTCTTTTAATAAATTCATAATACTGATTTTTTTAATGTTTATTAATTCTATTCTAAATTTTTGCTACTCAGGAAATTATTTTAGCTTAAATATTATGTTTTTCAATATAAAGAACAATCTCCCGGTAATACATCCATATTTATCTTTTTTGCCGGGATTTAGCCCAGGCGTCTTTAAGCGTTACTGTTCTATTGAATACCAATTTATCTTTGGTAGAATCTATATCCATCGTGAAATATCCCATTCTTAAAAACTGAAATTTTTCTTCCATTGTAGCATTTTTCATATTTACTTCTCCGTATCCATTCAATACTTTAAGAGAATGATGATTGATAAATTCCATGAAGTCTTTATCTTTGTGTCCTGCCGGAGATTCGTCATTAAATAACCGGTCATATAATCTGATTTCCAAAGGAATTGCATTTTCGATATTTACCCAATGAATAGTGCTTTTTACTTTGATTCCGGATGTGTCGGGATATCCGCTTTTGCTATCGGGATGATATGTGCAGTATATTTCAATTACATTTCCGTTTTCATCA
>Ga0256833_1003257_pt1 | contig 11169 bp, 5 predicted proteins | sample 356284metaG_FD_190535 | JGI IMG/M metagenome (GOLD analysis project Ga0256833, IMG submission 190535) | Hydrothermal vent microbial communities from Mid Atlantic Ridge, Atlantic Ocean - 356-284 | ecosystem: Environmental > Aquatic > Marine > Hydrothermal vents | place: Atlantic Ocean: Mid...
CAGCCTATGACCCCGAGACCGGGGAGCTACGGCCACGCCCCCGAAGGGTTAGGGGTAAGCACGGCCTAGAGGTGGTCACCGATATCTCGTTCAGAGAGGCCCTAGAGAGGCTCGACGAGTTCGATATCCTCGTGATACCTGGCGGCCGCGGCCCAGAGAGGGCGCGTAGGCATAGAGAGGCCGTGGAGATTGTCAGGAGAATGGTTGAGGCGGGTAAACCAGTACTAGCCATATGCCATGGCCCCCAGCTACTGGTATCAGCAGGAGTAGCCCGTGGCAGGAGAATGACAGCCTACTGGGGGATAAGAGACGACATAGTCAACGCGGGGGCGGAGTACGTGGACCAAGACGCTGTACGAGACGGGAACATCGTCACTGTTAGGCATACAACAGTGCTAGGAAAAGGGTCAAAACTCTTCATAGAGCTCTTACGCGAAAAAGGCTTAGCCAAGTAAAAGGGTAGCCAGCGTGTAGTCCTCATATCCTCGTTATGACTACTTTTTCTACGCGTGGTCGCCTCATCAGCTCTCTCCCGATCCTTGACACCGTTTTTCTCAGGAAGGGGATGGCCGCGCCGATGCCTGGGAGCCAGGATGCGATAAACGCGGCGTCCCTGGCCAGGGTTGTCGCAGCTACAGCAATAACGATGCTCACGCCTATCGCGGTCGCCGCGGCTGCTGTCATCTCTGCCCTCTTCTCGCTCGGTATCGGGTACTCCACGTAAACGACGTTAGCGTCTACAGCGTCTACGAGTCCTCTCAGCGCCTTATCCGCTGCTGGGTGCCTGTATTTCACCAGCCAGACGGGGTAATGGGCTAGGCCGATAAGCTCCGAGCCTGACTCCACGCTAGATGTGCACCTGGCTAGCCTTGCCTCTCTCTCCGCCCTCGCTGCCACTCGTAGTCTCAGCTCCCTACACTTATCAGTATGCCCGCGTGATACCTGGTGGAAGACCCCCCTCTTAGCCGTGGCTGGGTCGAAGGGGCTACGACCCGCGGCGGGGAACTGGTAATCATCTGTAAACCCCGGGACAGTGTCAGGGGCGGCGGGGAACGCTCTCTCCTCCTCTTCCTCGGCTCCCTCGCAACCAGGGGCCCTCGCCCTAGCTCTGCAAACATAGAGTGGTACATAGTGCAGTGTGCTCGACACATAGCTGCTCTCCTCGGCAATGTTGCTCGGCGCTGCTGGTAGCTGCGAGGCCCTAGAGACAACCAGGTAGTAGGCTTCCTGCTCCTCGACGCGAACAGGGTAAGTGTATGTATCCATCGCCTCCCCGGTATCGACTCTTATTGTTGTACCGCAGTAGGGGCACACGACGTAGCTAAACCCGCTCGGCGCCTCGAACTCCGCTCCACAATAGGGGCATTTTATCCTCCGAGGCACGTGTGGTCACCCCACGGCTATCCTAACCGGTAGGGCCTCCGCTTTCCTCTCGAGCTCGTCGATGAGCCTAGTAGCGTCCTCTAATTCCTCGCCGATGCTTGTTACCCAGCTCCGTGGCCCCCCGGTCTCGATCCTGCTTGGGCGGAGAGCTAGTCTCGCGACAAGGTAGGATACCGCGGCTCCTAGGAAGCCGATAACACCCCCGGCCACGGGCCGGTGAAACGCTACTATAGACGCTGTTGCGGCGACGCCGCCGAGGCCCCCGATGGCGCCGGATAGGATGGCTAACGCGATCCTCTGCCTAGGCGTTAACGGCTCCTCTCTCACGAGGGGCTCCATGTCCCAGGCGGCGAAGAACGCTCTATAGATCTTACCCGATACGGTGTAGAAGATCTTAGCTAGAGGGAGCAATACTGGGCCACTAAGATCCCCTATGCTGGGCCTACACGTTATGCTCCGCGACGAGACCTCCACGCGGCCGCCACCATGCCTTCTCGATACACGGTTCCTTACCTCCTTGTCCACCCATTCACGGAACCAGTCACAAACATCATCGATTATCCTTGCCTTGGCCTCGTCGGCGTCGTAGTCAGCGGCTAGCGCGGTGTACTCTCCTTTCCTCCACTCTATCTCATCGAGCCTACGGAGCCTGGGTGGTTTCTCCGCGAAGTGTTTAGCTAACTCATCAGCAGCCTCCTCGCCGAGAACCCTCTTGGCTGAGGCCATGGCCTGGAAACTTGTCTCCATGGAGCCTCTCTCGTGGAACGGTATCCTAGTGGTCTCAGTGACGTACCTGTCTCCTCTCTTGACAGTCCTAGTCTTCACGACAACTCCTCTATAGTCGTAGTCGCCGCCCACCCTGCCCCTAGCTACGTAGAACGGGATGAATACTATCTCCACCCTCGCGACGCCCAGCAAGCCCTTGTTGACCAGGCCTCGTAGGTCGGGATCCCTCTTCGCGAAATCGATGAAGGCTCTCTCAGCCTCGTCCCTGCTAACACTTGGTGCGGCGTATAGCTCTCGCGGGTTTCCCCTAACCCAGTTAGGCTTACCACAGTACGGGCAAACAACCACCACGGAGTCCGGGCCTACCCGTAGAGGAGCGCCACAGTACTTGCAGCGATAAGCACTCCCATCCCTGGGCACTGCTGTGCTCAGCGCCACGCTACCATGCCCCCGCTCTTAGCCTAGGGGTGCACCGCATATGGGGCAGTACTTTGCCTCACTAGGGGCAACGTGGCCGTTAGGGCACCATTTGAGCTCCTTGCCGCAGAAGGGGCAATACCTAGGCCTCGCCGCAGCAAGGGCCTCCGGGATCTCTTTGCCACAGTAGGGGCACCTAGGCACATAGCCTTGTCGTGGAGCCTGGCTGGCGCCCGGTTGCTGCCCCGCAGGGGGTTGACGAGGCTGCATCGTCTGCAGCTGATGAGAGGCCGCTACCCCGGTGGCACCACCAGAGGCTGCTGCCTGTAGCTGCTGTAATAGTTGCTGGAGCTGGGCGGCTTGCTGTTGCTGCCCCTGGGCCTGCATTTGTTGCATAAACTGTTGGAGCATTGGTATGAGCAGCGCTAGGCCAGCCACGTTCCCGCCCTGTGCCTCGCGGAGAGCGTCCATAAGCCTTCTCTGCAGATCGTATTGCTGCATGAACTGGGCTATCTGTGGGTTCGTCGAGGCTAGGCTAAGCATCTGCATATAGCCCTGCTGGCGTAGCTTCTCCAGCCACTCCTCCGGTATATCGATGTCAATGGCGAGGCTCTTCACCCGTAGGTACCAGTTCTCCTGGATCTCGCGCGCGAGCTGGCCTCGTAGCATCTCCTTTACCTTGGCCTTGCCCGCGTGCACGTCTATGCTGAAAAACGTGCCCAGGAAGCTCTCAACCCAGTCATTTATGTAGAGCCTTATGCGCTCCTCGAGCTCCTCCGTGGTAAACGTCTTATCCTCTCCCGCTATGCGGAGAGCGAACCTCTTGATGTCCTCATCGTTATCGGGTACGACCACGTGTATCCTTCCATGATACTTGACGGGTACGCCGTCCCGCGTGTTCCCCTGCCCGCCGAACGCCAAGTCCTTCTCAGTGACGTTGACGAAGATTATTCTCAGTTGTAGGGGAGCCCCCTCATACAGCTCCTGCATGACGCCGCGTAGCCCCGGTACATGGGCTGTATCGAGCGCCCACTCCCCTTGGCGGAGCACCGAGAGTACCTTACCACTCCTTATAATAATGGCAGCCTGGTTGGGGGCAACAATTATCCTGGATCCATACGGTATCGCTCGCTGGGGATACTCCCACACAAGCTCTCCTGGGCGGAAATCATGGCTTATCACGAGAAGTTTACCGGTAAACCCCTTCACTACTTTTCCAGCGCCACGTCCAAGCTTATCAAAGAAGCCCAAACCTATTCACCAATACCACTATATGCACAAATCATACTACTCGGAAGAGACTACGAAAAAGCACGCATATATCGTTATCCCTTCATGCCGTACACGTCATCACTTGCCGAGCCCCAGCCTACCAGCTAGGCGTGCAAGAAGCCCCTTAGCCCTGCTAAGAGCCGATGCGGCGCCAGCCCCCAGCCTCTTCATAGCCTCCCTCGCTGAGAGGCCCTCATGCGTCACGAAGCGCAGGTACTTTCTTCTCTCCTCGTACGTCTCCCTAAGGCTTGCGAGAAGCTCTCGTAGCTCCATAGCCTTGTTAGCTGCCTCCTCCACCCTGCCAGCCTCTACCAGGAGGCGTAGCTCCCTAGCCCTACTCGCCAAGGCCTCCGCAACGCCTATGACGGCGTCATCGTATTCACAGAGCTGTCTTATCTCATCCTCTCTCACAGCTTGGGCAGCCCCTATGGGGGCCCACCCGCTGTCAGCGTAGAGGAGATCGCTTCCAACGTTCTGCAACTCTATGCTGAGAGAGCGCAGAGTCTCACCCAGCAACTGGAACCCACGCACACTAGCAGCGTCCGCCCCGCCTAGGAGGGGAGAGCCCCCGAGCATGGGAGTTGATGCAAAGAATGCCTGGCTAGCCCGGCTCGAGAGAGAGGACCTAGCAGCCTCTAGCTCGCGCACAGCCTCATCAATCCTCTCAGCAGCGTACCGCCTAATCAGTATGTCTACCTCCCGGAGCTTCTCCTTCCTCAGATACCCCCTAGCCCCCGGCACTATGCTGAACACTCGCTGAACCCAAGCATAATGGGGGCTCAGGCAGAGCTGGTAACCCGGCCCACTCTCTCCCATAAAGCCTCTACCCCGGGAACCAATTACTTAGATCAACTTGTCGTGAATCCGTATAGACCACGTAGTACCAAGTATTTAATACTTCATGCTCCAGCGGCCTAGGGCCATGAAGCCTCCAAAAAACTATCCCTATCGCTGCTATGCGGCTCCGCCACAGCTGTTTAGAGCCTCGTGGATCACATGGAGCTAACATTGCTACGCTATTCTCAGAGAGTACGTGAGCAGCCCAGAGAGCTGCACCGCCTTAGTGGGGTAAGGCTTAGAGAGCCCGAGCTAATATAGAGCACGTGGCAAAGTGTTTTGTAAAAATAGTGGTTAGTGCTTTTCGCGAGAGAAGTGGATCCTAGGTGTTTCTCCTAGCTTTGACTCCCTTTGAGACTAGATAGCCAATGGCTAACCCTATTACCAGCATCACTATGAGCTGCCATGGGACTAGCCCTCCCCGGCTTATGGCCCGAGTCGTAGATAAAGTAGTTGTCCTAGTCACCGTATTGTTTATTGTCACGGTTTCTGTCATTGCTAGCGTAGTGGCGAGAGTTGTTGTCTTCTCAGAATAGATGGTTATAGTCCTGGTTATTGGCTGGGTTCTCGTGAGGGTCCTCACTATTGTCTTAGTGATGGTCTTGTTCGTCCCCGTTTCTCTTACGGTACAGTTTAGGAGCACCGTTGTAGTTCTCTCCTGCTTGACACTAGCAGAGGTGGCTCCTAGAGTTTCTCCTGCAGACCTAGTGCACTTTACTCTATATTCTCCTGGCAGGGCTTTCGCCACAATCTTCCCGCCTGGCTCCAAGGAGGACTGCCTACCTGCTTCCAGGCCCCAGGCTATGCTGCACTTATAGCTGCTTCTCGGATCCACATTCATTATTACTAATTTGCCAACTAGGCTCAGAAACTCACGAGTACCCGGCGTATAGAGTACATGTACCTCGTAGCTATGCGTACTCAATGGTACAAGGTATCTAAGCCTAGTATACCACTCCGGGTCCCCTATGACATCTCTAAGCCTTCTCGGCTCCAAGGGATTGAAGACGAAGACCCAGTCCCCGCGGCTTACGAACAGTTTGAAGCCCTTGTCAACGCTTTTCTTGAAGAAGCTGGGCCCATTGGCTAGGCCAGCTGCTAGATTAACCGGCTCTCCTCCATAGAGGAATGCTACTACAGAGTAGCATTGTAGCTTTAGTACCCTAGCATCTTCCGCGACTATGAGGGCTTCTCTGCCTCCACTCCATACCGCTTCTTTCAGATGCGGTGGCGCTTTTTGTAGCTCTTCTAGCGCTCCGTTACTAGCATCCAGTATTCCTAGGACACCTCGCCCGTCTTGGAGCAATAGCTTGGCCTGGGAGGACGAGAGTAGTTTCGGGTACATTTTTCCTAGGGTATAGTTTGCCCTAATACCGCCGCTCGGGGAGAACACTAGTACCCTCGTCTTATTAGACTCGTCGTAGACCCCTAGAGCGTAGCCCTTGCCTCCAAGCCCTATTGCCCATAACAGTTTTTCCCCGCTCTCATAGAGCTTTACAGGCTTGTCTGCGCCTATGCTTATTGCGTAGACCCCATCCCCTAGTAGTGCTACGAGATAGGTTGTAGGCGATACCCACTCAGCCCGGTTGACGCCAGTCGCGTTGAAGAGTATGAGTGGTGTCTTCTCTTCTCCAGAGTATGAGTACATTCCTACAGCTATGCCAGTGGGGCGGAGAATAGTGGAGCTTCTCGTTTTTTCTACTACCGTGTATTTAGCATAGAGTACTACTAGCACACCGCTTCTAAGCTCTCCTCCCCGGACGCTATACCCTCTAGGTGCCCATATTCCGGCTTCTAGCCTTAGGTCCGGGAGCCTATAGAGATGAACAACCTTATCAGTAAACACGGCCATGACGCTATCTTGCTCGTAGATAGATACGCTCCGGATCCACCCACCATCTCTACTCGAGGGGTGTAGAATACTAAGGAGCCTATACCCGTTATTCACGCTCCTAGTATAGATCGCTATTTCCCTATAGTTGTATATTGCTAGGTAGTGGGTGGAGATAGTGTAGCCAGCTATGTGCGCGGGAATGAAGTCCAAGCTATAAGTAAAGGCTCTTAGCGCCTCCTCCTTTGTGGGCTCAAGCCAGACGAGTCTATTGTCGTAGAATATTGATACTCTATCCCTGCTGCTCTCCGCGTCAGCGTATACTGGGATACCCTCAAGTATCGCGCTATTGTGCCCCCCAAGGAGTTTTACGCGGAAAACACCCCTACTGGTTGCTACGAGGACTGAGCTACCACCCTCTCTGTAGTAGAGCAAAATATCGCTGCTAAACGGTACACCCACGTCCTCGGCCATTAGCAGGCTCGTGCCCCACAATGGCTTGTTTAAAACAACTCCTTCGAGACCATAGTCGCTTAGAGCGTAGAGCGCTTTCCTCCACGAGGCATGGGTGAACGGAGTGTAAAGGGGCGCAATAGCCTCCTCCACCGCTCCTCTAGACGCGTCGTATACTAGGGTCTCTCCGCTGCTCAGGGTAGCGATCACAGAGCCTCTCATAACCTCTAAGCCCACAATACTATTCTGTAACTCCTTCTCCCACAGTTTTTCTACTCCACTCGCCCCACTATACCTGGCTACAATGAGCCTAGCCTCCTCCCTGTACGGTGACCCCACTACATAGGCTAGAACACCGTCTCTGGCAACTGCTTTCGAGACAGGTTTTTGCTCAACCACTTCCGCCAACAGGGTGGAGGACCTATAGACTCTAACCCAGTACTTGCCCTCGGAGAAGCTGTGCAGCACCACTACTGTGAGTCCATCCCTGTTATCAAAATACTCTATGCTTACTCTGCCCAGCGGTATTGTGTAAAGGTGTTCTCCCCGATTCCAGACATAGGCCTCTATGCTAGAAGGAGCAGCCACAGCGAGCTCTCCAAGGGGTGAAAAGCCTAGAGAGCTGAGTCTCTCGTCGCTGAACCGTTTGCTCCATAGAGTCTCTCCTTTCTCGTTAACAACTCTAACTACGCTCCAGCTCTCATAGGTGCTTGGATTACAATAGGAGTATGATACAGCTATTGCTCCTCCGCCTGGCTTAAAGGAGAAGAGATAGGGATAGTACAGGTCTACGCTAAACTCTGCGTCACCGCTTGAAGCGTTGAGACCAATATACTTGGTAGAGCGTCCATCCCTCACCATGAGCTCTAATAAGCTCTTCTTATGGGAAACAACTGCCCCTAAGGCTCTCAGATTCTTCTCCAGAACCCTGCTCTCATTCAGTCTCTTCACGGTAATAGTATCCTTGCCTAGAATTACCACCCTTTTATCCTCTACCGAGTCGAGGTAAGCGCTTTGACTAGCTCCTTTGACTCTAAACAATTCTAGACCGTTACTACCATAAGCTATGAGGCTGCTGGGCCTACAGAAGGGCGGATACTTGTAGACCAATAGTATATCGTTATGGAACCAGCCTATAGGCGTGACACTTGTATCGAAGCCGCGGCTCCAAAGCTCTCTTCCTTCCTTGTCATAGACAACTAGCATGTAGAGAGAATTACTAGTTTCCTTTGAAAACCCCGTGATCGCTAGCAGCCCGCTCTTCTTAGATGCGGCGAAGCCAGTGATGCTTCTTAGGCGAGAGTTCTGGGCAGAAATCTCCCTCACTTTATGCCCTGCGTTGTCATACACAATTATTCTGCTGGATAGCTGGGCGTAGAGGAGACCGTTACGGGTTATTTCTATCCTCCATGGTTGTTCTCCGAGCCTTATCCTATAGGCTTCTTTGAGCCCGGGTGTGTAGCCGTAGACAGTGCTTCCATCAACTAGTGCTACCCAGCCATCGGGCGAGGCTAGGAGCTTATCTCCAATAAGTTGTGAGCTAATTCTGACTGATGCTAAGAGCTTTCCGCTAGGGGCGTACTTCTCCAAGATAGAAGACCTATGCTCTTTCCTGGCCACGATAAGGCCGGACTCGCTCCAAGAGGCGTCTCTAACGCCTCCATCTAATGCCCATAGAACCTCTCCCTTCTCTAAACTAATAACGTAGAGGCAGCCATCCTTTGCTATTAGTGCAGCGTACTGTCTATCTGGGCTTGGCTCTAGCTTCCCGATAGGAGGAACTGGGCGACGCCATAGCACGGTGCCGGTTTCTGTCGATATTGCTTCTAGTACTCTCTCTCCAATAGGGCCTCCAGAGCTATAGACCACTAGGACTAAACCTGGCGCGGTTGCTCTAGCCTCTATCTCTCTAAACTCTATTGAGGTAGGCGTCTTCTCTACAACGTATTCCTCTCCGACTCTGTATAGACCGCTACTAGTGGCTACAATGAGGCTCTCATTGGCCTCGGCTAGGCTGAGCACCCTGCCCTCTACGGTGTTGTAGAAGACTAGTGTCTCATCGCTAGGCTTTACCCTAGCTATTAGAGATCTTTTTGAATAAGGTGAGTCGCCTAAGAGAATCCCCGTTACAATAAACCCATTACTAGCATTCCATATCCTAGGCTTCTTTATCACCATTCGGAGAGGAAGAACCCCATAGGCCGTTCTCATTTCAGCAATGTCTATTATGGCATAGTTCTCCGATAGATGATCCAAGACCGCTAAGCTGGACTCGTTGAGCCACGTAACACTATAGGCACGAAACATTGTTCTAAACGTTCTCTTAACCACTTGTTCGTCCCCAGGCTCTACTAGTAAGACCCCGTGAGCCCCCATGGCTAGTGCCAAAACGTTGCCAGGGCCCCATGCAAAGTCATATACACTAACATTGCTCGGCGACTCATAGAGCTTCAAGCCCTTCGAGTTAAGCACCTCTATAACGTTCCTTTTCTCCGAGTCTTTAGCCTCGTAGAGTACTGCAACCATATCTCCGCTAGGAGACCATTCTATTTTAGTAACAATACCGCCTATTCCTACGCTTTTCCTCCAAGCTCCTAAAACGCCTATAAGCTCCAGGGTACTCCTTTCTCTTCCTCCCTCATTACGTACTATGGCTAGGACACCGCTATTAGAGCCATCGACTAGAGAGGGGCAGCCATAGCCCGGGTCTACCCAGAGGAGTCCTCCACTGCTTGTATTGTATACCTCTAGCCCCGTGCTAGTAAAAATAGCTACAATCTCTCCTCCAAGCAGAGCTCCCTTGCACGTGGTTTCGTTCTCAACGCCGCTCCACATAAGGGACCCATTTACTGAGTAGAGCTTTGCGCCAAACCCTCCAATAACGAGGAGTATGCCGTTATCTAGATCTGCATCCACGACACCGCTTCCGACAAGGATCCTCTCTACGTCCGGTATCCTAGGAGACGCAAAGCCTACGTCACTAGATTTGCCCGGAACCATAACCTGCTGGAAGTACGGCAACATTAAGACTAGTAAGAGGAGTACTGGGATTGAGCGGTACGCCACCTATACAGAGCACCTCCTTAGTCGGTAACGGAGAATAAGTCTTTGAACCGGATAAATGCCCGGTTTTAGAATACTCTATCAAAGCCAGAACCCCCAGAGGAATCATGATAACAGTATTCCCGTATCCGCAAGGCGATAAATGGTTCCTCGCCCAACGAGCACCCCAAGCGCTAGATTCCTCATAGCTGCTTATTCTAGTTCATGAGCTGATGTTTCTCAGCTGTAGAGCATAGAGCTTCGCCCCCTGCTAGGCGCGAGACTAGCTGGTTAACGATATATTGGAGAAAGATGCTTCTATATATGAACCATAGCCCTATGCTGGCCTTCTACGTGCCTATTAGTGGAAGCGAGTAGTTGTTAATCCTTGGTTTCACGGAGCTGCTACCTTGGTCTGTGTATAACCACGTTCCGCTGTAGAACTAAGTTATACTTTCTTCTCGACGAGCTCGTCGCTTATCTCTATTATCTCTGTTAGTCCTAGCTCTACTAGCTTGGCTAGTGTTGGCTTACCGTCTGGGCTCCAGCCACGGGCTGCGTAGTACTCGTTTTTCATCTGCTCTAGCTCCTCTGGCGGGACTACGCAGCCTTCGCATGGGCCCCGTCTTATTGGTTCTCTTAGTAGCCTCTCTGGGAGAGTGTCGTCTTCTCTGCGAAGCCCCCAGCGAAGGTTTATGAGCCTCTCTAGGTTGACTACGCGCTCGCCGACACCTAGTAGGTCCCCGGGCCCAAGATCTTCGCCGAGCAGCGCCGACACTATCTCCGCTAAGGGCTCCGGGGTTAGCACATATCTGCTGAACTTGCACACGCCGGTGACATCGTATACGGCCATTAGGTCCTCCATCTCCTTCACCAGTACTCCTTTACCCCTACTACTCCTCGCGTCAACGCCCTCGTAGACCCATAGCTTGCCCGGGAGCTCTACAGCGTAGGCGCCGCTGGTTAGGTGGTCGCCGCCGCGGCTGGAGACCGCGAAGCCCAGGGCCATTCCCTTGAGGCCTCGGGCATCGTAGGCTGGGAGCTCCAGCCCCTTAACCTGTATGGCGTAGCTCATCCCCCGTCCTATCTTCTCAGCTGCTCTCCGAGACCCATCAGCTAGTAGTTCGCCTATCTTTCCCTCTCGTAGCGCTATCCTCCTAACAAGCTCTATTATCGAGCCGAGGTCGCCCCACCGGGGAGCAATACCA
>Ga0256833_1003258_pt1 | contig 11167 bp, 12 predicted proteins | sample 356284metaG_FD_190535 | JGI IMG/M metagenome (GOLD analysis project Ga0256833, IMG submission 190535) | Hydrothermal vent microbial communities from Mid Atlantic Ridge, Atlantic Ocean - 356-284 | ecosystem: Environmental > Aquatic > Marine > Hydrothermal vents | place: Atlantic Ocean: Mid...
GAGGGGTGGTTTGTTTGAGGAGATGAACCAGATCTTTCAGATGCAGTTCGTCATAGAGAAAAGATAAAGACTCATGCTTTGGGAAGAAAGCGAGATCAAAAGAATCTTTACTAACATCGATACCAACAAAGATTTCCGCATTAGAGTTTTTCATGATAAAATCTCCCTACCTTGCGGATACGGGCTCTTCATAGGAAGGCCCAGGCAACCGTTCGGGTTTTTTTAATGAGGCCGGTACGATCAATGCTTAACGTCGGGCTCCAGGCCCAAGGATCCGTACGATCTTTATCGGCCTTTTTTCTTTTCATGTTTTGATCTTAACACAGATTCAATATACAAGGATCCGTTCCCATTTTTCGTTCCGAAAAATGGGAACGGATCCCTTGCGGTGTGCTTGCAATATAGATATTAGCAATTTTGCAAAGGTCTTTTTAAGGAAATGTTAACTTGCTTCTGGTTTTCGTTCTGGCCATAAGGAAAGGAGTCGCTTACGGATTTGTTTTTCGAGCCCCCTTTCGGTGGGACGATAGTAAGCACGCGGGCCAAGCTTTTCGGGAAAATAGTCCTGTCTTACAAAACCCCCTTCAAAATGATGAGGATAACGATAATCTTTCCCGTAACCAAGTTTTCGCATCAGAGAAGTCTCGGGATTTCTTAGGTGCAGGGGAACAGGAAGGGAACCGTAACGTTTTACATCTTCTCGGGCTGCCTCAAGAGCCCGGTAGGCGGCATTGCTTTTGGGTGCCAGGGCCACATAAATTACCGCCTCTGCCAGGGCCAGCTCTCCTTCAGGGCTTCCCAAAAACTCATAGGCCTCTTTAGCCGCCAGGGCCACCTGCAGGGCTTGAGGATCAGCAAGCCCCACATCTTCTGCTGCCGCCGCAATCAAACGGCGCAAAATTACCAAAGGATCTTCACCAGCCTCTAACATCCTTACCATCCAGTAAAGGGCGGCATCAGGATCGCTTCCGCGAAGGCTTTTATGAAAGGCTGAAAGGAGATTATAATGCTCCTCGCCTGCACGATCATAGATGAGGATTTTTTCTAGCCCAACTTCATCTAAGAAAGTTTTATCAACCTTTTTATGACCTCCTTCTTGAGGAGCGGCCTCCAGCAAAGCCTCTAAAATATTGAGGGCCACCCTGGCATCTCCTCCGGCAGCCTCAGTTATAGCCTGTAAAACATACTCTTCTACCTCGACGCCCTTGCAGCCCAAGCCCTGCTCCTCTTTAAGGGCTCTTTTGAGGATTAAAAGAATCTCCTGTGAAGAAAGTGGTTTTAAGGTAAGGACTCTAGTGCGGGATAAAAGTGGTGCCACAATTCGAAAGGAAGGATTTTCAGTAGTAGCACCAATGAGGATGATTCTGCCCTTCTCCACAAAGGGAAGGAGAAAATCCTGCTGAGCCCTGTTGAAACGATGAATTTCATCAATAAAAAGGACTGTCTTTTTCCCTAACCGGGCCTTTCCTTCCGCCTGCCTTAAGGCCTCTTTGACTTCTTTTAAACCCGCCTCCACAGCAGAAAGAGGAATCAAATCTGCCCCTACTTCCTTGGCCAGCAAATAAGCAAGAGTGGTTTTCCCGCAACCGGGTGGCCCCCAGAGGATAAGGGAAGGAAGACTTTTCTGTCCAAGGGCACGGGTAAGAAATTTTCCCGGGCCAAGGAGATGTTTCTGACCTACAAATTCCTGAAGACTTTTGGGTCTTAGACGCTCAGCTAAAGGAGGGCGAGGAGAAAAGAGCCCTTTTTTCACCTATCCTGCTCTTTTGCGAGTTTTGCGTGTCTTCCTTTCTGCTAAAAAGAGCCTTGTAAAACAAAAGGTGCAAAGAGAAGAGATTAGATTCCAGGAAAATAACATAAAAAGGAGCGCCGAACCCTTCATTTTTTCCTCCGCCTCTTATCTTGAAAGTATACCAGAAAACAAAAAACAACCATAATTGCCACTAAGACTTCTCGTGCCACCCAGGAGGTCCATTTACTCTGCATAAGATAGCCTGGCAGAATAGTTATTACCCACCAGAGGGTAATCAGAAAAAGAAAGATCGGGGTTACATACCTCATGATGTAGAAAAAGAAGCGGGGAAGCTTGATATAACCACCACGGTTGATCTCTGCCCAGGCCTGAGAGGGACTAAAGGCCCAGAAAAAGATCAGGACCTCACAGAGGGCGAAGACCACTACAAAGAAAGTCCCCGCCCAGAAGTCCATTTCATCCAGAGCACCGGCCAGAAAAACAGCCACGTGCGCCACGGAAAAGAGGACAAACATGGTGGCAAGAACCGCCATACGACGTTCCATTTTAAACTCATCTTCTAGAAAAGCGATCACCGGCTGGGTAATGGCTACCGAAGATGTAAGCCCGGCAAAGAAGAGCAAAATAAACCACAGGAAACCAAAAAATTGCCCAAAGGGGATGTTAGCAAAAATGGCAGGCAAACTCACAAAAGCCAAATTAAAGGCCCCGCTGGCGGCAATACTTTGGGCTGCGGCTACGCCAAAAAAGGCTGCTGCTGCCGGAATAGCGATAGAACCTCCCAGAACCACCTCTGCCAATTCATTTAAAGAAGAAGCTGTCAGGGCTGAAAGGGTAATATCATCATTGCGTTTAAGATATGAAGCATAAGTAATAATAGCTCCAAAACCTAAACTCAGTGTAAAAAAGACCTGCCCTGCTGCTGCCAACCAAACTTTGGGATTAGCAAGTTCCGACCACTTGGGCTCCCAGAGAAAATTCAAGCCTGCTACTGCTGAACCATGAGGAGTCTCCAGGGTAAAAACCCTTACCATCAACACTACGGCAAAGAGGAAAAGAAGTGGCATAGCTACTTTGGCCAAGCGCTCAATTCCGCCAGAAATGCCTTTTATGAGAACATAAATATTGAGGCCCATGGTAAGAAGAAAAAAGAGATAGGCCTTAAAACTTGGATGATAAAAATCTCCCGCCCCCATGCCGGTATAAGAATTTAAAAACTCACGGAAAGGGGTGAGATAGACTTCTGGGGAGGCTGAAGAGACAGATACTTTGGGAAGCATACCTAAAAGGGACATTACAGCATAACCAAGAGTCCAGCTCTCGATATAGACGTAATAACATGACACTACAAAGGGAACGAAAAGTCCCAAAACGCCAATATATTTGGCGATAGGATGTTGCCAGAGGAGCCGAAAGATAGCCGGGGTTGTTCCATGCCCCCTTATGCCGCCATAGCGCCCAATGGCCCATTCCACCCACATGAGAGGGATGGCTATAAGGACAAGGGAAATCATGTAAGGGATCATAAAGACCCCTCCGCCATTCTGGGCGGCCTGGGTGGGAAAACGCAAAAAGTTCCCTAACCCCACAGCATTTCCTGCCATAGCTAAAATGAGACCAATTCTAGTAGCCCAGCGTTCTCGGTTAGGCATCTCTGCCACCTCGAAAGAGCTTTAGCGCTTACTAGTAGTAAAGGAGGTTTTCTAAATCAAGATCTAATAAAGGGTTTTCTCCTTTCAGGGCGACGACGATCAAGAGGTTGAAAAAAACGAAATACTGTAGGCTGGTAAGTATTAAGGACCTCAATTTCTGCTGAAAGCATTTCGGCAATGCGAGAGGCAAGGGTTAACCCCATCCCAAAATGACCAGGCTTGGTAGTAAAAAAAGGATTAAAGATAAAAGAAAGAGAATCTACCTTGAGACCCTCACCATAGTCCTCAACCAAGAAAGAAAGTTCTTTTTCGTTACCACGAACCCTGAAAAAAACCGGCCTACTCTCTCCCACGGCTTGATGGGCTTCAAGGGCATTTTGGATAATCTCACCTAAAGCTTCAGCCAAAAGCTCCGGGTCGGTATAAAAAACTGGCAGGGAAATCGAATAATCCATAATGAGCTCTGGCCGCTCACCACTCAATTCTAACTGGTAACGAGACTCAAGAAGTTCGATGACCTCTTTTATTTCTACCGGACGAAACCGTGGTGCCGGCAAAAAGACAAACCTTTCTAAAGATTGAAGGAGCTGTTCCAATCTTTCACATTGATAAACTAACGCCGAAGCATACTCTTGCGCTCTCTCTGGACGTTCTTTTAACCGGCGAGCTAACCCCCCTACTACCAAGATGGGATTTCTTATATGATGGGAAATATCGGCCAACATCCGCCCCAAAAAAGCAAGATGCCTGGCCTCCTTTAAAGAACGTTCTAGATCTTTAAGTCTGGCTATGTTTTGAAAGGTAAAAACTACGAAAGGCTCAGCCCCTTGAGGCTCGTAACGCAAAAAATGCATCTGAGCCACAAAACCATCTCCTCCCCGCGGAACCAAAAACCCCTCTCCTTCGTAAACCCCTTCATTTTGAAGGATAGCCAAAATATTGTGCCAAAAAAGCCGCCGATCTTGTTCATCAAAAAATTGTTTGAGATTCTTCCCTTCAAGCTCTTCCTCACCAAGGAGTTCTCCTGCCTGGCGGTTGGCATAAAGAATGTCTCCTTCCAGGGAGAGAAGGACCACCCCTGCTTTTACTAAATCCAGGATATTTACTAAATAAGAAATAGGCCAAAAATCTCTATCTTTACCAGGCTCCATCCCAACCTCTTTTTAAGTCTTTCACAAAAAATTGCTCTTTTCCAGAAAAATTTTTACTTCCTTAAAAAACAAAAAGGCCCGCTTAAGCGGGCCCTTTTGTTTTTTCGATATTTTTGATCTTTGTCTAAGAAGTTTCAGAGGGCTTTTCTTCTTTCTTTTCTATTCCTTCTGCAGAGACATCAACTTCGGGCTTTTCTTCTTTTTCTTCGGTTTTTTCCACCTCTGCTTCTTTAGTTTCTGAAGTTGTATCTGCTGAACCTTCAGGCTGCGTTTCTTGAACTTCCTTTTCTTCAGAAAGAGTTTCTTCCTTTGCAGCTTCTGAGGATTCTGTAGTTTTTTCCACTAGCTCCGTTTTTGGAGCTTCAGCCTGGGCTTCCTCTTCAGCTCTAATTTTTTGAGGAGAGCGCTTGTGTTCTAATTTGTCAGTTACTAGCTCAATAAGAACCATCATGGCCGCGTCTCCCCGCCGCGGGCCAATACGAACAATACGCGTAAAACCACTTTGCCGGTAAGCGTAACGATCTTTAATTTCTGAAAAGAGTTTCCGTACCACCGCCTTATGAGGAAGGATAGAAAGAGCTTGGCGTCTAGCAGCAAGATCTCCTCTTTTGGCCAGAGTAATCATTTTATCGGCTAAACGCCGTAACTCTTTGGCTTTGGCCTCGGTGGTTTTGATTCTTTCATGAACAAAGAGAGCTACTAGCAAATTACGCAGGAGCGCCTGGCGATGTTCCCACTTACCAACCAATCTTCTGCTTCTTTTTCTATGCCTCATAGCCGTATCTCCTACTGTGCTTCTTGCACTTCCTCAGGGGGCTTCCAATCGGGAATTTCCATCCCGAAAGATAAGCCCATTTTTTCTAGCACTTTTTTGAGTTCGTTCAAGCTCTTGCGACCAAAATTTTTGGTTTTGAGCATTTCAGATTCGGTCTTTTGTACGAGTTCACCAATATAGCGAATATTCGCATTTTTCAAACAATTAGCAGAACGAACTGAAAGTTCGAGTTCGTCAATGCGTTTATCAAGGTATTTGTAATATTCTGGCTTTTGTTCTTCTTCTGCGGGTCTTTCAGCTTCTGTCTCTTCCTCTGCAAAATTAATAAAGACCGTCAGTTGATCTTTTAAAATCTTGGCAGCATAGGCCATAGCATCTACCGGCTCTACCGTACCATCCGTCCAGATCTCCATCACCAGCCGATCAAAATCACTGCTTCTCCCCACGCGAGCCTGAGTAACATTAAAATTTACTTTCTGAATAGGAGAAAAGATCGCATCTACTGGGATAACCCCTATCTCATCAACCTTGGACAGATCTGCAGGCCGATACCCTTTCCCCCATTCCACATGCATCTCCATCTTCAAACGGCCATCTTTCGTAAGAGTAGCAATATGATGGTCAGGATTTATTATCTCAGCTTGGCCATCAGTCTGAATATCTCCAGCCTTAACTTCTCCGCCTCCTTCTTTCTCAAGGCGGAAGATCTTGGGCTCCTCATCAAAAAGTTTAAAACGTACCCCTTTTAAATTCAGAACTATATCAATCACGTCTTCCACTACACCTGGAAGACTTGTAAATTCGTGAGAAGCCCCTTCAATTTTCACCCAAGTAATCGCAGCTCCCTGAAGAGAAGAAAGAAGTACTCGCCGTAAAGCGTTTCCCAAGGTGATACCAAAGCCTCTTTCCAAAGGTTCTATGATAAATTTCCCATAAAAAGGTGGCCTGGAATCTTCGTGAACCTGGACCCCTTTCGGCTTTATAAGTTCTAGCCAGTTCCGGCTGATAGGTACCTTGGTCTCTGCCATAAACACCACCTTGTTGTCTTTGTTTTTTCACTAACGAGAATAGAACTCGACAATGAGCTGTTCCTGAATAGGCATAGTGATATCTTCACGCGTCGGTAAAGCCTTCACCGTACCCCTAAAATTATCAGCGTCGAGTTCTAACCACTGAGGCACTCCCCTTCTCACCACCGCTTCTAAATTTTCTTGCACCAAAGAATTTTGGCGATATTTTTCTTTAAGTTCGATCACCTCACCTGGTTTCACCAAATAAGAAGGGATATCCACCGTACGACCATTTACTTTAAACATTCCGTGAACGACCATTTGGCGAGCTTGTGCCCTTGAAGATGCAAAGCCCAGACGATAAACCACGTTATCAAGACGCCTTTCAAGGAGTTGAAGAAGATTATGACCCGTTTGGCCCTTCATTCGATCGGCACGGTCAAAATATTTTTTAAACTGTTTTTCTGAAACTACATAAATACGTTTTACTTTCTGCTTCTCACGTAACCGAATCCCATAGTCAGAACGTTTAGCCCGCATCTGGGCTTGGCCATGCTGACCTGGAGGATAGCTACGCCTTTCGAAGGCGCATTTATCACTATAACAACGCTCTCCCTTCAGGAAGAGCTTCATTCCTTCTCTTCTGCACAATCGACAACGAGGCCCCGTATATCTTGCCAAGGCTCTTACCTCCTAATAACTAAGTTTATTAGATCCTTCTTTTCTTAGGTGGACGACAACCGTCGTGAGGAATAGGTGTTACATCCTTGATAAGGGTTATCTGGAAACCCGCTGCTTGAAGGGCTCGCAAAGCTGCTTCTCGCCCAGCTCCTGGGCCTTTTACATATACAGCCACCTTACGCATCCCATGCTCCATGGCCCGGCGAGCTGCAGCTTGGGCCGCCAGCTGTGCAGCATAAGGTGTTCCTTTACGAGAACCTTTAAAACCCTCCGTACCCCCGCTGGCCCAAGCCACCGTATTTCCTTGCTTGTCGGTAATAGTAACAATGGTGTTATTAAAAGTAGCGTGAATGTGGGCAATCCCCTCTGGAATATTCTTCTTTTCTTTCTTTTTACCTCTTGGTCTTCTACGTCTAGCCATCTGCCTCACCCCTTATTTTTTACGTCTGCCGCGGAGAGAAGAAGGTCGTGGACCCTTACGAGTCCGGGCGTTAGAACGGGTCCGCTGGCCCCGTACCGGAAGCCCCATCCGGTGCCGTAAGCCACGGTAACATCCCATATCCATCAAACGCTTGATATTGGCCGCCACTTCCCGGCGGAGATCTCCTTCTACCTTATACTGACGTTCTACAATTTGTCTGATCCGAGTAAGCTCTTCTTCGGTAAGATCTTTGGTTTTTTTGTTCCAATCCACCTCCGCCTGGGTAAGAATCTTTTGGGCAAGAGTACGACCAATACCATAAATGTAGGTAAGCGCAATCTCAATGCGCTTATTATCCGGAATATCAACACCTGCTATCCGTGGCAACGCTTCCTACCTCCTTTCTTTTTTTAACCCTGCCTTTGTTTGTGACGAGGATTCTCACAAATAACCCGCACCACACCTTTGCGTTTGATGATTTTGCATTTGCGACATCTTTTTTTGACCGAAGCTTGTACCTTCATAAAATTTCACCTACCCTTTCTTGCGATCTTTTTTAGAACCACGATAAACAATACGACCTCTCGTCAAATCATAAGGGGAAAGTTCGACAATAACTTTGTCTCCAGGAAGAATTCGAATGTAATGCACCCGCATCTTCCCGGATATGTGGGCCAAGACCTTATGGCCCGTTTCAAGCTCCACACGGAACATAGCGTTCGGCAGGGCTTCCACCACCGTTCCTTCTACTTGGATTGCTTCTTCCTTTGGCATAGGTACCCCTTAAAATCGTGATAGTATCTCCGGTCCCTTGGCGGTAATTACTATAGAGTGTTCAAAATGAGCTGCAAGACCTCTGTCCTTCGTAACCGCCGTCCAACCATCGGGTAAAATTTCTACTTCATAGCCCCCTGTCACCACCATGGGCTCAATAGCAAGTACCATCCCTGCCATAAGACGTGGGCCCTTTCCTCGACGCCCAAAATTGGGAACTTCTGGGGGTTCATGTAAAGCCTCCCCTACCCCATGCCCCACAAAATCGCGAATAACATTATAGCCGTGTCTTTCCGCGTGTTGCTGAATGACAGCAGAAATATCTTGCACCCGATTTCCAACCCTTGCCTTATCTATAGCTTTATAAAGGGCCTCTTCAGTTACCTTCATCAGTTTTTGAGCTTCTGAAGAAACCTCCCCCACCGCTACCGTAATAGCTGCATCCCCAATATAGCCCTCATAAACAGCCCCAAAATCCAAACTCACAATGTCACCCTCTTTTAGCACCTTCTCTTTAAGGGGCAAGCCATGTACTACTTCTTCGTTTACCGAAACACACAAACTAAAGGGGTAGCCCCGATACCCTTTAAAGGCTGGCAGGGCACCCCTTTTTCTAGCAATCTCTTCTGCAATCTTATTTAAATCCCAAGCTGAAACCCCAGGAACAATAGTCTCTTTTAAAGTATACAATACCTCCGCAACAATAGCATTGGCTTTACGCAATAAATCTATCTCCCAAGGGGCCCTTAACTTTATTTTTGCAGGCCCCTTGGCCATTTTTACAATTTTTGCTTTACGCAATTTTATCCGCCGAGTAACTGAACAATCCGGTTAAAAATTTCTTCAATGGAGCCCATCCCGTCTATACGGTGCAGGACCCCTTTCTTTTCATAATAAGCAATAATAGGTTCTGTCTGCTCGTGATAAACCTTTAGCCGATTTCGTACTGTCTCTTCATTATCATCTGCACGCTGATAGAGCTCACCACCACAAACGTCACACTTACCCTCTTCTTTGGGTGGTTTAAAGATCACATGATACATCATCCCACACTTCTTGCAAGTACGACGGCCTGTGAGACGTTTTACCAGTTCTTCATCTGGAACATCTATCAAAATGGCATAGTCAATCTTCTTGCCCAGCTTTTCAAGAAGTTTATCAAGGGCCTCTGCCTGAGGAACAGTCCGGGGAAAACCGTCCAGAATAAAACCTTTCTCGCAATCTGGCTGCTTAAGCCGCTCTTCTACCATGCCGAGAACGATTTCATCTGGAACCAAAGCACCTTTATCCATGTATTCCTTCGCTTTTTTGCCAAGCTCGGTGCCTTTAGAAAGATGTTCGCGGAACATATCTCCAGTAGAAATCTGAGGAATACCATATTTTTCAGCAATCATCTTGGCCTGTGTCCCCTTACCTGCACCCGGCGGTCCTAAAAAAACGATGTTCATTTGTCCCCTCCTTTACTAAAATTAGCGCCGACCACGAAGACGACCTTGCTTCATAAGGCCATCATAGTGGCGCGTAAGTAAATGGGCCTCAAGCTGGGCCATGGTGTCCATGGCCACCCCTACCACAATCAAAAGGGCTGTACCCCCGAAATAAAACGGGACGTTAAATTTAGCTATCAGAATAGTGGGCAAAACGCAAATAGCAGAAACGTAAAGAGCGCCTATTAAAGTAATACGAGTGAGGACCTTGTCCAAAAATTCGGCTGTAGCCCTCCCTGGCCTTATCCCAGGGATAAATCCTCCATATTTTTGTAAATTTTCAGCTACTTCTTCGGGATTAAAAATAATGGCCGTGTAAAAATAGCAGAAAAAGATGATAAGCCCTACAAAAAGAAACTCATAAATAAAATTGCCCGGCCGGAAAAAAGAAGCTACCTGTTGAAAGGTCTCTAGAGGAACAAAACTGGCCACAGTAGCCGGAAACATCAAGACCGAAGAAGCAAAGATAGGAGGAATAACTCCGGCCATATTCACTTTTAAGGGAAGATATGTACTCTGGCCACCTACAATTTGGCGCCCTATCTGCCTGCGAGCATAATGGATCGGGATACGCCGTTGAGCCCTTTCCATAAAGACCGTAAAAGCCACTACCGCTATCACTAGTACCAAAATAAAAATCAAAACCAAAGGAGAGAATTCTCCGGTTTTAACAAAACGGATGGTGTTCATTATGGCTGAAGGCATACGAGCTACAATACCTGCAAAAATAAGCATGGAAATACCATTTCCAATCCCATGTTCGGTCATCTGCTCCCCAAGCCACATGAGAAAGACCGTCCCAGTCGTAAGCGTCAACATGGTAAGGAGACGAAAACCCCATCCTGGAAACATTACAATAGGCTGCCCATTGGGGCCTGTCATCTTCTCAAGCCCTACAGCGATTCCAAAACCTTGGACCAAACAAATGGCTACCGTAAGATAACGAGTATAATAGGCAATCTTGCGTCGTCCTTCAGGCCCTTCGCGTTGCATTTCCTTAATACTAGGAAAAACCACTGTAAGCAGCTGCAAAATAATAGAAGCACTAATATAGGGCATAATCCCCAGGGCACAGATAGATAACTTTCGCAGTGCCCCACCTGAAAACATATCGATGAAGCCAAAAATCGTACCCCCAGCGCGGGAAAAAAGAGCTACTAAAGCCTCGGTATTAATGCCTGGCGTGGGAATCTGGACTGCAATACGATAAATAGCAAGCGCCGCCAAGAGAAAAAGAATTCGGCGGCGCAGTTCAGGAATATTAGCAAAAGTCTCTAGGCCCTTAGTTTGCAGCATATATTCCTTCCTTTAGAGAGGGATTATCTCCACCGACCCCCCCGCAGCTTCTATTTTTTTCCGGGCAGATTCCGAAATGGCATGACATTTTACTTTGAGAGCAATGTTTATCTCTCCGTCACCCAAAATTTTTACAGGCTTGGGCTTACCCTTGAGAAGTTTTGCCG
>Ga0256833_1003259_pt1 | contig 11167 bp, 7 predicted proteins | sample 356284metaG_FD_190535 | JGI IMG/M metagenome (GOLD analysis project Ga0256833, IMG submission 190535) | Hydrothermal vent microbial communities from Mid Atlantic Ridge, Atlantic Ocean - 356-284 | ecosystem: Environmental > Aquatic > Marine > Hydrothermal vents | place: Atlantic Ocean: Mid...
ATGACGCCGTCGATTTTCAGGCGGTTGATATCCCCGGCATAGGTCCCGGTAAAGACGGCATCGGCAAAGGGGAGTAAGGCACTGCCGAACCGGTATTGAATCCAGTCGGCGACCGTCGGCTCGTCCTTCATCGGTTTCTTCCATAAATCCGCCATGATACGCAACTTGGACGTCCAGGGAATCAGGGGCGCCCGGATGATGGCGCCCGGTTGCTGTGGTATGGCGTTGAGCTTGCCGTTCAGGCAGATATAGCGGACAAATTCGGCAAGCGGCGCTTTTTCCATTTCACCGGTTAAGCCGGCCAGGTGGACGATGACCCTGCTCTCCAGACAGTTGTCTAAAAATCCATGGGCACCCCATTCGGCGAGATAGCCCTCTTCACTATGGCTGCGGATAGCGCCTCCGGGCTGGTTGCTCTTTTCCAGCAGCAGAAGGCTGATCTCCGGGCGTTTATCTCGAAGAAACCGGGCCACGCTCAGGCCCGAGAGACCGGCACCGATAATGAGTACATCATGTGTTGGGCTTGCCATAAAAGTTCAGTATATGTTGAGGGTTATGGGCATCATTCCGGTTATTTTTCAGTCTTGGTCCGGGGGTGATCGTTTCGTTTCCGCCTCTTGACAGCCGGGAAATCATGCTTACCTATATTGCCGAACATTGGTGTCCTGCTGAAAGCATAACATACCAGGACCATGCGATATAAACAAGAATTGTGCAATCAATCATAAAAAAAGGGGAAGAGAAAGATGAGCAGTGAACAGGTCGAAACCAGGGAGTTTCAGGCGGAGACAAGAAAAGTCCTTGATATTGTGATCAATTCGCTCTATACCGAGCGGGATATTTTTGTGCGGGAACTGGTGTCGAACAGTGCCGATGCCCTGGAAAAATACCGGCATATAAGTCTGACGGAAAAGCCGGAATTTGATGCCCATGTTCCCCTGGAGATCACCATTGACTGTGATGATAAAAAACATCGATTGACCATCACGGATACCGGTGTCGGCATGACCAGGGAGGAACTTGAAAACAATCTGGGCACCATTGCCCATTCCGGATCCAGCCGATTTCTGGAGGAACTGGCGGAGGCAGCCAAAAAAGACGTGAGCCTGATCGGTCAATTCGGGGTCGGCTTTTACTCGGTGTTCATGGTTGCCGAAAAAGTGCGGGTCCAGACCCGTTCCTGGGACGGCAGCGAAGGGCATGAGTGGGAGTCGGACGGTGCCGGCACCTATACGATTAAACCCTGTGACGGTCTGCATCGGGGCACAAAAATAATCATTGAGCTGAAAGATGACGCCCATGAATATGCAACAAAATTCACCATAGAGCGGATTATCAAGCAGTATTCGACCTTTGTCCCCTTTCCGGTCAAGGTTGAAGGCAAGACGGTAAATACCGTCCAGGCGATCTGGACCAGATCAAAGAGCGAGATCACCGATGAAGAGTACACGGAATTTTACAAGTTCATCGGTAATGCCGTGGATGAGCCCCTCTACCGGCTGCATTTTTCCGCCGACGCGCCGCTCTCCATTAATGCCCTTCTCTATGTGCCGCAGGAAAATTATGAAACCCTGGGCATGGGTCGCATGCAGCCGGGCGTTAATCTCTACTGTCAACGGGTACTGATCGACCAGCACAGTGAAAACATCCTCCCCGAATGGCTGCGCTTTGTCAAAGGGGTAGTGGATTCTGAAGATCTGCCCCTTAATATCTCCAGGCAGGCCCTGCAGGATAATGCTCTGGTCGCCAGGATCCGCAGGGTAATCACCAAGCGTTTTATCAAGTTTCTTGCCGAGCAGGCTGCAAAGGATTCGGAAAAATATGAAAAATTCTGGCAGACCTTCGGTATTTTCCTCAAAGAGGGGATAACCACCGATTTTGAGTTCCAGAAGGAACTGGGCAAACTGCTCCGGTTTGAATCGTCAGCCACCGAGCCGGGAGAGTTGACCTCGCTTGATGCCTATATTGAACGGATGAAGGATGGCCAGGATTCCATTTATTATATCAATGGCCCAGGCAGGGCAGCACTTGAGCATGGTCCCTATGTGGAGATGTTTAAAAAACGCGGTGTTGAGATTATCTATACCCTGGAACCCATTGATGATTTTGTTCTCAATCATCTTGGCGAGTATGAGGGCAACAAGCTGGTTTCGGCCGATCGGGCCGATCTCCGCCTGCCGGCAGGCGAGGGCGAAGAAGAGAAAAAGAGCGAGCAGCAGGGCGAGCGTCTTGACCAGGATACCGTGGCGGACCTGTGCACCTTTTTCAAGGAAACCCTTGGGGATAAGATCCAGGAGGTCAAGGCATCGGATCGGCTGGTGGACAGTCCGGCCATGATCGTCAACGTCGACGGCTACATGACATCTTCCATGGAGCGGATCATGCAGGCCCAGGGCGGGGAAGCGGCCATGACAGGGAAAAAAGAACTGCAGATCAATCCCGCCAGTCCCCTGATGAAAAAACTTGCGGCCGTCAAAGAGAAACAGGCTGATTTTGCCGCTGATATCGCCCGGCAGATTTTTGACAATGCCATGATCCAGGCAGGTCTGCTGGTGGATTCACAGGAAATGGTCAGCCGTAATTATCGGATTCTTGAGAAGCTTGCCGCCGACGAGTAGGCATGCCTGTCGTTTTAAACCGACTCTTATCTTGAAAAAAGGTTGTGTTCACGATATATGAACTCAACCTTTTTTGTTTTGGACTGTGTCGATCGGCAGGTTTTCAGGCCCCGGACAAGGGCGAAAACACCGGACAAACGGCGGCAGACAGCCCCGGCCTGTCCATTCTCGTTTTACGGAGAGTCTTATGCGTTCATTGCTGTTGGTTCTATCTGTTTTACTTGTACTGGGAGGATGTTCATCCAGTAAGCCGGTCAGACATCTGGCCGCCCAGGCCTCAATGATCAAACCGGGGGTTACGACAAAAACAGCGCTGATTGCAACCCTCGGACAACCGGACGGTCATCGGCAGGTCTCTCCGGGAGTTGAGGAGTATGTGTACTATGCCGATCAGAAGGGGCTGTTCTCCGGTATGCCGGTGGTGGGCTCCTGGATCGGCAATAAGGGATACGAGATGATTGTCGTTACCCTGCATGGCAAGCTGGTGACCGATTGTCAGTTTCGCACCTTTAATGAGGCGGACCAGGCCTGGGTGCATGATTATACCTGGGAAAAAGTTAAGTGAGCAGCAATCGTTTTGATATCAACCGGGAACGGATGGTCTCCGAGCAACTGGTTCCCCGAGGCATCACCGATGCTGCAACTCTTGCCGCCATGCAGACGGTGCCGAGGCATGTCTTTGTCGACGATGCCATGGGCTCCAAGGCCTACGGCGATCATCCCCTGCCGATCGGCAGCGGTCAAACCATTTCGCAACCCTATATCGTTGCCCTCATGACCCAGGCCCTGGGACTTTGCGGCGGGGAGAAGGTTCTGGAAATCGGTACCGGTTCCGGCTACCAGGCCGCTGTTTTATCCCGGATATGCGGGCGGGTATATACCATTGAGCGGATTGATTCCCTGCTTGTGCGCGCCCGGCGGGTGTTTGACCGCCTTCATTATCTCAATATCGTTTCCCGCATTGACGACGGTACCATCGGCTGGCCCGACGAGGCCCCTTTTGCCGGTATTCTGGTGACCGCCGGCGGACCGACAATCCCGCAACCGCTATTGGATCAGCTGGCGGATCCGGGCCGAATGGTTATTCCCGTCGGCAGCCGTGATGTCCAGGAGCTGCAGCTGGTCAGCAAACAAAACGGCGAGATTTCCATCTCGCCAATCGAGCATGTCCGTTTTGTTGATTTGATCGGCAGCCATGGCTGGGCAGCCTGAACCACTGTTTTCTCCCTTCTTTTGTTCATGTCTTTTCCTGTTTAATGTAACAATTAATCAAATATTTCTGTTTTCGTTGATCCGAATATGGCAGAATAGAAGAGGTGGGTACAGCTGACAGGTACGAATAAGGTAATTTTTTCAGGAGCATTATGAGTCTGCTTAACAGTGAACAACTGCTGGATATTCTGATGGAGCAGGGATTGCTCAGTAAAGAGCAGCGTCAGTTTATCGTTTTGCACAAGGGAAAACAGCGGCAGAAAATATTAAAACGCTATGGCGGGCGCAGGCAGAGCGATCAGCATAAACTGGACAGAGGTTTTCCGGACCTGGTGGATATCGTTGTTGCCATGAAAATGGCGCCGCCTGGTAAGAAGAACATTGTCCTCAGCGAAGAGATGATCATGCGGGCCGTCGGTCGCAAGCTGAACATTCCCTTTAAGAAGCTCGATCCCCTTGAGCTGGATATGAATGTCGTCACCAAGACGATTCCCAAGTCTTTTGCGGTAAATCATCTCATCCTCCCCATTGAAGTCAGGGACGGGGTACTGGAGGTCGTTACCTATAATCCCGACAATAAGACGGTCCTTGAAGATATAGAACGGGTTAACCAGGTCAAGGTGCGGCCCTTTATCTCCACCCGGACGGATATCAAAAAAATTCTGGCTGAATTTTTTGGTTTCCAGCGCTCCATCAGTGCGGCCGAAACCCAGTTCGGGGGCGGCCCGGAAGGCGCCACCGTGGATATCGGCAACCTGGAACAGTATGTACGCCTGTCGTCGGCAAAAGAGTTGACCTCCACCGATCAGCACATCAAGGCGGCTGTCAATCATCTCTTTTCATACGCTCTGGAACAGAAGGCCAGCGATATCCACGTGGAGCCCAAGCGCAATACCTGCCTGATCCGCTATCGTATCGACGGTGTGCTGCATACGATTTATAAACTGCCCAAGGCCGTACATTCGGCCATTACTTCACGGATCAAGTCGCTGGCCCGCATGGATATTGCCGAAAAACGGCGGCCCCAGGACGGACGGATCAAGATCGGCAGGGCCGGAGGGCGCGAGGCTGAGCTGCGGGTCTCGACGGTACCGGTTTCCTTTGGCGAAAAGACGGTGCTGCGAATTCTTGATCCCGATGTTATCTTTCAGGATCTGGACGGGCTTGGTTTTTCCAGGCGCGATCGGCTGGTATACAACAGTTTTATGACGGCGCCGCACGGCATTGTGCTGGTGACCGGCCCTACCGGTAGCGGTAAGTCGACGACCCTGTATTCCACCCTCAAAAAAATAGCCAACCCGGAGACCAATATCATTACCGTGGAAGATCCGGTGGAGATGGTGCATGAGGATTTTAATCAGATTTCGGTCCAGGAACAGATTGACGTTACCTTTTCCAATATATTGCGTAATATCCTGCGTCAGGATCCCGATATTATCATGATCGGTGAGATCAGGGACCTGGAAACCGCTACCCACGCCGTCCAGGCGGCGCTGACCGGGCATCTGGTATTTTCCACCCTGCACACCAATGATGCGGTTTCCACCATTGTCCGGCTGGAGGATCTAGGCCTTGAGCCCTTTTTGATCAGTTCCACCATGCTGGGGGCTCTCGCCCAGCGGCTGGTGCGCCGTATCTGTCCGCATTGTATAGAAAAATATGAGATCGGGGCAGGGGAGGTGCAAAAGTTGGGTTTTCCGGTTTCCGGCAGTGAAACCCTGCAGCTATCCAGGGGTAAAGGATGTAAGCTCTGCCGGGGAACCGGTTATTCCGGTCGCTTAGGGGTATTTGAGATCTTTCCCATGTCGGAGAAGCTGAAGAAACTGGTTGCCGACCGGGCCACGGATTCCGAACTGCGCAGGGTTGCAATCCGTGAGGGGATGACGACACTCAGGGAGGATGCCTGGCAAAAAGTGCTTGCAGGTAAGACAACGGTGGAGGAGGCCCTGCGGGTGACCACCGGTGAGATGAATTGATCCCGGGCGGGAACAGGCGGTAACATGGGAAAAAAGATAGTCTGTAAAAATAAAAAGGCCTTTCATGAGTATCATATCGACCAGACCCTGGAGGCCGGACTCGTGCTGACAGGCGCTGAGGTAAAATCTCTGCGGGCGGGCCGGGCCAATATCAAAGACGGCTATGCCCAGGAAAAAAATGGGGAAATTTTTTTGTACAATGTCCATATTTCACCCTACAGCTTTGCCGCCCGCACCGACAATGATCCCCTGCGGGTGCGTAAACTGCTGCTCCATAAGCGGGAAATAAAAAAACTTATTGGAAAATTAAAGGAAAAGGGGGTTGCGCTTATCCCCTTGAAGATTTACTTTATCGGCAATGGCAGGGCCAAGGTGGAACTGGGCCTGGCCCGCGGCAAGAAACTGTATGATAAGCGGGCCGCTCTCAAGGAAAAACAGACCAACCGGGAGATACAGCGTGAGCTGCGGGGCCGGGGGTAATTATTTTTTGATTACCGTCATTGTTCGGCAAAAAGGGATAACATCGCTAAGGCTGAAGCAATAGATTGCCTGTTGCTTTACTTGAGCCTGAATTCATGTCGCTACATTTTACCGGCAGGAGCGATGGTATCCCTGATTTCAGCTTGGCTGAGTTTTAGGGTAATCGGAAATTATTTTGTAGTTTCCGCCCAGACCGGCAGCCTGAAAATTTAGAGACAAACAGAATTTTATACAAAAGAATATGGACAATGGGGGTGAAACGGATTCGACGGGGATATGAAAGCTCAACGTTGCATGCCGAGTGTTCCGTCAACTCGTAAAACAGATGGAATTTTAAATATAATCGCAGACGATTATAATTACGCACTGGCAGCATAGTCTGCCTTGCCGTCTTCCCGGCCCGCGCCCGTAAGGCCGGATGAAGGCGTCGACTCTTCGGGCTGGTTGATCTACCGCGCCTGTCGGCAGATCGACGAGACTTCAGCAGGCTGGCCTTGAACAATCCCTTGTTCCGGGTGAGAGTTCAGGGCGAGATCCAAACCTGGAACTAAGCATGTAGAGACGTGAGGGGAGTATTTTCGGACGCGGGTTCAACTCCCGCCACCTCCACCATTTGAGTTAGAACGAACCTCTCCGATTGCCGCAAACGGCATGGCGGAAGGTTCGTTTTTTTTCCCTACCTCCTTTCTCCGTTTTCTCAAGTCCCACTTTCGGACCTCGTCCGATTTGTCGTTCCTTTTCCAACATCCTTTTCCCTGCAAGTTCCTCCGCAAGCCGCTCGACAACTCTGGCGATTCCGTCAAGGAGTTCGATGATGCCCATGGTCTAACCTCCTGATCATCTGTTCTCTATTCCATACATACGGGAGAAACGGACAAAGTGTTGGCCGCGTTATTTTTGTTTGAATACTTGTTAGTTGTGTTACGTACCGGAAAAGTAGGCAATCTGTTGAGAACAGTTGGAACTTCCTATTGCATTATACATAGCAGATGTCATATGTTACGCAGAGTAGATTTAGGTCCACTTTAATGATTTGACTGAAAATGTATGGTTAACAGATGATTCGAGAAGTAGAGAATTTTCCAGAACATGTGAAGGAGAATCGTCTACAACCGGGGCTTTCTCAAGAGGAACTGGTCCCTGCCCTTGGTGTGAGCTTCGTCACGGTCAACCGCCGGGAGAACAGCAAAATATCGTCGTCAAAACTGGCCCTGCGGCGGTTTGAACAGTTTTTTGCCCGTAAAAAAGAACAGGGGAAGCTGTCCTGATGGTTTTCAATGAAGACTCAAGGGTCAAGATTCCCTGTCTCCTGCATCTGGCTCGCCTGGGCTATCGCTATCTCTCTCTCAAGGATGCTGTATGGGATGCAGAGAGCAATATCTTTCCGGAGTTGTTTTATCCCGCCATTGCCCGGATCAACCCCGATCTGGCCGCCGCCGACCTTGAACGGCTGCTGGAGGATGTCAAACTCTTGCTGGATAATGAGGATCTCGGCAAGGCCTTTTACGAGAAGCTCACGGCCCGCTCAGGAACCCGGCTCATCGATTTTAGCGATTTTACCAGCAACAGTTTCCATGTGGTCACTGAACTGCCCTGCAAAAATGGTGATGACGAGTTCCGGCCCGACATCACCCTGTTGATTAACGGCATGCCGCTGGTCTTTATTGAGGTCAAGAAGCCCAACAACCGTGAAGGCGTTCTGGCTGAGCGTAACCGGATCATCAGCCGTTGTCGCAATCACCGTTTACGCCGTTTTATCAATATCACCCAGTTGATGCTCTTCTCCAACAATATGGAGTATGACGACGGCTCGCCGCAGCCCATCGAGGGGGCCTTTTACGCCACCTCCTCGTATGACGCGCCCGTCTTCAACTATTTCCGCGAAGAGGAAGAACTGAATCCGGTGGCCCTTTTGAGCGAGGAGGACGAAGCGGTTGAAAATTTTGTCCTCAAAGACAACAACCTGGGCGTCATCAAGCACAGTCCGGAATTTTTAAGCAATAAATCCCCGCACACTCCGACCAACCGTCTCTGCACCTCGCTTTTCAGCCGGGAGCGTCTGGCCTTTCTGCTCCAATACGCCATCGCCTACGTCAATGAGACTGATGGTCTGCACAAGCATATCATGCGCTACCCGCAGCTCTTTGCCACCAAAGCCATAGAACGGAAATTGAACCAGGGCGTCCGCCAGGGAATTATCTGGCATACCCAGGGCAGCGGTAAGACCGCCCTGGCCTATTACAATGTCCACTTTCTGACCGATTATTTTCAGGCCGGAGGCATTATCCCGAAGTTTTATTTCATTGTTGACCGCCTCGACCTGCTCACCCAGGCCCGGCGGGAATTTACCGCCCGCGGCCTGGTGGTCCATACCATTAATTCCCGCAAGGCCTTTACCCAGGAGATCAAGGCCACCAAGGTCATTCACAACGATTCCGGCAAGGCGGAAATAGCCGTGGTCAATATCCAGAAGTTCAAGGATGATCCCGATGTGATCCGGACAGGGGATTACGATGTCACCATCCAGCGGGTCTATTTTCTCGATGAAGTCCACCGCAGTTATGATCCCAGGGGGAGCTTCCTTGCCAACCTCAGCCAGTCGGATAAAAACGCTATCAAGATCGGGCTGACCGGCACCCCTCTCCTCGGTGATGATTACAACTCCAGGGTCCTGTTCGGCGATTATATCCATAAATATTATTACAATGCCTCCATCGCTGACGGTTACACCCTGCGCCTGATCCGCGAGGAGATCGCCACCAATTACCGCATAGCCCTGCAACAGGCGTTAGAGGAAATCCAGGTCAAACAGGGCGAGATCGGCAGGAAACATATCTTTGCCCACCCCCGTTTTGTTGAGCCGATGCTGGATTACATAATCACCGATTTTGAAAAAAGCCGGGCTGCTTACGCGGAACCAACCATCGGCGCCATGGTCATCTGTGACAGCGCCGACCAGGCCAAGGTGATGTACGAGATTTTTCAGGAACGATTAAAGCCGCAGGCTGACCCACTAAATAGCGCCATAAGCACCAACCCTGACCAGCAACTCCCCAAGGCGGCTGATTCCGGGGCGGGGATCTACGCCACCCGGCAAAGGCAGGCAAACAAGGTCAAAACCGCCGCCCTGATCCTCCATGATGTCGGCAGTAGGGATGAGCGCAAAGAGTGGGTGGAAGATTTCAAGGCCGGTAAGATCGACCTGCTGGTTGTCTACAATATGCTGCTCACCGGCTTTGACTCGCACCGGTTGAAAAAACTCTACCTGGGCCGGGTGATCCGCAAGCACAACCTGCTCCAGGCTCTGACCCGAGTCAACCGGCCTTATAAGGAATTCCGCTACGGATATGTGGTTGATTTTGCTGACATCAGTAAGGAATTTAAGGAAACGAACCAGCGTTATCTGGAAGAGCTCAATGAGGAACTGGGTGACGAACTGGAGCATTATTCTAACCTGTTCAAGTCCGCCGAGGAGATCGCCGCCGAGATTGAGACGATCAAGGATATCCTCTTTGCCTTCGATCTTGAAAACGCTGAGGAGTTCTCCCGCCAGCTCAGCAGGATTCAGGACCGGGCCACGGTGCTGGCCCTGAAAAAGGCCCTGGCCGATGCCCGTGGCCTCTACAACCTGATCCGTCTCCAGGGCCGGTATGAATTTCTCCAGCAGCTTGATTTTCAAAAATTAAACCAGATGTACCGGGAGACCTGCAACCACCTCGCTCTGCTGAATCTGAAAGAGAATATCGAAAACAGCAGCGATACCACCGGATTGTTGAACAGTGCCCTGGAAGAGGTACTCTTCATGTTCACCAAGGTCGGGGAAGAGGAACTGGTCCTGGCCGACAGATTAAAAAACACCCTGCGCCGGACCCGCGAGGCCCTGGCCGGTAATTTCGATCAGCACGACCCCGACTTTATCAGCTTGAAAGAAGAACTGGAGCGGCTGTTTAAAAAGAAAAATTTAAACGAAGTCAGCCGGGAGGAGATGAACGCCAATATCACCTCCTTAAACGATATCCACGCCAGGGCCGTGGAGCTGAACCGTAAAAATGGCCAGCTCCGCGCCAAATATCAGGGCGATGTCAAATATGCCCGTATCCACAAGCGGCTTCTGAAGCGCGGCCTGTTTGCGGAAAACCAGCGCACGATTTTTGCCGCCCTGTCCGGCCTTAAACAACAGGCCGACGATCAGGTGCTGCAGAACACCCAGTTGCTTGCCAACGAGGGCTATTTTGCCCGGATGATGATGCCGCTGGTGATTGATCAGTTTCAGAATAAAAACAGGATTAAACTCGATCCCGATTCTAGCCGCCTCATCAACCGGCTGGTGGCAAGCGAATACATCCATGAATTCGCCTCGGGCAACACAAGGGGAGCAGCCAGGTGGTAAACCGTGATTTTGCCAGAAGTACCAGGGAATTGATCGACAGTCTCAAGGGTATCTGCGCCTCCTATGGTCTGGGTAACGACGGCAACGAGTTCAAGATCATCACCCAGGTCTTTCTCTATAAATTTTTAAACGATAAATTCGCCCACGCTGCCAAAAGAATCAACCCGGAACTGGCCCGAGCCGACAGTTGGGAGGCGGCCATCGCAGCCCTTGACCGGGAAGAGCTTGAGATGCTGCAGATGCAGATGGGGCCGGACACCGCCCGCCTGCAGCCGCAACATTTCATCACCCATCTCTTCAACCACCAGAACGATGCGGATTTTGCCCGACTCTTTGACGATACCCTGCGTGATATCGCCATCACAAATAACGAGATCTTCGCGGTCAAGACCGAGGGCGGGGCCAAGGTGGTACTCTTTGACCGGATCAGCGAGTATATCGCCGACCCGGCCCTGCGCGACAACTTCTGCCGGGCCATCATCAACAAGCTG
>Ga0256833_1003260_pt1 | contig 11167 bp, 11 predicted proteins | sample 356284metaG_FD_190535 | JGI IMG/M metagenome (GOLD analysis project Ga0256833, IMG submission 190535) | Hydrothermal vent microbial communities from Mid Atlantic Ridge, Atlantic Ocean - 356-284 | ecosystem: Environmental > Aquatic > Marine > Hydrothermal vents | place: Atlantic Ocean: Mid...
TGATTATCACAAGTATCCACGCAATAGGGAATAATACTTCAAACCAATAAGACAGAAGAAAAAGTGCTATAATAGCACTCAATACCAAAATTAAATTTCTATGAACATACAGGCTTTTCATACATACGTTTTATCTTGGCACTTCAATTGATTTCACAATCATATCAATAACCCGTTCTGTAGTAACTCCTTCCATTTCTCTCTCAGGTGTCACTATTAATCTATGTCGCAATACCGGATAAAGTACCAATTTCACATCTTCAGGTATAACAAAATCCCTTCCGTTTAGAGCTGCATTGGCTTTGGAAGCTATCAGTATGGAAACACTAGCTCTTGGTGAAGCGCCAAGGAATAAATGAGGATGATTTCTTGTATTTATGACAATATCCGAAATATATTTCATTATTTTTTCTTCAACTGTTACTTCATGAACTATTTTCTTAAATTCAGCGATTTGCTTTTCCGTAATCACCCTGTTAACAATCGGAAGTATTTTATTGTCCTTTCTTTCATTGTGCAATTTTATTATTTCCAATTCCTCTTCAGCAGTAGGATAATCTACTTTTATCTTGAAAATAAATCTATCCAACTGCGCTTCCGGAAGTGCATAAGTACCCTCGTGTTCAATAGGATTTTGTGTACTCAACACCATAAAAAGCTCGTCCATCGGATATGTTTTACCATCTATCGTCACTTGTCTTTCTTCCATTACTTCAAACAAGGCAGCTTGAGTTTTGGCAGGTGATCTGTTAATCTCATCAATAAGGATAATATTAGAGAAAACAGGACCCGGCTTAAATTCAAAACTACTTGTTTTCATATTTAATATAGAAGTTCCCAAGATATCACTCGGCATAAGATCCGGGGTAAACTGAATCCTGCTAAAATCTGTATCTATTGATTTTGCAAGCAATCTGGCAGTCAATGTTTTTGCAATTCCGGGAACTCCTTCGATCAATACATGTCCATCTGCCAATAAAGCGAGTATAAGAAAATGAATAAAATCATCTTGTCCTATAATAACTTTATGCAGTTCTTCCTTGATTCTCCCAATAGATTCCTGCAATTCGGTTAATGCCAGTCTGCTGGTAAAATTTAAATTGTTTTCTTCCATTTTATTAATTGTTTTTAAATGATTCTATAATAATTTCCAAATACGTCAATTCCTCTTTGGTAACAGCGGATTTCGTTTGCAATTCTTTAAATATTTTGAAAATTTTGCTAACTTCTTGCTCCGTTTTACCGGTTTTAAACGCCAAATCGGATATAAACTTGGAATCTATAATCTGTGTATCCAATAAATATTCTGTTCTGATGTTTTCCATAAAAAAGTTTATCATCATTTCAGCTATTTTTTTATGATTGGTGTTAGTCAAGTACATATTTGCTATGGTTCCGGCAAAATCCAAACTCATATTTTTCTCAGGTTTGACAACCGATATTGCTTTTTGTTTGCGCTTTCCCTTTATAAATACAAACACTAATACTCCGATGATTAGGAAATAGTACGCCCATTTCAATGAAGGATTATTAAATATATAATGCAAGGGCGAGCTGATTTTTTGCCTCCCGGCTTTGTAATATGCGTCCCAGTAAATTGTTTCCTGATTACCTAAATATGATAATAAACCCGCAGTATAATCACTGTTTAAAGAATCCAACACAAAATAGTTGGTAAAAGCTTCAGGAAAGGTATGAAAATAAAAATCACCTTTACCATATTTATATTTCACAAAATTTATTCCTTTACTCATGGTTTTCAAGCTATCGTCATTATACAATAATTCTCCAAGTACCGTAGTATTTAATGTATCTATTTTATTAAATGAAGTTGGTGAAAAATCACGTTTAAAAGTATATAACTTATTACCGAAAACTTTGTTTGTCAATTTGACAAATCTCGATAAATTAAAATTCTCCTGAAACAAAAACGACGAAGCGAAATCCGCTGAATCCGGAATTATCTCAGTGGAAGAAATAAACACATTGTTTCCTCTTGCGACAAACTCTTTCATTTGCTCAAATTCTTCTTTACCCAAACTTATTTTATTGTTTATCATCAAATATGTTCCCTTTCTATCGGACGACTTCAAAAAAGAATAAGGAGGTACATTTACTGTCTTTATTTTCGTATCGGGAAATAAAACGGATAACTCATTAAACACGACATAAGTACCATACGGGATTTTATCTTTCCTAAGATACGTTTGGTCCCAATTTACTTTTTTATCCTGATTTCCGGTTGTGAAAATCAGAAATAAAAAGAAAGCAAACAATAACCCCAACAATATTTTCATTCCATTACCCATGCTATTTATCGAGATTTTTAATAAAAGAATCCAATTCCTTTGCCATAACTCCAAACTCCTTTTGACTCAAGGGGTATTTACCATACCAAATATAATCATACCACAAGGTAAATTTATTAAACTTATTATTGTAATCCTTGTTTTTTATTTCTTTTTGATATTCAAAATTTGTTTTTTGAGGTTCCCATTTAATAATATTATTTTTCTCAAGCCTTTTAAGAAGTTTAAGATAAAAATATCTCAATGCCAACCTGTAGTTCCCCTTTTCAATAGCATCCTGTAGCATCGCATCAATATCTTTTTTGCGGATAATTTCTTCATCTTCTCCGTAATTCACTTCAGCTTCAGCATTCTTATCGGTAAAATATTTTCTGAAATTTATATTGAACATAAAATGTACAATTAAAAATATCAAAGCTGCGAGCCCTAAATATGGTATGATTTTAATAAATTTACTCAAGTATCCGACTGCTTTTTTCTGTCCGAACAACCATTTGAAAATAGCAAAAAGAATATTGTAAAACCAACGTTTCACCTTTGTCCAAAAAGTGGATTTAATTTTGTTTTCAGTATAATCAAAATCTTTATCGGATTTGTACGAATCAATATGAGCGGCATCAAATTTTACCGGTATTATCTCCGTAGTATCATACTGTATTTTCAATGTATCTTTTACGGATAATGCATCATTTGTTGCCAATAATGATATTGGCAAAAACGCTAAAAAAACGATGAGATATATGTATATTTTAGTTTTCAAAATCAGTTCCTATTGTTTCAATTTCGCTGTATAAATTAGAATGAGTTCTTTTTTCCATTATATTAAAATATAACATAAGAAGAGTAATTGCAGCATAAACATATATAATAGAATTAACAATTAATAAAATAAAGAAAAGAAAAAATAAAACCGGATCATTCAATACATTTGCCGTATAAGAATTACTTTCTGTAAAAAGAACTTTAAAATTTGAATACAAATTTACCGTAAAAGAATATGAAAAATTAAAAAGTAATAAAATCAGAAATAGAAAAAATAATATACTAAAAACTGACCACCAATTATTTTTTATAATCTTTATACTATGCTTGAAACTTTCAAAAATTTTTTTCTCTTCAAATATTAAAATAACAGGCGAAAGTGATAAAGATACAAACAAATAAATACCGGGTATAATAAGCAGTATAAAACCTATCATCATAAGGAATAGCATCATAATATTTAGACCCAATAATGATGGTAAAATATCGTAAACTTCTTTTTTATAAGTTTTCAGGTTTATTTGTTCATCATTAATATAATATTTGAAATATATAAAAGTGACAACTTCCAGTATGGTAAAATACAATATGAAAATAAAGTTGACCACTAAACTGACACCGGTAAACATATCAAATCCGTATCCGTAATGTAAATAATTATATTTGAAATAAAATAAAAACATATAAGCTACAATCTCCAGAATAAAAAACAACGCTACTATTTTAATATTCTTCTGAAAAAAATCGCGGTAGTTAAACTTTAGAACATCAAAAGCATCACGGAGAATTTCATTCACCTTTCTCTCTTTTTGAAATACTATTTTGGGACTATCACTCATTAATTTTATGATTTTGTCTGTTTTTATATAAATATACAGGATAAATGACATAATAAAACATAATCAACGTCAGAGAAAATAAAATAATCATTATAGCCAAAAAATCAGGCATCTCCGTATGCCTTGTTACAAACCCTTCTAAAAAGCCGGCAACAATAAAAAAGGGAATAGTACTGATTAATATTTTTACACCGTCTTTTCCCGCTCGCTTCAAAGACTCTAAACGCGAATAGGTGCCGGGAAACAATAATCCCGAACCCAAAACCAAACCCGCTGCACCTGCTACTACGATAACGGAAATCTCTATTGTACCATGTATCCAAATCGTCCTGAATGATTCCCAAAGAAGATTGTGTTCATCAAAAAAAGCTAAAAATGAACCAAGCATGACCCCATTATACATCAGTATATAAATAGTCCCGATAAGAAATATAATTCCATACACGAATGCCTGAAAAGCTACAAATATATTGTTAAGAGTAATACCTAAAAACATATTAAAAGCAGCATCGCTTTTATAAACTGCCATAGGATCACCTTTATCAATATTTTCCAGTGTCATATTTACATACGAATCTCCGAGTATAGCTCTTACAAAATCATAATCCTGATATACGGAATACCAACCTATTATCGTAAATAATAAAAATACCGAAAACGAAACCAACAAATAATAACGGTATTTATAAAACATAAGCGGAAAATCCCTTTTGTAAAAATTCATTATTTTATTTGAGCTTTCCTTTCTATTTCTATATAACAGCCGATGTGCCCGATTTGCAAGATTATTAAGATAAGGAATAATATCCGATTTGGGATAAAAAGTTTTAGCATAACTTAAATCTTCAAGTATTTCAACATAAAGATCAGCCAATACCTCCACGTCAATACCGGTTTTGTTCCCCAGATACTGTTCAAATTGAGACCAGATTTTTTCTTTTTGTTTTATAAATGAAGGTAATTTCATTTAAATAATATTACTTAAACCGGTAATAAAAGGTGTTCTAAAAAATAAAACCCAAATATTATTGGATTTATCAATATACCTAATGTCTAAAAAACATCAAAAAAGCCGAAAGCACAAATATACAATGAAATATACAATTAGAAACATTTTATATTTAATATATTTCTATAATTAAAAAATAATTATATATTTGCCTTAAATAGTAATTGATTAATAAAAAAAGAAACGACTTTCATATTTTTATTCAATTCCTTTTTGCTACTATTACAAATCGATTATTAATGGATAATTTTCAGATAGAGACGTCTCAAAATATTAAAATCAATCAGGACATTGCTTCATTAGGTCTAAGAATCGGAGCAACTCTACTTGATGGTGCTGTAATCTATATTTATTTTTTTGTAATAATGCTAGCTTATGGCACGACAGCAAGTATTGATGAAAAAACATTTAATCTGATTATTATTGTTGCTTTTATACCTATTATTTTTTATAATTTGTTGTTTGAATATTTCATGAACGGACAAACTCCCGGTAAAAAGATAGTGAAAATCCAAGTTGTCAAGACTGATGGTTCGCCGCCAGGTTTTATTGAGTACTTTTTAAGGTGGTTGTTTAGATTGATAGAAGTACAATTGGCTTTGGGTATTATTGCTATCATCACCTTTTTATTGAACGGAAAAGGTCAACGGTTGGGGGATATTGTTGCCGACACCACTGTGATAACGCTTAAAAAACCCTATAAAAGTAAAAATATTTTCATCAACATTGATGAAGATTATATTCCTACTTTTCCTCATGTAACACTATTTTCCGATGAGGATATGACCAAAATAAAAGAATTATATATAAAAGCTAGAAGAAATAGAGATTGGAATCTGATGAGTAAACTGAGTGATAAAGTAAAAGAAAAATTAAACATCGAATCGGAATTGGACGATATAGAATTTGTTAAAACAATAATTAAAGATTATTACTACTATTATTATTATGATAACGAAATGTCGTCTATCGAATAATTTTAAAGCTTATTTTTTTATTCATTAACCAAAATATTTATTATGAAATGGTATTTAAAAGTATTAAAACAGCATTATGCGGATTTTTCAGGCAGAGCCAGGCGTAAAGAATTTTGGATGTTCGTATTATTCAATTTTATTTTTCTTTTGATTACGGCACTTCTTGACATTACTCTTATTTATGTTGGAATTGGGTTTAAAATGATATCCCCCATTTATGCTTTAGCGGTTTTTATTCCAGGATTAGCAGTTGAAGTTCGAAGATTGCACGATATAGGAAAAAGCGGCTGGTGGATTTTTATTTCCCTAATTCCTTTAATTGGATCTATATGGTTGTTGGTATTGCTCGCAACAGATAGTCAACCCGGGGACAATGAATACGGACCAAATCCAAAAGAAGGACCGGAAGATTTCTTTGATTAGCTCCGGATATCGTTGTTTGGAATCAGGGTATCTGTTTAGTATTTGTATTTTTGTAAAATGAATTTTCGGAGATTAATACCAACATCTTTCTCGGGCCTTGAGCTCCTACTACTAGTGTCTGTTCTATATCAGCTGTCTTGGATGGGCCGGTGATAAACGTGCCGTAACTATAATCAATTCCATCTGTTTTATGATAAGCCTCGTGCATATCACCTACTATGTTGTGCCCATCAATGATAATAATTAGGTTTTCGCAAAGAAAAGGAATAGTCCTATCCGGTAAATCTCCCGTGTTAATCCATATGGCGCCATTTTCAGCAACGGCAAAATCACCTTTAATAATTGATAAATCCAAGGGGTGAAAATCTGTTGGGTTGTTGATTTTTGATAAATCCAATCCTGATATGTTAATTTCTTTTATAGTATTGATACATCGTTTTTGATTTGGAAAATATGAATTTATAATCTCTACAGTTTCATCATAGTTTGAAAAAATCAGAAATTCTGCAGATACACTTTTTAATGCATTTTTGAATTTGACAGATAGGTCTTTTTTATCATATAAATACTCAACATCATCAAGTATCACATTTTTATTGACGGTACTCAATTTAATATTTTCCAATATTTTTTCTTTGCTTGTCATTTTTTCTCTTTTTTATCTCAGGCATTGTCCTAGCTTTTCCCCAGTTGTTCCATTTGTTGTAAATAATAAAATCCGGAAGTATTTTTAACGTTATTCGCCCTATTTTAAATACAAATTTGAATAATTTCGGCTTTTCCAAGATCTTTCCCGCAATTCCCATTGCAACGGATTTAGTTTTTGGTAGGACATTGTTTTTGCCTATTTCTTGCCTCCATTTGTACAATTGATTGTGAATATCTATTTTTACAGGACAAACATCGCTACACGAGCCACAAAGAGTAGAGGCAAAAGGTAAATCGCTATATTTTTTCAAATCAATATTGGGAGTTAAAATTGCCCCGATAGGTCCCGGTATTGTGTATCCATAACTATGTCCTCCAGATCTTCGGTAGATGGGGCATGTATTCATACAAGCGCCACATCTGATACATTTTAGAGATGTCCAAAAATAGTCTTTTTTAAGCCTTTCTGACCTTCCGTTGTCTACTATTATAACATGCATTTCTCCTTGTAGTTTTGGTTTTTTGAAATGAGAAGTATAAACTGTAATAGCTTGTCCGGTGGCACTTCTTGCTAACATACGGGTAAATACACCGAGATGTTTTCTTTTTGGAATTACTTTCTCCAAACCCATACTATGTATCTGTAGATTGGTGATATTGACCCCCAAATCAGCATTGCCTTCATTGGTACAAACAACCACTTCTCCTGTTTCGGCAATAGCAAAATTTACTCCTGTGAGAGCCGCATCAGCAGACAAAAAATCTTTTCTCAGAGACATTCTCGCCTGATAGGTCAGATATTCGGGGTCATTATTACCTTTTTCAGTATTCCATTTTTCAGCAAAGAGTTCCGAAACCTCTTCCTTTTTGATGTGAATGGCAGGAAGAACAATATGGCTTGGCGTTTCATTTCTCATCTGGATTATCCTCTCTCCCAAATCTGTATCAATAACTTCAATCCCTTGTTTTTCAAGATAAGGGTTAAGTTCACACTCCTCAGTAAGCATTGATTTGCTTTTGACTAATTTCTTAATATTATGGCTTTTCAGTATTTTACCCACTATTTCGTTATGTTCATCTCCGTCTATAGCCCAATGTATATAGACACCATTTTTTTTTGCATTTGCCTCAAATTCTATGAGATATTTATCAAGGTTTGATATACAATGTTCTTTTATGTTGCTTGCTTGATTGCGTAATTCCTCCCAATTGTCAACATTCATCACAGCAACGTCCCGCTTACTTCTAACAAACCATAGTGCTGTATCGTGCCATTTGCTCCTTTGGACATCAGATACAAAATCTCTTGATTTATTTTTAAAATCTACTTCCATAGTTTAAAGTTTGTCACCGTTTAATACTTGCATAATATGTCTTACTTTCAAAGGTAAATTTCGTTTTTTAATAATTCCATCCAGATGCATTAAGCATGACATATCATTGCTGACTAAAACTTCAACCCCTTTACTCACGGCGTCATCCAGTTTGTCAGACCCCATTCTAACTGATATCTCGTCGTAATAAACCGAAAAAGTACCACCAAAACCACAGCATTCATCAGGTCTGTCCAGTGTTATTATCTCAATATCTTCTATATGTTCCACCAAAGATGTTAAAAAAGATTTGGTTGGTATTCCCAATTCTGAAGATACACCAAATCGCATACCTCTCAAAGAATGACAACCGGTATGCAATGCCACTTTATGAGGGAAATGGACTTTAGGCAATTTCCCGATATAAACAGACATGATATACTCAGTCAAATCCCTTATGTTTTTACGCAATCTTATTACTTTTCCGGTTTGTTCAATCACATCGTAATGCTCTTTGATATGATAAGAGCAACTACCTGAGATCATAAGTGTTTGTTCATAATCTCCAAATGTCTTAACATAATGATGATATGCTCCAATTGCTTTGTGTTCATAGCCTGAATTTGCCAAAGGCTGTCCACAACAGGTTTGACCCTTGGGAATCTCAAATTCAATTCCAAGTTTTCTCATCAATTTAATCGCAGAATCCGCTACTTCAGGGTAAAATTCTTCGATAAAACAAGGTATGGACAAAGCTATTTTCACAATATTAATTTTAGCATTTGGTATCTAATTTTGTGCTAAAATAGTATTTTTAATGGGAAACCCACTAAATTTGTTCTCTTTTTTACTTATAATAATATTGTTAATAATAATATATGTTGCAATTAACATTGTTTCTTTTGGGTTATACTGGGTAAAGACAAAGTACTCCCCTTTATTCTTAAATACATTTACCTATTTCAATACAATATCATTCTTTTTGTAACTGCCTTGTCGTGTATTTTAAATTCTAAAAAATACACTCCCTTTGGTAATTTATCACCGGAATATTTTATTTGATAATCTCCGGTTATTTGCTTTTTATCTACTATTGTCTTTATTTTATTTCCGTTAATATCAAAAACATTCAATTTCACATTGTAATAAACAGTATTTCCAGTGTTTGAAGCGGGCACTGAATATTTTATAATTGTACTTGCCCCAAATGGATTGGGAGAGTTATTGAGTTTTAAATCTGCGGTAGCAAAATTAACATTTACTATTTTTGTGGCTTTCTTTTCTGTAAATTTAAATAGCTTACCACCTCCTTTTCGAAGATGTACAATAAAATTCGCTCCTGCTGTATCGTTTTCAAAAGGCACATCCTGCCATTTGTTGATAGTGACATCAAAATATAGCAAACTATCCAAAATATGATTAATATGCATGTCTGTTAGTATTGAATCTTCATAATTTTTATTCATTAACATAAAGTAATTTTCTTTATCGTATTCGTCTTTAAATGCTCCTACAACCAAATCCGTACTATCTGATTGTTTTAAATATATATTGATAGTATCATTCGTTTCACCGGTAGGGTCGTCAATGGTATGATAAACATTGGTAGTAGTCAAGTGAAACATTATATCTTTCAATGAATCTATTTCGCCATTAATACTTTGCAGGGAAGGGTAAATAATATCTCTATCCGGGTTTTCTATTACTCCCCAATCACAGCAATCCCAGTGAAACCAAACTATGCCATGTACTCCGTAAACTAATGAAGAATACACCAACCAACGATGTTCCGCTTCGTTTGGTGTTCGCCAATCCAAATGCTCCCCATCACCCGGTGAATCCCAAGAAACACTTGTGCCGTTGGTTCCAACTGCCTGAACAATATTGCAAAAAGGGATATTGTATTTTATTGCTTTTTCTCTTATACGTGCTATTTGTTTGAAGTATTCTTCATTATCATCTGACTGATTATAAAAGTTGTACCTATCGTAACTCAATAATTGTATATTGGTTTTTTGTATAAAACTTTCAAGATAATTGTCATCACCTTCTTCAGGGGTGTTATCACCTTCTTCGTTTTCAAAATATGGCCAAAGATTTACAAAACAAAGACGAGAAGGATCTTTTTCTTTTATTCTCGCTACGACTTTTGCTATATTGTCAAAGGCATTGGCATAGGGTTCATCACATATGTAGTAACCGGTCAAATTGGGATCAGATTTGTATTTATCAATAGCTTCATCCAGTTGTTGCAGTAGTTCTTCTGTGATTTCAGGAGGTGCTTCATCGTTACTCCCTCTCAATAAATATTCGATGTCATCATCTTCGCCTCCAATTGATTGATCTATGCTTAAATAATAGTTAAAACCGTATTTGCGAACCTTTTGTACAAGTTCATCATCATCTCTCACCCAAAGAAAATTGTTGAAATTAGCATTTTTGTAATCAATAAAAACGGAATCTTCGTAAGGAGCAGGTCTCCAAGCATATGGAGGATTGTATGCGCTTAATAAAAAATCTTTTAATGTCGGCTTTGTTTCTTGTGAATGAACGATATTAATAAAAGAAATTAATACAAGCGTAAATATTGTTTTAAATTTTAACATGATTTAAAAAATTATTGTTATCAAATATGTTGCTTTGGGTAATTACTTTCTTACCACAAAGATAATTTTATGTGTCTTTTCAAAAAAAAATATGTACATGATATGCTAAACGTTAACATAAGCTAATTAATATACACTCTTATAATCCTATTGCGGTTTCAATATCAAAATCTTTTCAGTAAGTAACTTATTATCAATTCTAACTTTTACTGTATAATAACCATTTTTCAAATCACCAACATTTACAGTACTATCCCCTGTATGTTTATCCAGTACTTTTT